>JGI24702J35022_10001510_pt1 | contig 14448 bp, 15 predicted proteins | sample TergutTh196P4_FD_35022 | JGI IMG/M metagenome (IMG submission 35022)
GTTAAGCGCAAGCGCCCTTTCATAGGCGGCAACCGCTTCCATTAAATCTCCGGCGTTTTCACGGGCAAAGGCAAGCCGCGTCCACCATGAGGCGTTTCCCGGCAGCCAGTGAACCGCAGTGGAAAGGGCTATATCGGCATGCCTGAATTTGCCCATCCGTATATATATCTCCCCGATAAAGTAATAAACGTTTTCTATCCGCTGCCCGCTGGGCGCAAGCCTTACATACTCCTGGAAATATTGCAGGGCCTCGCTGTTGTTGCCCTGGTAGTAGTAAATCTCGCCAAGAACTTCGACTATTCTTTCATCATAGCGGCTCAGGTTCCGGCCGGTACGGGCGTAGCGCAGGGCGTCATCATAGCGGCCCAGGGCAATCAGGCTCCAGCACATAACAACATAGGAATCCATTCCGGCGGAATCTGCATCAATTTCTTCCCGGCATATCTGGATTGCCCGCTGGTAATTTCCCTGCCGGTATTCAAAAAGGGCGTCCGGCCTTGACTGCGAAAAAACGCCGGAAAGGGCAATAAAAAAAAACGTAATTATTGCGGCGGAACGGGAAAGGCTCATAGACTGGAATTGTTCCCCGTCATCGTGCAGCGGCCGTTAAACACGCAGCCCGTTTCCATGAAAATTTCCGGTGCGGTGACGTTTCCCACAAGTTTCCCGGTAACGGTAACTTCCACCCTGCCGGTGGCAACAACGTCGCCTTTAACATAACCCCGGATAATCACCCGTGACGCGTCTATGTCTGCGTTTACCACCGCTTCTTCGTCAATTACCAAAAGGCCCTTCGCGCTGATCTCTCCTGAAACCCTTCCCCGGATAAGGAAAGGTTTTTCAAAATTCAACTTTCCGGAAAAATCAATGTCCGGCGAAAGAATCGTATCGAAGTCTTCATCTTCAAGAATATCGCTGTGTACATCGGTCATGCATAACCCCTATTTAATATTCCTTGCTATCCGGAAACCCAGATTCACGTTCCGTATATTCGGCTCCACCCTGCTTCGCACCGCCGAACGCAGGTGCCTTTCCATGCTCGCGGCGCTTCCACCCCGTATTATTCGCTGCGTCCCGCTTTCCGGCCCTCTGGGGTTTTGCTGGGGTTCCGCGCTGTAAAGGCCGTACCAGTCCCAGCACCATTCATACAGATTCCCGTGCATATCGTACAGCCCCCAGGGGTTGGGGGGAAAGCTGCCGGACGGCGCCTGCGAGTCCGATCTGAACCGGGCCTGTTCCCCGGTAATCTGGTCGCCCGTACTGTAACGGGTAGTTGTTCCCGCCCTGCACGCGTATTCCCATTCGGCCTCTGTCGGCAGGCGGTAACCGTTGTTCCCCTCATTCCACACTACTTCAGTGTCATTCACCGTATATGCCGGTTTCAGCCTGTCCCGCCTGCTCATTGCGTTGCAGAATTCAACCGCTTCGAACCAGTTTACCGTATTAACCGGAAAGCCTTCTTCAGCCGGGTAACCGGGGTTGCTCCCCGTTATTTCCAGGTATTCTTCCTGCGTCACCGTATATTTTCCCAGGTAAAACGGGTTTAGAGTAACCTCGTGCTGGGGGCCCTCCCAGTCAATAAAATCGGGATCTGTCACGGGGCTTCCCATCGTGAAAGTCCCGCCTTTTATGAGCGTCATTGTCTTTGGCACGGGACGCGGGCAGGCGCAAAACAACGATGCGAAAACAACCGCACTGACGGTAAAATATGCCGCTTTTCTACTCACCAATTTCTCCTGAGACATAAGGCAATAAGGAAGGTGTCCGGACAAGTTTTTTAAACTTTTCGGGCACCACCGAGGCTCACATTATAAATCAATTGGAAAAAAAACGCTATCCGGCAGGCATCCTAAAATGTTATATTGTAAACAGCATTATGAAAGCCAGGAATTTTATTTACCGGTGTTCTTCCTGCGGCCATGAGGAGCCAAAATGGCTTGGCCGCTGCCCCGAATGCGGGGAATGGAACACGCTTATTGAAACCGCCGTCTCGCCGGCGGGCAAAGGCTCCGGCGGCAAAAGGGAAAAAAGGGGGCTTCCCCAGTCATGGCCGCTTGCCTCGGTTGAAAGCAGGGACGGAGGCAGGGTTTCCAGCGGCATCGCCGAGCTGGACCGGGTTTTGGGCGGCGGGATAATGAAGCGCAGCGCGATACTTGTCGGCGGCGAGCCGGGCATAGGAAAGTCCACCCTGCTGCTGCAGACGGCGGCAAAGGCCCGGATAAAGGGCCGCGTGCTGTACATCACCGGCGAAGAGTCCGCCGCCCAGATCAGGCTGAGAGCGGACCGGCTGGGCCTTGGCGAAAACGACGGGGCGGACCGGCTTGAAAAAATCGAGGTTATCTGCACAGGAAGCCTTGAAGAAATTGAGATGGCCCTGAACGCGGTAAAGCCTTCGCTTGTCATGGTTGATTCGGCCCAGACGCTTTATTCCGCCGACGCGGGGTCCGTGCCGGGAACCGTCAGCCAGATGAAGTTCTGCTCTTTCGAGCTTGTCTCCTGGGTAAAGGATCACGACGCGGCGCTTTTCCTTGTGGCACATGTTACCAAAGAAGGGATCATTGCGGGGCCTAAAATGCTGGAACATCTTGTAGACACCGTCCTTTACTTTGAACAAAACGACAAAGCCGCCGGGCTTTCCGGCGGCCAGGACTGCCGGTTTTTGCGTGCTTCAAAAAACCGCTTCGGCTCGGTGGACGAAATAGGAATTTTTACGATGTGCGAAAACGGGCTTGTCCCGGTTGAGGATACGGGGATGCTTTTCCTTGTCAGAAGGGACGGCGAGCTTCCCGCAGGGGTCGCAACTGCGGCGGTGCTGGAAGGCACCAGAGCGATACTTGTGGAAATTCAGGCGCTGACCATTCCGGCGAAGGGGGCGGTAAGCCGCGTTTTTTCCGATAAAATCGATTCGGGCAGGGTTTCGCGGGTGGCCGCCGCCCTTGAAAAGCATCTTGGCCTGCGGCTTTCCGATCAGGACCTGTATGTAAATGTCGCGGGCGGAATCCGCATAACCGAAGTTGGCGTGGAACTTGCCCTTGCCTGCGCCCTGTACTCGGCCAGGACCAGCCTTGCCCTGCCCGCAGGCCTTGCCATTTCAGGCGAACTTTCCCTCACCGGTGAAATTCGCCCGGTAAGCCGGCTTCCCTTGCGGATTAAAACGGCCCGCAGCCTTGGATTTGACAGCTTCCTCTGCCCCTCACCTGAATCTTCGGCCGGGGCAAAGGGGCAAAAGCCCGGCGGGCAGGAAACCCGGCAGGAACCGGAGGCCCCGCAGGAGGGACAGGCCGCAGGGCTTAAAACCGCCGGGAATATAAAAACGGCCGTCAAACTGATCTACGGTGGCCCATAAAAAATACAAGAATTCACTTGACAACTACAGCAAAAAACCTGTAAACTATATATGATAACAGGAATTTTGTTTGGAATTTGTTCATATTAGCCCGTGTTATTTGGATCGGGCGCTGGATTCAGGTCTAGGGATTTTGTTTTTTCTCCTCTTAATATCATTCTCCCTTGTAACTAAAGCATCTAATTTTCTCCGGTTTGTGTAACAGGGGGAATTTGAGTCGCCCGTTTTAACCGGGCGTGAATATCAGGACCACTGGTCCGGCGCACCTGGACGCATTTCCAGGGAAAGGATTTTTTTTCATGGCCAAGAAACTGTATGTCGGAAATCTCTCCTACAGCACCACCGAGGACAGCCTGCGGAACTATTTCGCCAGCTTTGGCAACGTCGTTTCCGCAAAGATCATCTTTGACCGGGAAACCGGCAATTCAAAGGGATTTGGGTTTATCGAAATGGGAGCCGACGATGAAGCAAGCGCGGCGATTGCCGGAACAAACGGAACCGAATTTGAAGGACGGCAGATCCGCGTGAACGAAGCGATGGACAAACCCCGCCGCGAACGTTCCGGCGGAAACAACTGGTAACATCTGACTAAAGTCTGCGGACGGGCTAAAAGTCCGCAGACCGGAAGATTTACCGGCCCCGGATTCGCCTGATAAAATTCAAGCGGTTCCGGGATTTTAAAAACAAAAATATTTTTTCTCTTTTCGGAGCGGGCATGCATACTGTTTTAAGCGAGCTGGGAAAAATCGGCATTGTGCCTGTTATTAAAATAGACGATCCCGAAAAGGCCGTACCGCTTGCGAAAGCTCTTGCAGAGGGGGGAATCCCCTGCACGGAAATAACATTCAGAACGGAGCAGGGCGAGGAAGCCCTAAGACGCATTACCGGAGAACTCCCGGACATTCTGGCCGGCGCCGGAACGGTATTGACTGCCGATCAGGCGGACAGGGCCATTGGCGCAGGGGCAAAATTTATCGTCAGTCCGGGTTTAAACCCCAAGGTGGTCACCCGATGTATGGAAAAAGGCGTCCCCGTCATCCCCGGCTGCGTCAGCCCCTCCGATATTGAAAAAGCCCTTGAATTCGGCCTTGAAGTGATAAAGTTTTTCCCCGCGGAACAAGCGGGGGGCCTGGAGTACATCAAGGCGGTTTCGGCCCCCTTCCCGGGCATCCGTTTCATTCCCACAGGCGGTATCGGCGCAGGAAATATCGCCAAATACATATCCTTTGAAAAAGTTCTAGCCTGCGGCGGTTCCTGGATGGCGGAGTCCGGGCTTGTCAGCGCCGGTAATTTTGAAAAAATAACCGTTCTGGCGCGGGAAGCGGTTATGAGCATGCTCGGTTTTTATGCCGCCCACACCGGAATTAACTCAGGGGATAATGACGCTGCGGCCAAAGCCGCAGAATTTTTCAGCGGCGTCTTCGGCTTTGCCCCGAGGGAAACGGCAGCTTCGGTTTTTTCCGGCGGCGCTTTGGAATTTGTTAAAACGGCGGCAGCGGGGACTCACGGGCATATCGCCATCGGGACAAACAGCGTTCAGAAAGCCGCCGCCTGGCTGGAACGCCGGGGCGTTGCCCTTGACTATGCCGGCGCGAAAAAAGATCAGGACGGCAATATTTTTGCGATATACCTGAAAGAAGAAATTCTCGGCTTCGCCGTGCACCTTTTGCGGGCGGACAGGTAAGGCAGGCGTTATGGAAAAAGTGGTAACCTTTGGCGAAATTATGCTGCGCCTCGCGCCGGAGGGCTATTGCCGTTTTGTCCAGGCGCCGTCCTTTGGCGCGGCATACGGCGGCGGCGAGGCAAATGTCGCTGTTTCCCTTGCCAATTTTGGCATTGGCGCCGCATTTGTGACAAAGCTGCCCAAACACGAGATAGGCCAGGCGGCTGTAAACAGCCTAAGGCAGTTCGGCGTAGACACGTCAAAAATTGCAAGGGGCGGAAGCCGGGTCGGAATCTACTTTCTGGAAAAAGGCGCGTCGCAGCGCCCCTCAAAAGTAATTTACGACAGGGCTCATTCCTCAATTGCGGAGGCTTCGGCTGCGGATTTTGACTGGGACGCGATTTTTGACGGCGCCTGCTGGTTCCACTTTACAGGCATTACCCCCGCCCTTTCTGACAACGCGGCGGCCATCTGCCTTGACGCGGTAAAGGCGGCAAAGGAAAAAGGCCTTACCGTTTCCTGCGATCTCAATTACCGCAAAAACCTCTGGCCCAGGGAAAAAGCCGGTGAAGTGATGGGGAACCTTATGCCCTTTGTTGACCTCTGTATCGCCAATGAGGAAGACGCCGCCGACGTTTTTAACATTCACGCGCAAAACACCGACGTAACATCCGGCAGCATAAGCCGCGAAGGGTACATGGAAGTGGCCAAAGCCCTTATTGACCGCTTCAGATTCAAAAAAGCCGCTATTACCCTGCGCGAATCGATCAGCGCGAATGACAACAACTGGGCGGCCATGTACTGCTGCGGCGGGGATTTTTATTTTTCACGCAAATACGCCGTTCACATTGTGGACCGCGTAGGCGGCGGCGACAGCTTTGGCGCGGGCCTTATCTATGCCAATCTGAAAAATTTTACCCCGCAGGAAAGCGTCGAATTCGCCGCCGCTGCAAGCTGCTTAAAACATTCCGTTGAAGGCGATTTTAACCAGGTTTCCGTTGACGAGGTAAAAAAACTTGTCTCAGGCGACTCCTCAGGCCGCGTTCAAAGGTGAGGCGGTTCAAGTTCCCGTTTTTCGTCAAACCTTTTATATGCCAGAGCGCGGAACCCCTTTCGCTTAACGCCGCCCAGGCGGGTATAACCGGAGGGCTTTAGCCGGTCAAAGCGTTCCGCGCCGGACGATCCGAAAGAGGCAAGGAAAATTCCGCCGTCTGCCAGCAGGGGCGGCAGGGAGTCCCACAGATCGCCCGCGCCCTTTTGCGAAAGGAGTTCTGGAAAGGCGGCGATGAAACCGTATTGCCTCCCGCCGGACGCTTCCAGAAGCGCTTCCCCGCCAAGACAAAGATCGACGGCTGGTACAGAGCGGACGGCGGCCTTATTGTTCCGTACTGCGTTATGCAGGGCCGCTTCCAGCGCGAGGATGTTTCTGCCGGACAGCACCAGTGAATTTTCCGGCGGCGCAATATTTTGCATTTGCAGGTATGAAAGCAGCCAGCAGGGGAAAAAACCCTGATCCGGCTCATGGACAAGCAGCGGAAAATAATCGCTAAAAGACAAATTACGCGGCCCGATTCGCAGGATCAGCCTGGCTGCCGCCTCCGCGGCCCCGCCGGGGCTGTCAAAACCGGAAGCGCCGTGAACCGCTTCGATGCGCACGGGGATATCCTCAATGGCGCAGACGGCCTCGTTGCGCAGGTAAAACGGATAACGTTCAGGGAAGCCCGGTCCGGCATTAACCGGCCCTGCCGGCGTTCCGGGCGCGGAAATTCCGCCGTAAACGAAAACGCAATGGGCGGGTCCTTTTACCTCAAGCAAAAGCGGCGCGCCGGCTGCGGCGATTTCCCGGCGGAAAAAATCCGCAAGGGTATGCACCGCCACCATGATAACCCTGCCGCCCGGATTCAAAAGCCCTGCCGCGCGGCCGGTAAAATCTTCCAGCACGGGCTTTCCGGCTTTTGCAGGGATATTGGTCAGAATCAGATCCCAGCCGCATCCGGGCGGCCCGGCGAGCAGAGGTTCGGTGTACGCTTCCAGCGCCGGAGAATGTATGCCGTTTTTGGCGGCGTTATGCGCTGTTACCAGCCTGGCAAGTTCGTCGCGATCCTGGCAGCGTATGCGCGCATTTGCAGGAGCTTCGCCCAGTGCCCCTGCGGCGCATATTCCGATGATCCCCGCGCCGCAGCCGGCATCCAGTACCCGGCAGGGCGGTGCTTTTCCGGCCGCAGCGTCCTCGTCAAGTATCCGCGAGAAAACCTTTAATAAAAGCAGCGTGCCTGAATCGACGCCGGCGGAGCTGAACAACCCCTGGGAAAGATCAAAATTGTACTGCCTTCCACGGAACTGAAAGGGAACCGATTTGTTTATAAAACGGGAAACAAGGTATGCGTCAGGAATTGACGCGCTCAACATACTCGTTAGTTTCTGTGTTCACCAGGATCTTTTCCCCCTGCTTGATGAACAACGGCACCCGAACGGTAAGGCCGGTTTCTGTCACGACAGGTTTAGTCGCGCCGGATACCGTATCGCCTTTTACATAGTTTTCGCTTTCGGCAACGGTAAACACAACCTTGTAAGGTATCTTTATGTCAATAACGCTGCCGTCCCAGACGGACAGATCGTAAAGATCCCCCTCTTTCAGGTAGAATTTTTTGTCCTCATGATCGGTTATCGGGACCTCAAACTGCTCAAAGGATTCGTTGTCCATAAAATGATAGTTATCCTGATCAGCGTACTGGAACTGGCAGGTGTGATTATCAACCTGGGCGTCCTCAACTTCCTGCTGCGTCGGTATTGTCATTGTCAATACCGATCCGTCCTTGATACTTTTCATTTTAATCCTGGCAATGGCGGTTCCCTTTCCGGGAGTATGGAATTCACGCTCGACCACCAAATAGGGCTGCCCTTTCTGCAAAAGGCAGCTTCCCTTCGTAATATCTCCGCCTCGTATCATCATTACCTCGTGTATCCCATTTTCCAAAAGTATGGAAATTTAGTCAACACCCGCAGATAATACTGCAAAAAGACGCTGTTACCATAGTTTCAAAGGCAAGAGTGGCAAAGGTTTACTTACCGGCGCGCAGATCAGCGGCTAATTCAAAACAGGGCATTGGCTTTAGCTTGTGCAGATTCTGGCGGCGCAGTCTGTCGATTTTTTCTTTTACCGCGCCGTCTTCACATACGCCTTCCCTTATATACCTGTCCAGGACTTTGTAAGAAAAGCCCAGTTTTTCCTCGTCTGTTAACCCTGAAAGCCCGTCTTCAGGTGTTTTGTCAATAAACTCCGGCGCAAGCCCCAGTTCCCTTCCTACGGCGATTACCTCGCTTACCGTGAGGCGGGACAGAGGGCTGAAATCCCCGGCGCTGTCGCCGAACTTTGTCGAATAGCCTACCCAGTCCTCGCTTAGGTTACAGGTATTCGCAACGCGCCCGTTTACAACTGCGGATACCGCGTAAAGGGCGGCCATCCTGATCCTTGCCGGTGTGTTGATTGCAACCTGTTCGCTAGCCGCAAGGCCGCCTTTTTTCACCGATTCGATTAATGCAAAAACGCTGTCTTTAATATTGACCGTACTGTGCCTGATACCCAAACTGCCGGCAAGGTCCTGCGCCACGTTCAGATCCCATTGAAGGCCCTGCGGCATAAGGACCCCGTATACCCTTTCCGCCCCAAGGGCCTTTACGCAAAGGGCAGCGGTAACGGAACTGTCCTTGCCTCCGCTTATCCCGACAACGGCACAGCAGCCTTTCCCGTTTTCCTCAAAATAGGCGCGTATCCATTGAACAATATCGTCACATGCTTTTTTTGCGTCGAACATTGATGTCTCCTGTGTTTTTATTTTATCAATATAGATGATATTTGTATATTGGAGTTGTTTGATACTATATTTTTGCAGCTTTTAGGCGAGAAAATGCAGGTGTCGTCCACAAAGTAACCTACTTTGTGGACAGACACTAATTGGAGGTTAAACGTTAACTTTTTGTTATGCGATGTTGAGCATTTTCAATTATTTTTAATAAATATACTAAAATCAATTTTTACCATTTCCCATATTTCATTAATTCCAATAACTAAAGGTTTCATTTGATTCCATTTTAATTCAGAACTATATGAATGCCGTATAAAATGCCTAAACAATAAATAATCTTCCATCTTCTTTTTAATTTCATTTCTAAATATTTTAATATTTTTCAAATTATCTCCATATGCCATCTCAAATAATGTTTTATGCCATTTATTATCATTTGGTAATTTTTCATTCATATATTTGAAAAATAATACAATAATATTTTCAATTCCATTGTAAAATGAATGTAATACTTGGGCAGATGCGGTCATTTCAATAATATCTGGTTCTTTAAGTTTACATAAATCCAATAAAGGTTTTACATCATTCAATAATTTATCTATTCGGGAAATCTCATGTTCAATTTTTATTTTTATTGATTCATCCAATTTGTACTATCTCTCCTATTTTATTTAGCATTGCATAAAAATCCTCATCAGAATCAAAATTGACTAAATCTATTTTATTGTCAAAATCAAAATATAATCTTGAATACAAGCTAAAATATTTGCCGTCTGGAACCCCTTTTATTCCTATGTCTATATCAGAACTCTGGTTAATCTTCCCTGTAACTAGTGAGCCAAATAAATAAACTGACCCACATCCTTCCTTTTTAAGTAAATTTGTAGCTGTTTCAATATCATTACGATATTTTTCTGGAATTTTCAGGTCCATACAGGTATTATTATATCAATTAATCCATTTTGTCAATAATTTTTAGGTTTATTCTTATTTTTATTCAGTTTCTTGAATATTTTGCCCCATTTACGCGTAACGCCCGGTATAGCCCGTTACGCGTATTTCCCTGCTGCCGTTTTTGACGGTTATTCCCCAGTACTAAACCCCCAGCGATTTGGCGAAAACGTCGCTGATTTTTTTGCGGCGGCAGTTTTCGCATACATGTTCCGTTTCGCCGGGGCTTTCCTTGGCGCCCATTCCGCTTTCCTGCGCGTAACGTTTTGCCGAATATTCCAGTTCTTCCTTTGTGGTAAAATGCCTGCCGCATTTTTCGCAGCGGATTAAAGAGAAGGTTTTACCCCAGATGGTCCGGCTTTCATCCCCTTCGTCGCAGATTATCGCCCCCGTGGGGCAGACGGCGGCGCAGCTTCCGCAGCCTATGCAGTCGGCGGAAGGCTCGTCGTAGGGGGTGGAGATTTTTTTGCCCGTTCCCCTGCCGACGGAGCTTATTGCCCCGGTTCCCAGCCTGGAGCAGGCTTCAACGCAGAGGCCGCAGAGAATACATGCCGTGTTCATGCGGGTTTTTGCCTGCCCTTTGGTTCCAGCCAATGGCGAATAACGGTCTTCGTCGGCTACGCCATACATTTTGCACAATGACGCTATTCTGTTTCCTTCCGGCGCCCTTCCCCTCAGCATGGAAAGAATGGTACGGCGCAGGCTCTTGATCTTTTCGGATTCGGTGAACACCTCGCAGTTTTGCCCAATCGGGTAAACGCAGGAAACCACAACGCGGCTTTTGCCTTTTTCCTTTACCTCCACAATGCAGAGACGGCAGCAGCCAAGGCCCGGCATTGCTTCATGATGGCAGAAACTCGGAATCAGAATGCGGTTGCGCCTAGCGACTTCCATAATGTACTCGCCTTTTTCCGCCTGGTATTTGTTTCCGTTAATTTTAACCGTTAACATTTCTGACATAACCCTCACCTTCCTTTGGCAAATACAGCGTTGAATTTGCAGGCCGAACGGCAGCTTCCGCACGCGATGCAGGCATCGCCGTCAATTACATAGGGTTTTCCCTTTTCGCCGGTTATTGCCGATACCGGGCAGGCTTTGAAACAAAGGCCGCAGCTTTTGCAGGCTTTCGCATCGATAATAAATTTTGTCAGATCGGGGCAGACGCCGGCCGGGCAGATTTTTTCTTTGATGTGCGCCTCGTATTCGCTTCGGAAATATTTTATCGTGCTCAGCACCGGGTTCGGGGCGCTTTTGCCAAGGCCGCAGAGGGCGGCCTCCCTCATCGCCTCGCCGGTTTCCTCCAGCCGCTCGATGTCCCCTTCCCGCCCCCTTCCCTTTGTCAGGTCGGTAAGTATTTCCAGCATACGCCTTAGCCCTTCCCGGCAGGGTGTGCATTTCCCGCAGCTTTCCCCGGAGAGGAAATTTGTGTAATAGCGGGCAACTTCCACCATGCAGGTCCTGTCGTCCATGACAATAAGGCCGCCGGATCCCATCATGGAACCGTATTTGGCAAGGGAATCAAAGTCCAGGGGAAGGTCAAGGAGTTTGGGCGGAATGCAGCCGCCTGAAGGGCCGCCTGTCTGCACCGCCTTAAATTCGCGTTTGTCGAGTATGCCGCCGCCAATTTCAAACACGAGCCGCCGGATCGTGGTTCCCATGGGCACTTCCACAAGTCCCGTGCGTTTAACCTTTCCAACCAGGGCAAAGACCTTGGTTCCGGGGTTTTCCGGGCTTCCCTTTTTCCTGAAATAGGCGGCGCCTTTGTTTATGATATAGGGAATATTCGCCAGGGTTTCCACATTGTTCAGCGCGGTCGGCTTGTCCCAAAGCCCGCGCTGGGCGGAACGGATATATTTGGTTCTCGGCTCGCCGACGCGCCCTTCAATGGACGCCATTAAAGCCGAGGATTCTCCGCAGACAAAGGCCCCTCCGCCGCGTACCACGGAAATGTCAAAATTCCAGCCGCTCTTTAATATATTTTTTCCCAGGTAGCGGGCCTTGCGGGCGCTTGCCAGGGCCTTTTGCACGTTTTTCAGGGCGAGTTCATACTCGTCGCGTATATACATAAAGCCTTCCGAAGCGCCTATGGCCCTCGCAGCGATGCAGAGTCCTTCAATTACGCTGAAGGGATCCCCTTCCAGGATGGAGCGGTCCATAAAGGCCCCGGGATCCCCTTCGTCGCCGTTGCACACCACGTACCTGGGGGTTTCCTCGTAACCGGCGCACTGCCTCCATTTAACGCCCGTGGGGAAACCGGCGCCGCCCCGGCCCCTCAGGCCGGATCTTTCCACTGTCGCGGTAATTGCCGCCGGTTTCATGCCAAGGGCTTTCTCAAGCGCCCTGTAGCCGCCCCGTTCAATGTAATCGTTTATATTGCCGGGCTCGATAAGCCCGATATTGCGAAGCGCGATTTTTGTCTGCTTTTTATAAAAGGGGTTTTGCCTTTGGGTAAATACCTTCACCCCCTTGTCGTTGCGGTAAAGAAGCCGTTCGGGTATTTCACCCGTTCCAAAGGCGTGCATGGCAATTTCCCCGGCGTCGGCGGCCTTTACCCGGTAATAGGAAATATTGTCCGGCATCAGCCGCACTATGGGCCCGTTTTCGCAAAAGCCGTTGCAGCCGGTTTCCTTTAACCCTATTTCCATGTTTACCTTGATTTTGGCCTTGGCCGGTTTTTTCCTTGCCTCTTTTTTAATTGCCGCGGCAAGGGCGTCAGCCACAGACTGCCCTCCGTTTGCAAGACATCCGGTACCGCAGCATACCAGAAGGGTTTTCTTTACGGGTTTTTTACTCATTGCCGCTTTCCTCCCTGATGGTATTGAGAATTTTTTCCACCTCATCGGGCTTAACCCTGGGGTAGTAACGTTCGTCCACCACCATTACCGGGGCGATGGCGCAGGCCCCAAGGCAGTTAACGGTGTCAATGGTAAACATTCCGTCTTTGGTCGTTTCCCCGGCGCTTATCCCCAGCGACCTTTTCAGCGCGTCCAGAAGAACCGGAGCGCCGCGTATATGGCAGGCGGTCCCGTCGCAGACCCTGATGACGTGCTTCCCCTTGGGCGTGAGGCTTAAGGCCCGGTAAAAAGTGGCCATTGAATACAGCCGGGAAAACTTTACATCCAGATACGGGGCAAGAATGTCAAAAGCCTCACGGGGTATGTAACCGAAATGACGCTGAATGTCCTGCAGTATTGCAAGACTGTGCCGCCTGTCTTTGGGATAGGATTCAACCAGCTTAATGAGTTCGCATTTTTTCAAAATGCTTTTAACTGCCAATTCCCGCCTCCTTTTTAACCTCCGGCCACCTTGGGGAAAATCTGCACGGTGTCATCATCTTTAAGCGAAGCTCCGAGACCGCCCAGGTGGGCAATGTGTCTGCCGTTAATCATAACAATCATATCCGGCCCCAATTCGCCGTCTGCCGTAAGCATTTTGTTTTTGAATTTGGGGCCGTAGCGTTCGCAAAGGAAACGGGCCAAATCGCCTACTGCGGGCGGCTGTAGCGTATCCGCCGGCAGCAGCTTTGCCGCCGGAACATCGGTTTCGGAACAGCCTGTCATATCCCTCAGGTAGGCGAAAAATTTGACCCGCATCCTGCAATGTCAGCCTTTCAAACCCAGAACGCCAAGTTTTTCCTTGGTCGGCGTTCCGGCTTTATCCCAGCCGCGCACCTTGTAGTAGTCGTCAAGCAGAATCTGCAGTTCGTTTACCTTGCCCTTTGCCGGGCCCGAAGGAAGGGCTTCGCGCAGCAGCCTGGGCGGCAGGGTGTCTTTCTCAACTCCCGCCTGGATATTGAATTGTTTTTCAAGGTTCCAGATCCGCTCGCCTTTAAGGAGTATGTCTTCGTCGCTTTCGCTGGAACCGACTGCGGCGCGGTACTGCGCGGCGAGTTCCGGCAGGCCCAGGCCAAAAGTTGTAAAAAGGCAAATACCGAGCGAATCCAGCATGGCGGTAAGGTCCTGGAAGGTCTTCAGCATTGCGGCCTTGCCTTCGGTTACCAGAGGATCGAGTTTGACAGGAACCCCGAGCACTTCGGGCGATGTCATATAACCGCGCACATGGCAGCCGCCGCGGTTGCTGGTGGCGTATTCCAGGCCCATGCCCTGAACGGCGCGGCCGTCGTATGCGGGCATTTCCTGTTTTTTTGTTGTCATGGAAAGCTCGGGCACGCCGTGTTTTTCCGCAAGGCGGTAGGATCCCTTTGCCAGCTCCTTCCCGAAACCTTCGTATTTGCCGACCATTTCGGTAAGGGCAACAATAGCTTCGGCGTCACCAAAGGCAAGCGGGCGGCCTATTTCTTTTTCGGTAAGAATGCCCTTTTCGGCCATTTCCATCGCGCAGGCAATGGTAGAGCCGAGGGTAATGGGGTCCATTCCGTATTCGTTGCAGAGGAAATTGGCCTTGCAGATCGCGGCAAGATCGTTCACGCCGCAGGACGCTCCTAAAGCCCATGCGGCCTCGTATTCGGGTCCTTCTCCAAAGGACTTAAAGGGGCCTTCCTTAACCTCGGTTACCCTGCCGCAGCCGATGGAGCAGCCGAAGCAGCCTTTATTCTTGATAAGGAATTTTTTTGCCAGGGATTCGCCGCCAATGTCGTCGGCTTCGTCGAAAACGCCGCCGTCGCGCCAGTTACGGGTCGGCAGGCCGCCGACCGAGTTGATAACGTTTATTAAAACATTGGT
>JGI24702J35022_10001511_pt1 | contig 14441 bp, 10 predicted proteins | sample TergutTh196P4_FD_35022 | JGI IMG/M metagenome (IMG submission 35022)
AGAGCCCCGCTCTGCTCCAGCATCTGAAAAATATTCATAGAACCTCCAATAAAAGCACCTTAATTCAATCATAGTGATAAATGCACTTTTTACAAGTGGGAAAGGCAAGAGGTAAGAGGTAAAAGAGAAAAGAGAAAAGAGGAAGATTGTTGTTCGTAATAGAAGCGTGTTGCAAATAGCCCTGCTTGCTTACAAAGTTACTTTTTTCATTCTTCATTCTTCATTCTTCATTCGCGAGATCCTTGAGTTTTTGAGGAAATTCCCTTAGTCTTGAATTAGAAAAGGAGAAATCATGGATAACAATAAAATTATAGAAAGGGCGAAAGACTACATCGCCAGGGAGAAAGACGCCAATTTCAGAAAAGAGGTGGAAGATCTCCTTGCAGTTGGGGATTTAGAAGCTTCGCCGAAAGCCAAGGCAGATTTGGAAGACCGATTCTACCAGAACCTTGAATTCGGAACCGGGGGGCTGCGAGGGGTAATCGGTGGCGGCTACAACCGCATGAACACGCTCGTGGTCAAAAGCGCCACCCAGGGGCTCGCGACCTACCTGCTTAAGGCGTTCCCCGACAGGGCGAAAATCCCTGGGGCGCTGTCCGCTGTGATTGCCTTTGACAGCCGCCATTATTCCGCTGAATTCTCCGAAGCCTGCGCACTCATCTTCGCGGCAAACGGCATCAAGTGCTGGCTCTTTTCGTCCTTAAGGCCGACGCCGGAACTCTCCTTCGCAATCAGGCATTTGAAAGCCGACACGGGCATCGTGGTAACGGCCAGCCACAACCCGCCCCAGTACAACGGCTACAAGGCCTACTGGACGGGCGGCTCGCAGGTAATCCCCCCGCACGATAAGGGCATAATCGCCGAAGTAAACGCGGTTACGGAAATAAAGGAAATTAGCAGGGAAGAGGCCCTTGGCAAAGGGCTTTTTGCCATCATCGATAAAGAAGTTGATGAGCCATACCAGAACATGGTGCGCTCGCGGCTTTTCAGGCCGGATCTTATCAGGGAGAAGGCCGACGAAGTGAAGATCGTCTACACCCCCCTGCACGGCACCGGCGCTTTCCACGTCGAAAGCATCCTTGGGGGCCTTGGCCTAAAGGTGATAACCGTGCCGGAGCAGCGGGACGGCAATGGCGACTTCCCGACGGTGGCCTTCCCCAACCCCGAGGAAGCCGCCGCCCTGGACATGGCGATAAAACTCGGCATGAAGGAAAAAGCCGACGTGGTAATGGCAACCGACCCGGACGCCGACCGCTTTGGAATTGCCATACCGAAGTCTGGCCCAAAGGCGGGGGAAACCCCGGAGTTCGTGCTGGTTACCGGGAACCAGATGGGGGTCCTCCTTGCGGACTACATCTTCCTCTCGCTTAAAGAGACCGGGAAAATGCCCCCTAACCCGGCGATGATCAACACGATTGTGACGACAGGCATGCAGAAGCGCGTGGCGGAACACTACGGGGCACGCTGCTTCGAGTGCCTTACCGGCTTTAAATGGATAGCCGACGTGATGGCAAAGTGTGAGGCCGACAATTCGGCGACAATCGTCTTCGGCACCGAGGAAAGCTACGGCTACCTCGTGGAAAACGAGGTACGCGACAAGGACGGGGTTTCCGCCGCCGCCCTTACCGCAGAAATGACCATCTACTGGCGCAGCAAGGGCAAGGGGCTTTTGGACAGGCTGAACGAGCTCTACGAGGTTTGCGGCTATTGGGAGGAAATCGGCATTTCCAAGTATTTCCAGGGCCCGGAAGGCCCCGCCATAATGCAGGGCATAATGGAGGATTACCGGAAAAATCCCCCCAAAACGCTCGGCGGCATCGAAGTAACCAAGGTGCGGGACATCAAAAACGGCGCGGACGGGCTCCCCCCAAGCGACGTTCTCCAGTTCTTCCTCGCGGACGGGACCGTGGTAAGCGCCAGGCCAAGCGGCACCGAGCCAAAGATCAAGTTCTACGCGACCTGCTGCGCCAATCTTGGCGACGGCGGCCTTGAAGCGGCAAAAGCCGAGGCGGGCCGGAAACTCGCGGCAATCGAGAAGGACATAAGGGAAAAGATAGATTAAAAATGAAAAATTAAGAATGAAAAATTAAAAGAGAAGAGGGGGAAGAAAGAGTCCACGGATTACACACACCAAAAAATGCACGGCATTAAGCCGTGTAGTTGTAATAGTGTTGCGCGGGGTAGCGGTGGAGTAGCAGTTTTGTACGGTGCCGGAGTAGTCACGCACGATACTCCAAAATCTCCAGCATTTTTTGCACTTTTTTGACGATTTTTACAAAAAAAGTGCCATTTCCCTTTTTCATTCTCCATTTTTCATTCTTCATTTTTCATTCTTCATTTTTCATTCTTCATTTTTCATTCTTCATTTTTCATTCTCCATTTTTCATTTTTCATTCTCTCCGTTCCCCCCTAGCATTCTGGAAGTTTTTCTGCTAAAATAGCCCATTATGAAAACAAGCGGTATATTTGCGTTGTTGTGCTGCCTTTCACTGGCTTCCTGTTCCATCAATAAAATGGCCATAAATGCCGTTTCCAATGCCCTTACGGGAGAGGGGAGCTCGGAGGTTTTTACCGGGGATTCGGATCCGCGCCTCGTGGGGGACGCGCTTCCCTTTGCCATCAAGATGTACGAAGCCCTGCTGGCCCAAAACCCAAAGCACAAGGGGTTGCTCCTTACCACCGGTTCCCTCTACGTGATGTACGCAAACGCCTTTGTCCAGACACCGGCGGAAATGCTGGATCCAATTTACGACTACGAGGAGCGCACGGAAAGCCTGGATCGGGCGAAGAAACTCTACATGAGGGGAAGCGCGGTGCTCTACACCGCCCTGGACAATAAATACGCCGGATTCAGTGACGCGACGGTCCAGGACGGAACCCTTGAGCCTATCCTAAAGAAATGCAAGAAAGAGGATGTCGCACTGCTTTACTGGGCAGCGGCCGGCGGCTTCGCGTCTTATTCCATCGATTTGTTCGATTTTGACCTGGGGGCCAGCATACCCGAGTGGGGTGCCATGATGGCCAGGGCATACGAGCTTGACCCGGATTTCAACAATGGGGCCATTGATGATTTTTATATACAGTACTATGCTTCACTACCTGAAATTATGGGAGGGGACAAGGCCAAGGCGGAAACCCACTTTAGGCGGGCGCTGGAAAAAAGCAACTTCCTCGCCGCCGGACCCTATGTTTCCTACGCAAAATCAGTTTGCGTGCCTGGCCAGGATTACGATGCCTTTAAAGAATATCTTGAGAAGGCCATGATTATTGACCCCGACGAGGATCCAGGCAACAGGCTCGTGAACATACTTTCCCAGAAAAAAGCCAAGTTTATGCTGGAAAATGCCTATGAGTACTTTTCCAGCGATTTCGAAGGAATTGAGTAAAGAATCGAGTAGAGAAAAAATATTTATACAGGAGGGTAAGCAAAAATGCGAAGGATCTTTATTCTTTTTATCGTTTTACTATTGTTGGGAGTACCCACCCTTTTTGCCCAGCGGGGAGGCAGGGCAATGGAAACCCTTGAAGTAAAGCTCGCCTCCCCCCTCCCAAAGGAATCTCCATGGGGAAGGACGCTAGACAGAATCGCAGTGGAATGGAACCGGATAACAAACGGCCAGGTACGGCTAAACGTTCGCCACGGGGGGGTGGAAGGCAGTGAAAGCAAAATGCACCTTTCCCTGGCAAGCGACATAATCCAGGCGGCGGTTTTTACTTCTTTTGGGCTAGACGCCATAGAGCCCTCAGTTATGACCTTAAGCGCCCCCTTTTTAATCCGCAACGAAGCGGAACTAAGCGCCGTCATGAGGGAAGTCCAGGGGGATCTTGAAAGGAAGATCAACAGCGGAAAATACTTTATGCTGGCCTGGTCCAAGTCCGGGTTTGTCAACATCTTTTCAATAGGACAGGTCCTGACACCCGATGACCTAAAGAGGATGAAGATCGCCTCGAACACCGAAGCGGCGGACATGAACACAGCCTTCAAGACAATGGGCTTCCAGGTAGTCGAATCCGAATGGGGCGATATAGGCAACAAACTTAACGCAGGCACAGTTGTGGCTTGCTATCAGAACCCGGCGGCGATAGCGGCTTTCCAGCTCCATACAATTTTAAAAAATATGCTCCAGGTCAATATAGCGCCGGTCCTGGGCGGCATCGTTTTGAACCAGGTTACCTGGAAAAAGATTGGGGACTTAAATCCCCGGTATCAGACTGAGCTGCTCAATGCCACAAGAAAAATCGCCGAAGAATTCGATGCCTCGCTTCAGAAAACGGTAAACGACGCCATCCAAACCATGAGCAGGGCGGGGCTCAAGGTGAACCAGCCCAGTGCCACCCAGGCACAGCTCTGGTACAGCGAGATGGAAAGGGTAGTCCCTTCCCTGCTTGGGACAGCTTTTGACAGGGATCTTTACAACAGGGTGAACAGCATCCTAGTAAGGTACCGTGGGGGACGCTAGCGGAAAATGGAAAACTCAAACCGGGTAATGGAACGTTTAGAAAAGGGCATCTGTTACACAACCCTGGCCTTGATGGCCCTTCTACCTGCGTTAGGCGTTCTATTGAGGCCGCTTAATATTTTTATCCCGTATTCCCGCAATTTGATGATTCGCTTTTTCCTGGTGTCGGGACTTTTTGCAGCCATGTTAACGACAAAGGCAAAGGAGCACATCTCCATTGCCATGATCCAGTACATAAAAGCAGAGAAAGTGAAAAAAGCCCTGTCCCGCATGACCGGCCTTGTCTCATCTTTCCTTATAACGGTCATGTTCTGGGATTCCCTTAGCTTCATAAAATACAGCTTTTCGGGGAGGACCGGCGGTTTCGTCCCCGACAGGTTTTTTGCCGTGGCTATGCCGATTGCTTATGCCGTTATAGCTTTCCGTTTCGCCGTATATTCCACGGGGGCACTCGGGAAGGAAGAGGAAACGGGCAGCATTAAGCCCTACTGGAAGTTCTTTGTTCCCGTGCTTGTCTTGCTCCTGGGGAGCGCCGCCGCCTTTCCTGCAATCGTCAAGTTCATCTGGGGCTTTGATTCCCCGGAAGTCTTTAATGCGCCCATGGATTTTCTCTACGACTTCGCCTACTACGCCAGGACCCCGCTGATAATTTTCCTTATCCTTGCGGCCTTTTCCGGTGCACCGATTTTCACGGCAATAGGCGGCATCGCACTTGTGATGCTGCAGGCTGCCGGGGGCGAGCCGGACGTTGCGCCCATCCAGATCTACTCCGCCCTTACGGATGCGGACTTAATTGCCATCCCCCTTTTCACGCTGACGGGCTTTTTCCTCTCGGAAAGCAAGGCCGGCGAAAGGCTAGTGGCAACCTTCCGCAACCTTTTCAACTGGATACCCGGAGGCATGATCATCGCAACAGTGGTGATCTGCGCCTTCTTCACGTCATTCACAGGCGCATCGGGGGTTACCATCCTGGCCTTGGGTGGCATTCTCTACACGATTCTAAAAGAAAAACTCGCCTATCCGGAAAAATTCTCCATAGGGCTCCTCACATCGGTAGGCTGCATCGGCCTCCTGTTTCCCCCAAGCCTCCCGATCATCCTTGTGGGCTCAACGACCAACAGCATCCTCTTCTTCATGGAAGAACCCGTAAATTACACGATCATCGACTTTTTCCTGGGCGGAATGATTCCAGGACTGATCCTGGTAGCGGTCATGATCGTCTTCGGGATCACGGTGTCGGTGAAGGTGAAAATTCCGGTAGAACCCTTCAGCCTGAAAGAAGCCGGGAAATCCATTAAGGGAAGTTTCCTTGAGATCCTCCTGCCGTTCATTCTTATCGGGGGATATTTCTCAGGCATCCTCTCGCTGGTAGAGGTAAGCGCCGTATCCGCGATCTACGTTTTTATCATCGAAGTGCTCATCCACCGCGACATCAAACTAAAAGATGTTGGCAAGGTTTTTAGCAAAGCAGTCCCCATCATAGGCGGGGTACTTTCGATCATCGCGATGGCAAAGGCCCTGTCATACGCCATCATTGATTCCCATTTGCCTGAAAATTTTGCCCTCTGGATGCGGACAACAGTCGAGTCAAAGTACGTCTTCCTCCTTCTCTTAAACATGGCCCTTATCGTTGTGGGCTGCCTCATGGACATCTTCTCCGCAATCCTGGTGGTGCTCCCCCTCATCGTTCCCCTGGGACAGGCTTACGGCATAGATCCTGTCCACCTTGGCATAATATTTATCATCAACCTTGAAGTAGGCTTCCTTACCCCGCCAGTGGGCATGAACCTGTTCCTCGCAAGCTACCGCTTCAAAAAGCCGTTCACGGAAATATGCCGCTTTGTGCTGCCCTTCCTTGCAGCCCAGTTGGCGGTTGTGTTCCTGGTGACATATGTTCCCTGGCTTTCGACTGCGCTGGTGGCGCTGTTCAAATAAAAACCCAACTTGGCGCAAGGTATACAAAAAAAACAATAAAACACTAAACAGGAGGGGTGAAGGGGGCAGCGAAAACCCTGAAGAGTCTGCCTACGGAACTCCCTGACCACATAATCATCAAACGGAGATTGAAACTGTATGCCGATGGCGATTATGTGGTCAGGCTTTTATTCCACCTTTAAGGAAACGCTTTTTTCTTCTGATTTCCTCCGGCAGGGAATTTCAGGAATGTTTTCACTGCCCCCTTCACCCCTCCCTTTATATATCTTTGTATATTTCATTTAACATATGCGTCAAATTGGGGTTTCCTTGACTATGTATTGGATTTTTTGTATAATAAATTTATCAAAAAGAATTTTTAAAAAAGCATTCGGAGGGCACTTATGAAGGCCAAAATCATTTTTGTATTATTCATCTCTTATCTTTTTTTTTCCTGCTCCGGAAAGAAAATGGAAATTCATGGGTCAACTCTTGGATATCTGGGTATTGAGAAAGACAATACATTAAATATCTACAGATTTATTGACGAATGGGTTGAAATCCCTGACCACAGTTTTTCCCTGCACAGTGGGGACAAAGTTGTATATTTTGATATTGGCTTAGTAATCATTCAAAAACGCAATGAATTAAAGTTCTATTATTTTAATGATGGCTGGATAGATGCCGAAGGTACTTTTGCCCTACCCTCAGAGTACGAGTATGTTTTTTATAACCGGTATACAAGCGATATCCATCTAATTAAGGACAATACCTTAAAAACCTGTAAATTCAGTCATAGGCAATGGGAAGAAATGACGGAGGTTAATTTCCCGTTGCCCCAAAACCATGGCGACATTTTTCTATTTTCCTGGCTTGGCACTGTCAGTCTTGGTGTTGCTGAAAATGGCAGTTTAAATTTCCATGAATTGGACGGAAGCGGCATTTCAAAAAAAATCGCAGGTTTTGCGCTGCCCAACGGATACAAAAAAATAATTCCCAATTATCAAGGCATTGGCGTAGTTGAAAATGACGTAATAAAATTCTACAAACTTAGCCCTGATAATGTTGAAGATCAGAAATGGCTGGAAAATCCGGACATGGATTTTTTTTATTAAATAGAAATTAATTGCTTTACGCTATAGCTACGGGTGCAAATATTGCTTGTATTCCCACAGTATTGTAAATCCTTATGTGTGCTTTTTGATATAAAAAATTAAGAATTATCATCCGAGGAGAGGGCAAGGAAGTAGCGAAAACATTCACGGTTTTGAAAAACTACCACCTTCCTTTTGCAAAAAATCTCAATCTGCTGAACTTTGAATAGATAGTCTACGATATCTTACCACTGCGGGAACGGGTGCCCATTCGGGTAGCATCGGTGTGAGAGAACAAAGGCCAGGCCACACCAAATAATTGCGCGGTGTTAAACCGCGTTTCTGAAGAAATGTAACACGGTGTAGCCCAATTAAAAGCCCCATTTAGCAGAAAGGCGGGCTTGCTTTAGCAAGCCCAGTGGGCGCCGCCTGCGTGAGAGATGGCCACAGCCGTTAGCTGCCCGAATGGGCGGATTCCCGCAGTAATAAACCTTCGTAATATTATTAGTTCTAGAAATTGAGATTTTCTACTTCGCGCTTTTTATCTCATTCAATACGTCATGGCCCCTGAGTTTGTAAGTAGCCTTTTCCTGAATCTGCCTAACACGTTCCCTTGTTATCCCCAGGAGCTTTCCTGTTTCTTCCAGGGTCAATGGGCCTTCTCCGGTCAGGCCAAAGCGAAGCTGGATAATCTTCATCTCCCGCTCGGAAAGGCCGGAGAGTATGCCCCCAATGGTTTCCTGGATAGTTATGGAAAAGACCGCCTCAAATGGCTCAGTCAGGGAATCGTCTTTGATAAGATCTGCCAGCCGGGTCAGGTTTCCGTCGTCCACTATTGTGTCAAGGCTTGTGGTTTCCTGGGAAAGCTTGACAATTTCCTTTACTTTGGAAACCGGAAGCCCCATGTATTCGGACAATTCCTCATTGCTCGGATCCCTTCCCAGATCCTGGGTCAACTGCTTGGCAACAAAATAGCATTTCTTAATGGTATTGAGCATATGGATGGGAATCCGGATTACCCTGCCCTTGTCCGCGATGCTCTTTATGATGGCCTGACGTATCCACCATGTGCCATAAGTTGAAAACCTGCAGCCTCGGGTGTAATCGAAGCGTTCTACCGCTTCGATTAAGCCTATATTACCTTCGTCAATTAGATCCAAAAGGGAGAGGCCGCGGTGCTGGTAATTCTTCGCAATCGAGACAACCAGGCGCAGGTTTGAGTTAATCATCCTGTTTTTATGATACAGGAGCGAATCCTCAAGAACCTTTATCTGTGCCAGATAATTCCTGTCCTGCTCCATTCCCACGAAGGAAGTTTTAAGATCCGAAATCTGCTCCCGCAGCAAGACTATCTTTTCGCCTATGAATTGTTCTTCCTGGATCGTCAGAAGAGGATACCTGGAAATCTGCTTGAAGTAGAGTGCCAGCGGATCGGTTTCTTTTGTAATCTTTGTTTTTTGCTGGCTTCCTGTGAGTTTTGAATTCCGGGATACTTTACGAGTTTGGTTCCTCTTTAGTGACCAGAGCGCTTCTTTTGGGGGATATAGCAAGAGTTCATCGCTCCTTTCCGAAAGACCGGCATAATAACCAGAATAAGTTCTTGACATAAAAGCTCCTAATATTTTTAACTTTAAATAACCGCTTTTGCGGATCTGAAAAATGTAAAAGCAAGCGGTTTTGTTCCGCTAAGCCCTGGGGGCTTTGGCAGGATCCACAGGGGCATTGCCCTTGTAAACCATAAAAAACAACTGGGGTTTATTTGACACCGCATCGATACCAAGCTTTCCAACTTCAGCACCCGGACCGATTCTGTCACCCTCTTTCACCGATAAACTTTCACAGCCGCCGTATACGTATAAATAACCTCCATCTACCTGAATAATTACAACTTTGCCAAAACCGCGGTAAGGACCGGCCGAAAGCACGGTTCCCCATGTAAGGCTATAAACCGGCTCGGCCCTTATGCCGGTTATGACTACCCCACTCAACTTGCCGGACATATAGCTAAGCTCCCGTGCGGCAACCGGCCAGCTCACCAAGGAAGGTGCAGCAGTGGCGTTCTTTTCCTCGGGCGTTTTCACTTGAGGTGCCTGGTTTTGAACAACCGATGCACCTACCTGAACCCTTGTTTCGGTGGGAAGCGTGGATCCCGTCTGAACCGCTGTTCCCGTAGAAAGCGCAGTGCCAGTCGGAATTTTTAAAGAATCCCCTACCCTAAGCAAGTAATTTACCGGAAGACTGTTGGCTTCCCGTATCGCCTCCACCGTTACGGAAAACTTGCGGGAAATACTATAAAGAGTATCCCCCTTCACAGCACGGTAATTTGTGATTCCCCCCGTACCTGTACTCTCAACAAGTCCTGATGGCGTCGCATCGTTAATGCGCGTTTCCAGAGTACCTGGAATTTTAAGGCGCTGACCTGCGAGAAGTCGGGCTGGATCCGTTATACCGTTGTACTTCATCAGATCTTCGGCCTTAATACCCAAGCCCCTGGCTATGGAGTAAAAAGTTTCACCGTTTTGAACAGTATGAACCCTTTCCTCCCCATAGATCCCTGTGGGGTAAAAGAAAGCGGACAAGACCGCTATTCTAAATAAAAAACAGAAGATTCCGATTCGGATGTTCATATCCGTATATTATCGGCTTACTCATCCGTTTTTATAATCCCTACCCATATATATACCCCTGTTTACCCGTATTCACAAGCAAAATAATAGATATTACTGGCTAAAAAAGGAATTTTTTTCATAAAATCAAAAAACTACAACAGAATACTTCACTATGCCCAGCGAACTGGGATTGCAGGTTAAGGCGCTTTTACCGCGTAGGCCTCAAAGGTATCGCCCAGGTGGAAGACGCGGCTAACAAACATGAGTAGCCTGAAGAGCGGGCCTTTTTGGGCGGGGCTTACAAAGCGCCCCAAAATCGGAAAGCGCTCCGGGTGATGGCCTGTAACCACGGTTTTGCGGAGGCGGAAACCATAGCGTTTTAAAATCCGCTTGCTGGACCGTGGGCGCCAAATGGTGAAGTGATCCGTGGGGCTGTTTTTTAAAAACGAGTGCAGTGATTTGCGGGCAGAAACCCCCGAAAAGGAAGGGGTAGAAAAAGCCAGAACCCCGCCGTCTTTTAAAAGCCCGTGAATTTCACGCAGAATATCACCTGGTTCTTCAAAGTGCTCGATCACATACCAGAGGGTGATAACATCGAACTGGGGATCCTTCGGGCGGCGGAATTCTTCCGGGAGCGCGGCGGGGAAAAAGCCCTGCCAGCATTGGAAACCCAGTTCCTCTTTCACATAACGCACAGCGTCCTCGACGGGTTCAATTCCCATTGGGGCAAAACCCCCTTCCGCTGCCGCCGCCAAAAAAGGCCCGTATGCACAGCCAATGTCAAGCAGAAAGGGCTTTGTCTCCAAAAGACTCTCACGGAGGCACGGGGAACACGGAGGTTTTGCCCCCAAATCACTCTCACGGAGGCACGGAGAACACGGAGGGGAAAGAGAATTTATATTTTTTTCTCCTTTGTGTCTTTGTGCCTTTGTGTGATGTCTTTTCGGGGAATTCAAAAATTTTTTGATAAAGGTTATTCGTCTGCGGCCTGTTTTCTTGAGGTTGGCGAAATCCTCGAGGTAGGTTTTACCGTACTGGCTTTTATAAGCGGAGAAAAAATACTCCCTTTCGTAAACCATGGAAGGCGGCTTTAGCCGGGCGAGGAAAATCACGCCGCAGCGGGGGCAACGGCGGAAAGTCCCCTCGGCAGAGCGCGCCAGTGCCGGGAGCGCAGGCTTCAAATCGCGGCCGCAAGCCGGGCAGGCGGCTGGCGAGTGCGGCCTTAGGCTGCCAATAAAAGAACCTAGATCCTCAACCTGATCTTCCTCAAGGCCAAAGCTCCTTGCAATTTCTACAGTTCTCTCTTCAAGAGTTTTTAGAAATTCATGATCTAGAATATCTCTCACAAAGGAAAAAAGAATTGAGGGGACATTTATAATCCTTCTTCTTCGTGCCTCCGTGTCTTTGTGTGATTTATTCTTGAGGAAAAGGTGCCTGGCACCACTTTCAAAACCGGCGGCCCTTGCCAGTCTTTCGTGATAGCGCGTTGGGGAAATCAATAGAACTGGCAGACGGGCGTAGACGGCCTCGAATGCGCCGATGCCGAAGTGCGTTATTAAAAGATCGTATTCTGCAAGGTGTTCCATTAAGTTGGGAATCCTGCCCATGACTTTGACGCCAGGGATATCCTCCTCGTTTCCCCGCGAGTCATGGGGCGGAATCTGGGTAATCAGGGTGATCTCCAGGGGCTTTGCCATGCCACTTTTTTTAAGGAAACGCGAAATCTTGCGGGCAGTAGAAACGCCAAGGCCAGCGTCATCCTCCGCACCAAAACTGATTAAAATTTTCGTGGGCCCATTCGTGGCGGACGACTCACTTTTTTGACGCCGGTTCATGGGCAGGGGAAGAAGGCTGGGAGCGCTTACATTGGGTTTATGTTTTGCGAGTGAGGGCAAAAGATCGACCAGGAAATCAAAACGCCTGCGGCAGGGACCGCCTTCGTCTATGCCGATGAGGGCAGCTCGACCTTTTCTAGCGGCCCAAAAGGCGAATTCTTTTCTGCCTGTCCTGAAGCGATCCAGGACTATAAAAGCCCAGGAGCGTTCCGAAAGCTCTTCCTCGCTGGAAAGGAACCCGCTATGATCAAAGCTTTTGAAAAAATCCCTGAACCTTTCAAAAAAATCATCTTTTAAAAAAGCCGGTATCCAGAGGTAGGTTTCTAAGCCCCTTGCCTTTAAAGAACGGAGCAGCAAAAGCGAACGGCTCAGGTGACCGCCCCCCCTGCCCCTTTCGCAGGCGGGGACGATTAAAACCGAATGGTAAGTCACAGGGTTTTCCACGAAGAGGCGTCATTCGCAAACATATTTCTATAGACGCTGATTATGTTTTCGCCCAGGTTTCGCTTTTCCGGAGGCAAGGATTGCAAACGCCTGTATAGCGCCTGTGCCCGGTTGTAATCCTCGTCTGTGTCAACTGTTAGCCGCAAGTCAGTGCCCTGCCAGGCGGCGGGGGCGGGAGGCCGGTGAAGCCTGAAAAGTTCCGGGTGGCCGTAGAGGTAGGGACAGACGTGCTCCCTTTCCATCGCCAATTCGGCCTCCCTTTCGGCGCGGAGCAAGGCTTCGGAGGCAACTGACTCCACCCCCGCGCCGAGGGGCAGGGCGTCATAAGCCGCATAGTCCGCATTTGCGTCAATGGCTTCGCGGTGCAGCGCCGCTGCCGCGTCGGTAAAAACGAAGGGATTGTCCCCGGTTGCACGTATGATCCTGTCAGCGCCGCAGCGGCGTACCGCGATGCAGTAGCGGGCAAGCACATCATCCTTGGGGCCGGTGACAATGGTAAAGCCGGCTTCCTGGGCAAGNGGGGCAAAAGAAGAAACGCAGTCTTCGGGACAGGCAAGTATCTTTTCTTCCCAAGGNGAAAAGGCAAAGGCTTCCATTACACGNAAGATGAGNGGCCGCCCGTCAAGGGGGAGCATGGATTTGCCCGGGAGGCGGGTCGAATCGAGCCGGGCTTGCAGAACGAGCGCGGTCACTGNGTTTCCCCATCGCCCGANTCGCCGATACCGCTGTAGGCAAAACGCTCGGCGATGGTACGGGCATCGGATACGAAGCGATAACGGTTGGTTTTTACCCAGGCGCGGGCTGCAGAAAATTCCCCCCAGGATGCAAAAAGATCCCCCCTTCTTCTAAAATACTTTGGAAAGCGGCTTAAGGGAATATTTGCAGAATCGCCCCTGAAAACAGGTACCATGTTTTTCAGAAAGAACCGCAAGAAACCCTCGTCCGTTGTGCTATCCTCCTCGGGGACTGTCCCTTCGTAAGAGAGCTTTATCAATTGTGTGGTGGCGATTTCTTCCCCCCAAAGGCTTGAGCGTAACCCGAAATCCATGAGCTGCCAGTAGAAATTTTTAATACACGGATCGTACCCGCCCATCCGGATAAACCGTTCCCTGTCGTAGATGCCAACGCCATCAAAAGGGTACAGGGTGGGAAGCCCTTCCCTTTGTGGAACAAAAGGAAGTGTCCTAATGGTGGTTCTACTTTTCTTTTCAGGAACAAGCGCCGGTGCGATGATGGTGGGAAGGGTTTCGGAACGCCTGTCCTGGATCAAAGGAGTTGTGCAGAGCCTCTTATAAACTTTTTTGCTTTCGATGGGATCCAATTGAGGCGTGGAAATCAGCCGCTCCGCCATTCGTTCCGCACCGCCGCAGCGGAGTATTTTTAAATCATTCCAGAGGACAAAAAAAAGGGGACAAGAAAGCTCCGAAGCCGCAAGGTTGATAGCTTCGCCGGGGTTTATTGATTGCTGGGGAAGGATGAAACGGACAAAAGGGAAATTGGAAGCGAGGGCTTCCAAATCATAACGGGCGGATGTGCTTTCCATGGATAGCACATAATCAAAACCGATCTTTTCCAGCTCCTCAAAAAAGGTGTAACGGGAATGCCGCCCCCCGCGGTTAAGGATCACCGCTGAAAGACCGGTGGAAGCGTTTCGCCTAATGCCCCCGACCACGGTGTAAGTAGGAAGGTTTTCGTTAAAAGCTGTAGGTATAAAATTCATCACAGAGTTCGCAGAGGCCAGGATATTCGTTTTTGCAGTGTTGGTTGTACAAAGCCGCCCCCCTTTCCCAAACAGAAGAGAGTTCCTCGGTAAAGGCATTCCCCCAGATCGCCCCCTCGCCCTTGAGCGCCGCGAGGTCTTCCCTGCAGCACGGTACCCTGCCGTCAAGCAGGATGTTCATGTCGCGCATAATGTGCCAGCACGGGCGCCGCTTAACCGGCGAAAGGTCGGTCGCCTGCTTTTTCGGCAGGGCACCAGCAAAATCATCGTACTTTTGAATGATGATATGCCGCCCGTCCTTTTTCCCGGCGACATCACTTGGTGCTTTGTCCTTCCAATAGCGGAAGAACTGTTCGATGTCGTCC
>JGI24702J35022_10001512_pt1 | contig 14439 bp, 17 predicted proteins | sample TergutTh196P4_FD_35022 | JGI IMG/M metagenome (IMG submission 35022)
CGGGCCAGGCTGTAGGTGCAAAAATATGATAATTCAGGAACAGGGAGTTTATACCATTCAAGAACAGCTTTTAACACGCTCATGTCAAATGGCGCATTATGTGCAGCCAGTGGCATTTCTTTTAAAAAATCTGATATTCCGTTTTTCCACAGATACTTAAAATCAGGCGCATCCCTCACATCATCAACCGTTAACCCGTGGATTTCAGTAAAATCAGGGCGGATGTATAATTCAGGAGGACGTATCAGCGAATAGAAAGTATCAGCCTTTTCATAATTACGGTATTTAACAAGTCCGATGGATATTGCACTGTTGCGGGCATACATGCCTGTTTCAAAATCGATGGCGATAAAATCATTCATTTTCATGCTTTATATATACCATATTGGTCTGTCATAGAATGACCGATCAGAAAATATTTTTAAAATTTTTATGGAAAAAGGCTCAACTGAGCGCCAGTGTGCTTTTTCCGCTAAGGTTTTTCTAATTTACCTAAAGAAAGTTTAAGTATATACTTTAGATTAATGATTTCAAAAGGCAAAAGTTATAATATGTCACGCATAAAGAGTAAAAATACCTCTATCGAAATATTATTGCGAAAATCATTATGGCATGAAGGAATACGATATAGAAAAAATTATAAGAAATTACCGGGCAAGCCTGATATTGCAATAACAAAATATAAAATCGCCATTTTTTGTGATGGCGAATTCTGGCATGGAAAGAANTGGAATTTAAAAAAAGAAACTATAAAGACAAANCGTGATTATTGGATAAAGAAAATTGAACGCAATTTATTGCNTGACAAAANTAACGATAAAAAACTGGAAATTTTGGGATGGGTTGTACTTCATTTTTGGGGGGANGAGATTAAAAATAATTTAAAAGAATGTGTTAGGGACATTAAAAATACTATCTATGAAATTAATAATGAAACTTACTATTATAAATATAACGATATAAATGATTTTTTAGTCGCTGAAAATGAAAACGAATATGGAACATGATAGAAACTACCATACATAATTTTATTTAATAAACTGACCATGTACCTTCTGAATAAAATGTCCTGCTTCCATAATTTCTTCCGGAATCTTTACCGGTTATTGTAATGGAATTTCCTTTTATTCCAATTATCGTATTTGATGATTTTTTTGGCACAGTAGATGAAAAGCTAATAAGCCCCCCAGCGCTTACCCATAAATCTTCAGAGGTGTTGTTAATAATATGAACTGGTATATATTCCTTTTGATCTGTTACACAGGAAAAGAGCAGCATGGAAATAATGACGGCAAATACTAAATATTTTAGTCTCACAAGAATATTATACCAGTATTTTTTCACATGTCAATAATTATTTTTACTCTCCTATTTGTTTGCTCCTATAAGCTATATTGCTTCTAATTTCATAATTATTTATTTCCCAAAATTTGTTTCCAATTTTATTACTTTTAAATACAGTTAAATATATTTTTTTTATTCCTTCCTTTTTAAAACCATTTTCAACTTTTTTTAAAAGTTTTCTTCCTATTCCGCTTTTCCTATACTCGTTTTTAACCATTAAATGATAAATTAAGCCTCTTCGGCCATCATTCCCACCCATTATGGTACCAATTATTTCTCCACTATCCAATTCTGCAACGAAACATGTATTGGGGTTTTTTTCAAGAAATTTTCTTATGGATTTTTTTGAATCGTCATAATCATTTATCCCAATACCTTCAGTGTTTTTCCATAAATTTATTATTGCATTGTAACTATTTATTTCCATTCTCTTAATTTTATGCATTTTTCTATTTCCTATCTATTAATATTTGCAAAGGTCTCATAAACTAAAGAACCATCTTTTTTATATTCCTTAATTATAGCTTTAGTTGCTGCTTCTTTATCAACGATATTACCTTCATCGTTAAAATAGAAAATTTCAGAATAATCTCCTCCGTTTGGAGTTTGATGCTCTCTGCGTTCACTGGTAATCATTGATGATCCTTCATTTTAGCTTCATATTATTTTATTGCCACAATTACACCAAATTTCATAAAATTGTAGATACATTCAATATTGTTAAAACCACTTTTTCTTAACATTTCTATAGTCTCATTAATTGTATTCTCTTTGTCAATTTTTTGGCTTTCAAGCCATACTTGTTCTTCTTCCTGGCTCATTCCACTATTTTTTACATAATTATACCACCAAGAATTGTATTGATTATTTATTATTTCTGATTTTGCAATAAATATATCCAAATTAATAAAACAACCATTTTCAATTAATTTTGAATAGACATTTTGATACAATTTTTGTTTTTCATCATGTTCTAAATGGTGTATTGATAATGCCGAACATATTAAATCGCAATCATTTATTGGAATATCTTCAACATAATTACAATCCAAAAATTTAAAATTATCCATTCCATTAAATCGTTCTTTTGCAATTTTCAGCATATTTTCCGAAATATCAATTAATGTAAAATTTGCATTAGGATACATTTCAAAAATTACTTTTGTCAATAATCCAGTTCCAGCCCCTAAATCGATTATATTTACAAAATTTTCTTTATAATATTTTAGTAATGAAACAGACCTATTATAAAACTCATCAAAACATGGAATAATAGTTTTTCTTCTGTTATCATATTTTTCCGCACAATTATTAAATTGTTCTTTTATTTTATCTAATTCCATAAATTACCTCAATTATTTAATTTTAAACTATTTTCAATAGTTCTGTCAATAATTTTTTAATATATTTAAGTCCATATTGCGAATAATATCCTGGCTGTTTGCGATGGTTTGAGCTGGTAATAGTGTCACTAAATATATTTTTTCATTTCATTTTTTAACTTAATCAATTGCGATAACGTTTGTTTACTCTTTTCAGAATTTGGCTGCCGTCTCAAAAATTCTGGATGCACAAAATGAACAATACTAATATCAGGTATATTAGTCATTGGCCTAATAATTCCGTCTAGCATTGGTGTTTTTGTTTGTGTAAGAATTTTCCCTGCTACTTCACCTAATGTTATTATCAATTTAGGCTTACATATTTCTAATTCAGTTAGAAACCATTTATAACTTATGTTTGCAATTTCCTCAAACATTTTATGTGTGTTTACATACTTTTGGTTTGGAAATAATTTTTTACAATTTCTTATATGTTTTTCGGGATACAAATATATTTTTACAATATCTGTAATCCATAAATCTTCTATATTTAAACCAAGGGGCTGAAAATAATTTTTATATAAGCTTTCTGCTGATTCTTGTATCATAATCTTTTGGCCATTAAAATATTTTTCAGGGCCGAAAGGCGATAAATTATCTCCTACTGGTATTAACATATTATTACGTTTTTCAAAACGTGCTGAAGGAAAAGCACCTACAACCATAATTTTATTAATTGCAGTTTGAACTGGCAAGACAGGCCTAATCGGATTACCATCCGGATATAAATATGGCTTAGGAAATCCTTCTATCTCTTTCTGCAAATAACTGATATAATTGATAAAACAACTTTTTTGAAATTTCATAATTTTTTCTTGAGCATTCATAATTTCTTCTTTTTAACATACATTTTACATTATAATATATTTTATGTCTACTTAAAAATCGTCAAAAATATCGTTTTTCATTTCTAAATAATAAGCACCTTCTATGCAGTTTTTTCCATAAAGCAATCTAAAAAATCTTCTGTTACACCTTTAAGCTTACGCCTTTGACAAAGTGAATATAATTCTTCAACTGAGGAATAAGGAAAATATCTTGGTTCTAAATCTGTAAATTGTTCTTTATTGCATTCTTGTAATACTTTATTCCTATCTTCATCAGGCGCAACAATAACATATCTTGTTGGAAATGGCGGAAATAAATCCTTAAAATTCTTCATTCTGGATAGTCCACTCGTGACTCCTGTTGTATGTTCTACTTCCATAACTGCAGGCATTAGTCTGCTATTTTTAAACCAAATACAATCAATTAGCAAAGCTGCTTTAATAGCATCTTTGTGAGCTGTTAATAAACGTTCATCATTCAAGGATAAAATTATACCATCCATTTCACCGAGTTTTACATTATTATACGTAATACTTTTATCATTCTGAGCGATCCATGTTCTAAAACCTAATTGTTTCCCGATTAAGAATAGTGCAATTTGTATCTGTGCATGCCTTCTTTCTATTTCTATCTGAAAATCATTTGTATACGGTGGATTTTGTAAATTTTTTACAAACAATGCATTTTCAGTAATTGAAAGCGATTCATAAATTGCTAATTGTGAAGGTATTTCAGATATTACTTGTTTCGTATCAATAGTATTTAGTACACCAGGTTTATGGGGCACTGATGCTTGCCATACAAGATGTTTATGTCCTTCTTTGATTTTACTTGAAGATTGGTAACTTTCAATTCTCCCTGGATAAGTTATATGAAAATTTGGAGTATAAGCAAGCAAACTTTCTAAAACAGATCGAGTATTGTAACTTGCCCCCAAGATTCTATCAATATTTATTGGAACGCCTTCTTGTATAGCATTTGCAACTCGCCATATCATATTAGAAGAAATAGATACTTCTCTTGAGTTTTCAATATTTGTACCAGATGCGGGATTTCCCCTTTTTATAAATATTGGACCTTCTGGAAGCACAACGCGTTCAATTCTTATTTTTCCACGATTAGCTTGATCAATATAATTATAATAGACATCTTTTCTTAATTGATTTATTTCATTTACTATATTGGAGGCCGTAATAATCATAATTGATTTCCTGCAACAGACGTATTAAAAAAATTTGAAATAGAACCAGAAACGCCTTTTGCTAGCAAGTAAGGTACGCCATTACCAATTGTTTTAAACTTTTGTGTTAAAGACATTTCATTTGGTAATGTAAAAAAACTTGGAAGGCTCTGAATTGCCAGCGCCTCTGCTACACTTATCCGTCGTGCTTCAGTAGGATGAATATGCACTTCATTATTACCATAAGCAGCAGTAGGTGAAAATCTGTATCTATGCAATCTTTTATATGATTTTTTCGATACATCTCCTTCGTCTATTGTTTTAAATTTTGAAAGACCTGCTCTTGGTAAAAATTGATCGTATGTGTTAAAATGGTTATCAACACCATTTTTTGAAAACCAGTAGCTTACAGTTAATTCATTAATTATATTTTCAGGAATAGAAATTTGTTCTTGAAATTTATTTTTTGTTGGCCAGTCTAAATTAAATACATCATTTTTATTATATACTTTAAACATATCCCAATTAAATTCATTGATGTTATTATTTTTATTTATAACTTTCTTTTTAATACCAAACAATATTATTCTATCTCTATCCTGTGGTACTCCAAACTCTATAGAATTCATTAATTGTTCAGTTGTTGTATAACCTCTTGCATGAATATTTGTTTTCATTTCTTCATAAAAATCGCGATGCTTCTTTGTCCTCCATAATCCTTTGACATTTTCAAAAATAAAAAAATCAGGCAATAAATCACAAATTAAATTAAAATAAATTCCTGTTAATTTTCCATTATCACCTGCTCTTCCTTTATTTTTTCCACCTACAGAAAAATCAGGACAAGGTGGGCCACCAATGAATCCGGTAAAATTATCTAATTTTTGTTCCTTTTTAAGATTTTGACGAAGAATTTTATTATTCTTATCTGAAAGGTAATCCTCGATGTTATTATTAGAATAGCCATATTTTGGTTTTTTATAATTATTCTTTTCCCTAACAGATTTGTAGGCATCTAAAAAAGGCTCTGAGTACTCATTAACAAAGACAATTTGATACCCATTGTCTTCAAAACCTAAATCTAATAGACCACTTCCAGCGAAAAATGAAAAAATTGATAAATTCTTGGCCATATATTATAATTAATTTTAATGGGAAAATATATATTCGTCAATGTACCAGAATCCAAAATTATTTTGATGTATGATATTTTATACACTTATTCAGATATATAGAATTTCTGGGGTCATGGATAAAATCTGCATCGAAAATTTTGGGCATAAGAACTAGCAAATAAAGTTTCAGTTGTATGCAATGGTTTAGGCAGAGGGCAATGTGAAGAAATGTACCGAAGGTACACATCACTACGCAGACTGTGGCAGTGGCAAAACCTCGCTAAGGGCATAAGCCTGACTACGGATTTTCTTAGCCAGAACTACCTAGTGGCGCCAAAACGTAAACTGACCAAGTAGGCGATGTTTTTTATTTTTACTTTACAAATAATATTCTATTAAACCATATTCCTAATATTACAAATATAAAACATAAAATATTACTTAAAATTATATTCATTAATGCAAATTTTAAATTTCCGTTAAAAAAATAATTTACAGTTTCAAATGAATATGCAGAAAATGTAGTATAGCCACCTAAAAATCCAGTAATGATAAATAATTTCCACTTTTCATCTATTGAATTTAATTCAAAAATATTCATCAAAAAGCCTATTAAAAAAGATCCAATACAATTTACAAATAGTGTTCCTATTAAAAATTTATTATTGAATATATTATTTATCAACTTCTTTATATTGTCAAGTATTTTTGCATTACAATTTACAAAAATATGTCGCGAACCGCCGCTTGCCAGAGGCGAAGCGTTAATCGTTTTTTATATACCGTTTGCTTTACAGAGTATTTTTTTTATTCTTACGTTGATGGTTTAACCTGGTATGTTGTTCTTTTGCCGTTCTTTTTCTCATAATTTCTATTTCTTTATCTAAATGTATTTTACACCATTCTATTGACATTTCTTTTTCTAATAAACTTCTATATTCCTGCAATTCTTCTTCAGTTAATTTAGGCAATAGCTTTTGTTTTGTTTCATTTTTTTTGTTATTTTTCCCTTTTTCCTTTGGAATAAATTTAGAAGAAATTATTTTACTAACTATGTCTTTAAAATTTTCATCTTTTGTTAAATCAAATAGTATCTCAGAATAATACTGGCAAATTTCTAAATTCTTATTTGCAAATGCATCTTTTGCTATATAATGAGCAATTGCCAATATTAATGGATTTGCACCAATTTGGACATCATTATTATTTAATAATTCAGTGATATCATTTTCTTTAGGTTTTTGGATACTTAAGCCTGTCTTTTGAGAAATATACAATAATTGTGATTGTGCCATTTTATTTTCTTGATCAAAATTTAAGCTTAGAAAATATACATTAATTGCTAATATATAATTTTGTTGTTCAATGAAATAATAACCATAATTTCTATAACAACGTGCAAGTGATTGGCTTGAATAAGCAAATTCTAAACATTTTTTATTTAGATTTAAATATTCAAACCAGTTTTTGTTAAGTTTATGTAATTCTGCCAATTCAAATAATATCAATGTGGAAACTGGATTATATCTATTTGCTTTTTCTAGTGCCGTTTTTGCTTTTTCATAATCTTTAAGTTCTACTAGTAATGATCCATATGTAAAATAAACCATTGCATAGTTTTCTGGTATTTGTCTAATCTCTTTTATCGGCTTAAATGTTTCCTTATAAATTATTTCTTCAAACATATTATTAAAAGAGTGATATTCACTTATATTGTCATCTTTATACCAGCCAAGTTCTTCAATATTTTTGATTAATCCTTCTATTATTTTTAAACCTTTCTTAAAGTCCTTTTTAAAAATTTGAAAATTAGCTTCTTCTAAAGTCTTATCTATTCCTAAGCTATTATTATTACTTATTTTATCAATGTTTTTCTTCAATTCTTCTGGGATAATATCATACATAATGCGACCAATAGCACGACTAATTTCTAATGAAAATTCAGTATTTTTATACTTTTCTGCTTGATTTATTAAATACTTTGCATCTTCTTCATTGTTTCCCGTTAAACCTGATGTGATTTCAGACATTATTTTATCAAAAGTCATAATATTCCTCTTTCTTTTAATTTATAACGACAAAAACATTGTGTCAATAACAAATATTTAAATATTGCAAATGGCATATAACGATTCGGGTGTTTAAGACGATTTGGGCAGGATTTGGAGCAATACAGAACATTGACCCATGCCCAAAATGTGGTGGAGCAAAAACCAAACAAAGGGCGCAAGCCTGGTTGCGGTTTTTCGGAGCTCGAGCCGCCGTAAGGCGGCGAAGCTATGCCGTTTGTTACGTACCGTTAATTTTTTTATTATCTTGGTTTTTTATTATCTTTTTCAAATTTTCTTGACCGCGGTCCCTTTTTGCCTAGAAATGGTTTGCATGTGTCCCATACTATATCTTCAATACTTTGTAAATCATCAGAATTAACAATATTATTAAATTTAAAAAGATATATTTTTATTTTTGCATCAGTCCACCAATGTTTCAAATGCAATGAAGATGTTCCTTTACTATTTGATAAACCTATATGTTGTCTTAAGCGAGTATTAATACCTTCCTTTGAACAACTACCAACATAGATACATTTTTCTCCCGAAAAATATCCACATTCTCTATATTCATTATATTGAGATATAGACCATCCGTTTTCTCTTCCACGAGCATAAAGTTTTTTTATATTATCAGGAATATTTTCAGTTGTAATTATGTATATTATATTTGTTGTAATAGAATCATTGACACTTGTGAATTCATTTATTTTTGTAATATCGATATTTATAGGAAAAGGGACATTAAGCATTTGCTGTTTTTCAATAATGCCTTGTATAAATTGTGTATAATTTTCAGCCATCTTCTTTAACTCGGTTTTAGCTTCCATTTTTCACCTCTAATTTTATTTTATTTCACCTATTACTAATAATTTCTTTGTCTTACCCCACGAATCTCCAACAAATGTTCGCATCTGTGGATGACTTTTAAAATGATCAATTTTTCGTAGATTTTGATAATATTTACTATTCACATATTTCATATGTTTTACTCCTTTTTGATAGTAACTTTTGTAATACCAAACTGGTACAATAATAGCTAATAAAAAAGTAATAGAAGATAAAAAAAGTAATTTCCCCTTGTCTTCATAAATTTTGATACTTTAGTTAATTTCTTCCAAAATTAACCCTCCTTTATTATTTTATTTTAGGCATAAATAATTCAACCATGATTTTATTGACTTCTAATATATTTATTCCATGCCTTTTTCAATGGCTGTACTATTTTAAAATCCGCAACATTTCCATTGGTTAATAGTATCATTCCATCCCTGGTTTCCGGGCAAAATTCAAAATAGGAAGTCCAGCCTTGATTTCCACCACCATGACCATAAGTTTTTATTCCATTTCCCAAGTCAAATGTAAACAGGCCTAACCCCATTCTAGCATCTTTCCCTAATAAAGCTGCCATTATACCTCTTATTTTTGCTTCTGGTTCCAGCATCATTTTTAATGAATCCATGGTAATTATAAAATTATTATCTTCTCCGTGGTAACATTTTAACAATTCAATTATCATATTAGCCATATCTTCTGCTGTTGTGTATAATCCCGCTGCAGCTTTTTCAGAAAACAGGAAATTCGGTATTGGCGAAAGAGAGAAACTATACGGTAGTGGCAATCTTTTTATCATTTCCGGATTATATAAGAATGAGCTGTCAGTCATATTTAACTTTTTCAAAATATTTTCGTTCATATATTCAGGGAAACTCTTTCCGGTTATTTCCTCCACAGCCAATTGTAAAATAGTGTACCCACCTCCGGAATAATTCCATTTTTCCCCGGGTTTTTTTTCCAAAATAACCGGGGATTTATGGTACTTTCTATATATTGATTCCGGATTCCCCAGTAAGGATTGCTCAATAGTTGGAAGGCCAATATCCGGAGGATATCCGGCATATCCATGTACTGAAGTGCCCGCTGTATGGCTTAATAGTCTTCGGACAGTAACATCCTGGATTTGATACTTGGATTCAGGAATTTTCCATCTTGTGAGATAGTTATTAATGGATTCATCCAAAACAATCAGCCCTTCTTCATAAAGTTTCATTACTGCAAACGCACAAAAAGGCTTAGAGATAGAAGCAACCTGGAAAATTGAATTTTCTGTCATGACAATCTTGTTTTCTTTATCTTTATATCCAAATGAATGCCGGTAATATATTTCTCCATCTTTGATAAATACAATGACTGCTCCTGGAATCTTCTTTTCTACCGATTTATTGAATTTCTCATCTAATTGTGAAATAATACTATCAAGTGTATTTGTATCTTTTACCGAAATAATGGAACATGACAGAAACAAGAGAATAATACCAATAAAAGCCCAAAAAATATTTTTCTGTTTCATAATTTCTCTCCATAAAACTCTTTTATAATGAAGCATTCTTTTGGTTATTAATTCAATCCTATTTACCTTATGTAACCCCATGTGTCATCAAGATTATAAATAAAAAGACTTTTTTCATTATAATAAAAAATAGTTTTCTTATTCACAATTTTTAATTTTAAAATATTGTTATCCGTTTTTATTATTAAATCTGAATCTATAATTTCATATTCACATTCTTCTGGCTTGGTATAAGAAACAACGCCACCCCACGGATTTATATCTTTATCTTCTTCAAAAAAAAATATTTTTCTGATTAATAATTTATTATTATCAATAAAATGTAACACTTCCAATGAATATGGATCGTTGTGAGCTCTCAGCCAATAATCAGGTGCTTGATAATTGATATACTCTGTTGACCATCTATATGCCCATTTGCCAAAACTATAAGTATATCTATAACTACCTTCATGTAAACCAGTAATTCCTATATTATTAATTCTGTGATAAAACCCTACATTGAATAATTCTTCATAACTATAACCATTAGTATTAGAATATATCGGTTTTCCTTCCATGTTTTTTAAACTAATTTCCATCATATCATCCTGGATAATTTTGAATATATAATAATTATCTGAAAATGAAATCTCTTCATTTTCAATCTTATAATTCATTGATATTGTTTCGTCACCATTAAAAAAATGTTCTATAATTTGTGTTTCTGTGATCTCCAATATTCTATCCCCAAAAGGATGCAGCCACTTACCAATGATGCCAGAATTTTGTATATCTGTTATCTCCCATATTTTATTGTCGTAAGATTGAGATTTTTGTACAGCTGTTGTTTCCCATATGGTAGTATCAATAGATTTAGCGTTTTTATTATAACAACTACACATTATAAGAAAAATAAATATTAAAATGTTTTTAATTTTCAATTTTATCTCCATTGTTTCAGAGAGCCTTTCAAGCCGTTTCCCTGTATTCTTCCCAGCTTGCTTTTCAGCAATTCAATTTCCAATGAGGATAATCCAATCTTATTGAGCAGATAAATTTCTGCAATGTGCTGCAAATTTTGGTCGTTAACAGTCATCGAGCCGCTCATAGATGATAAAATCTGCATTGCTACCTGCGAATCGGCCTTTTGTGCCTCATAAATGCTAGATTCAAAAATGCTGTTGGAAGAGAACAAGAAGTCATCTATTACATCATCCAGTTTTGCGCCCATAAAAGATTCCAATACCATGCAAACAAAGCCTGTGCGGTCAACTCCGGCGTAGCAGTGAATGAGCCAGGGGCCATCTGTTTTTATGATAAACCTAAGGCCGTCTTTCAGTTTTCTTTTAAAACTGTCGCTTGACAAACTAAAGTCCATATCAAGCGCAATGACCCGGTTGTTTTTCAGGAGAGAATTGTACCAGGGAGCAAAATGCGCCTTTGCTAAAATGTTTGAACTGGTGTCGCATAGATTAATAACCGTTGATATCTTCGCCTTGCCTGCCAGCATGGAAATCGCCTTTTCCTGCCTGTTATCCTTGACAGGGTGGCTGCTGCGAAACAACATTCCGGGCGCTATATTCCCCATGCAAATTTCCCTGAAATTTACTGTCCTGGCATCACCGGAAATTATTCTGCTTTCTTTCATTTTACCGCCTCACTTCCCAATATGTTTTCCCTGTGTTTTTCATTCATACGTTTACCTTCATACTTGCCTTTATGGTGGAAATAGTCATTTTCATGCTTTAAATATACCATATTAGTATATCATAGAATGACAGAACAGAAAATATTTTAATTTATTCAAGAATGATAAAGGCCAAGGCTTTTTCAATTTTTTTTATAGATTATTTAAATTTTAATTGTTTCATTATTTAAGCTTTTGTGATTCAATAACCTGTCAAGGAAAAAAGTATCATGTTGAAAATTTGATGTAAAAATTTCACTTTCTTTTAATTCTGTTTTATTTTCTTGCGATAAAGAATTTTTAATTGTTTTTATTAATAATCTATAAAAATCACTATTTATATTTTCTGTAGATTTCTCTTGATTTAAGGGAATTTTGAATATACTTATTTTTCTAACATCATGTGATACACGTATTGGTGCTGGAACAGGTCCTTCGTTTTCTATGTATTTTCCAACCCTTTTTTCATCACGATCCAATATAAATAAATTATTTCCAACTGGGGCTACATAAGATATATTCAAAATCTATCTCCCTATAGACTATTCTACATTATCTAATCGGTTTATTCCAGTCATTACTTAATTTTTTTTAGAAATTCCATATATTTTACGATAATTAACACTTTTTACTATACATAATGTTGATTCTTAATATCATCTCTAACAAATTCATAAATTTGTCTAATTTTTTCCTTTTCATTAAGTTTTCATAACGTTCTAAATTGAAGACTGTTTGGGCAGGTAATAGGGCAATGTAAAGCAATGTACCGAAGGTATATATCACTATACAAACTGTGGTGGTGACAAAACCTCACAAAGGGCAAAGCCTGACTTCAGTTTTTCGTAGCCTGAGGCGCTTCAGTGCCGAAGCGTAAACAGTCCTGTTATGCGATGCGCTGCCTTGCATTATTCTTCAAAATAATCATTATCTATTGAGTATATTTTATAATTATATCGTAATGAAATTCCTAATTCATTTTCAACCATGTATTGTGACAATTTTTCTCCATCAATAAGAATTACTGCAACATCTAAATTATTTACATATTCATATGCATCCTTTGAAAAATCACTTGTTGTAATAAAAATTCCTTTCTTTGCACGTTTCCCATGTAATGCTCCAACAAATTTTTGAATTTCTGGTCTTCCAACAGATTTTTCCCATTTTTTTGCTTGAATATATATTTTATCTAATCCTAATTTGTCCTCTTTAATAATACCATCAATTCCTTCATCATATGATTTTGGAGTTATTTCCCCACTCTCAGAATCAGAACCACCATAGCCCATCTTTAAAAGCAAATCCAATACAAGTTGTTCAAAAAAGTATGGATCACATTCTTTGACTTTTTGTATTAATTGGTCTTTTAAATTGTTTATAATTTTTGTATAACTTAATTCAAATAGTTCATCAGGTGTCTTTTCAGATATTTCATGTTCCATATCATCAATTTTTACTACTTTTACTTTTCTTGGGCCTCTATTTTTAGTAAAATTTTCAAATGTATTAAGAAATGTGATAGTAATTTTATTCGGAGGATTTTTTAAAACGTTTTTACCTTGTTCAGTGATTTTATAAATTCCTCTTTGGGGGTAGTAAACTAATTCAGCCATTTTTAGGTAAGAAACAGCCCAGGCTATTCTATTATAGTAAATAAATTGCTTCCCATTTGGGGTTTTTTGTTCTTGTTCTTCTTTTGTAATACTAAAATGCTTAATCATTCCTTCTTTTAAGGCTTTCATTGGAAGTTCTTCATTTTTTCCAATAAAGTCTAATAATGGTAACATAAATGATTGAAAATCTGGTATCATTTTTTTCTCCTTCAGATTATTCTATAATATTAATTAAATTCAGTCAACCATTCAAGGCAGCGTTACGCATAACTATCAATATATATAATAAAACATCTCCCCCTTATACAGAAAATATAATTTACTGGGCTGAGACAAGAAAATTGATGAGTTTCATATAAAACAAGTTAAACGACATTTTAGCCTTACATGGAAACAGGGAAAAATAAAAAATAGATACAAAAGAGTATTGCCATGTTACTAAGACAGATCAGTAAGAAAAAAGAATAAGAATTAAAGCCAAGCGGCTATCGCCGCTGTTGACAAAAAATTACTGAAAGTGCCTTCGGCCAATTTTTGGGAAAAGGATAGTGTGGGACGGCTACGCCAAGAATTACTTGAAAAGATTTACGGATAAAATAAAAAATGGTCTACAGAATTTTCTATTACGTTAAATTGCGTAGTATAGAATTCCCAAAATATGCAAATCAGCGTATAGTTATAAAGGCATAAAAAAATTACTGTAAAGGGGAGGATAAAAACAAAAAAGAGGACGGCTAAAACATCGTTTAACAACCGGTATACGCTCCGCCGCCCTGACGGGCGGCTCCGGGCTCCGAAAAACCGCAGTCGGGCTACGCCCTTGGTGCGGTTTTTCTCCGCCACATTTGGGGCGGGGGTCATTGCTTCGCAATGCCCTATTACCCGCCCCAAACGTCGTATACCT
>JGI24702J35022_10001513_pt1 | contig 14438 bp, 9 predicted proteins | sample TergutTh196P4_FD_35022 | JGI IMG/M metagenome (IMG submission 35022)
TCACAGGTTACTTCCGCCCAACCGCTGTCTTTGGTGAGCTCTTTATCGATAACAACAGTTTTTTGCGGCGATCCGTTGATACGGATGACTAAATCCCAATCGCCCTGTTCGTGATGTCCAACCACGAGGCGGAGCGTCGTCTTTTTATCTGCCGGAACATCAACCGATGTAGTTAACACACAGGGTTTTTCGAGACTCACAGGGTGTGTCACTAATACATTCTTTTTCCCTCGTAACGATTCCCGAAAACCGGGGTCCATGTCCATACCGGTTTCGCCTGCCGTCCAGCCGGGAAACAGGTTCTCGACTGCTAATTGCAAGGTCAAATACTCTTTAAAGCGTATTTTCGCTTTTTCTTCGTCGGTAAAGACGCTACCTTCTATCGGGCCGGGTGCCCAACTTAACGCTAACACATCAGGAACGGGCGTCTTGACCGGAATAACAAACACCTCGTCGCCATTCCTGTCCTTTTCGATGCGGCCTCCTTCACGGATAAGCACCTCACGGGTCAGTTTTTCACAGACGTCAAGCAACAAATTGACATTATACGCTGTGTAACTAAACTTCGTTTCATAATCAAGCTTTTCGGAGAAACGCGCAGGGAGCTTCTCGAAACCGAGGGCAGTAAAAAGCACACCTGCCGCATTCGAAGGATTACAATCGGAATCCTGCCCGCAACGGGTTGAGATAATGATTGTTTGGTCTAAATCGCCCTTTCCGAATAAAAGCCCCATCAGAATATATGCGCCATTGATTTTGACGTCTATACCACCATTGGATGCTTTTTGGTATTCCGGATTTTCACGGTATTTTTTCTGGCATTTTTCCCAAGTGACCACCCAGTCATCCGGGTTTTCTTTATACCAGGCAACCATGTCGCGCACCATTTCGGCGTATTGGCTTTCGGCGGGAATACAGGCAAGCCCTGCGTCGATGATCTTCAAAATATCGTCCTCAAAGAATGCTTCACTATACATTCCGCCGACGAACTGTCCGCCATAAACGCCGTCGCCGTAATTCATAAGCCGTCCGAACCTGTTACCCATCTCAATGACAAAATTTGGCATCCCCGGCGCGATTAACCCGGAATAGTCTGCTTCAATTTGATAGTCGATGTCGTTCGGACATTTGTTAAATTGCGGGTGACTCGCATCAGGCGGCGCAATACCTGCACGCAAATTTTTCCGCCCGGCAGCGTTTGCGCACCAGAGCGGATACTCGCTGTTCGCAAAATCAATTCCCGCCTGATTGATTGATACGTTAACACCGTATTCTTCAAGCGTTCGCAGGAACGTCATTTCCACATAGAGGTCGTCTTGACCAAATGCTTCGTTAATTTTTTCCGGCGTCCAAACAGGCATATCGGCTTCGGGAATGATTGTATCCCTCCAACGAAATTCTGTCGGTGCGCCCCAACAAACGCCTGCGATCTGTCCGACCCAACCTGCCTTCATCCTGTCGCGATACACTTTAACCGGCAATCGCCGATATTGTACCGTATTGTCTGCACAACTCATGCCGTTGACCGTCGTTACAAGAACAGCCAACACTATCGATAAAATTTTTAAACATTTTTTCATCTCTATGTTTTTTTGATTTTTAACTCTTGATTCGCATTATATAATGATTCTTCGTTTCGTATTTAGCTACATCAAGGCGCCATACGTTTTCAGTGGAGGCAGCCTCAAATCCTAAATATTTGTAATGGTCGCGTACCATTTCGTTTTTGGGTGTTGATATCGCTTGCGCCACCAATTGCGTAGCGCTGTCGCCAAGAATAGCCATCCGAACGATTTTAAAGCCTTCAACCGGTTTTTTTAGATTCTTTTTTAAAAGTACAAAGTCGGTCATACTGCTTGTTTTAATAAAAACACGCATATATACGTTGATTTTGTTGAAAAAGTTACGTTTTTTTTTTCGTATTTTCGCAACTTTTTTTCAACCGAAAATTCTTCTATTTCTCTATTGAACATCAATCTTCTTTTTTTCTATTTGATATGCAGTATAATATTCAGAATAGCCAAAATCAAATTTTTCTAATGAAAAATTACAAAAAGAGCGCTCCACATCTATACTTTCTGTTGTTTCTATTAAAAGTATTGCTCTCTCATATTTCATTGCCTTTTCAAGCAAACTCTCATCAGAATAAGGAAATTCATATTTTTGATTATCTGCAACATACGGCAATATAGATGCATTTTTCCAAAATCCCCCCTCACCATAGTTATGATTATAAATAATTACAGGAATTTCAGGTTCCTGATTGAATTTCATTTCCTTGTAAGCGTCTAAATACAAGAAGTTAATCCGTTCTTTATCAAAAGCAATAATTCCGTATATACCAATACAAAACAAAAAAGACAAGACATAAATCTTCGGGCTATTAAGTTGTGATATAATATATGGAATGAGTAGAGATAATAATGGAATTGCAGAAACGATATAACGTAAAATTTTCTCTGGCGCTACTATTATTATTGCAGACATCCACATTAAAGAAACAAATAAAATTATTGGCAACGGCTGTATGTTCTTTAAATTCTTAAATATTAAGCACAAACGTTGCCGTTTTACCCACAACAAATAGCACAAGGCAATACATAATAACATCAATATCAATGTGTAAAAAAGATTTTCGCGCAATATTTCTACCATTTTTCCTAATGACAATAGAACGTTATTCATCGGATTTTCTCCTGTAATTTTCATTATCGCTTCTGTTCCTCTGTAGGTAATAAATCCCTTGTAATAATCCGGAAAAATTGCGAAAGTAAGTACGATTGCAGACACAAACGCACTGATTATGAAATAAATATTTTTGACTTGCTTTTCTTTGTACAATTTGTAAAGCAAGAAAATACCGAAAGGAATAATAAAGAAAACAGCAAAATAACCCGATAATAGAACTAAGGAAATAATCAACGCAATCAATAATAAATTTTGCCACGAGTCAATCGACTTTTTTAATTCTATTGTTTGCCACAAATACACAAACAAATAGACAAACAAAATAAACAAGGCTTCTTGAAGTTGATATGGTCGCATAAAAACCGTAATAGAGATACTGCCAACACCAAGAAAAGCTACAATTAAAGACAGGAGAATAAGCCATTTGTCCTTAAATAGCAATTTTGACAATCTGTACATCAAAAAGAAAGAAAGCGAAAAAAACAACAAATTCAACAAACAGCCTTGAACGATAATTCTATGCACATCTCCGGTTTGTTGTCCTGTAAACCAAAGTCTTAAAAAAGAATAATACAAATTGGTTTGCGGTGGGTCTCTATTGTCTTTTCGTAGATTAACGACATCTCTCAATGCTTTTTTAATAGAACCGCTTTCATAAAAAGTAATTTCTTTTAACTCTTTGCCTGTGTATATTTTATCTTCATCATAATTGCTTGTCCAACTATAAGCATTGTACGAAGATATAATTACCGAAAGCGCTTCATCGCCGTACATTCCTTGTTTCTGAAATATATAACAGATTCTTACTCCAAAAGCAAAAGTAAAAACCAAAATAACTAAAAATAATTGATTTTGAATAAATTGTTTGATTTTCATTTTTATATTTTTTCATTTTTAATTTTTTCTCCATTATATTCTCTCGCGATATAAGTAGGGCGATTTTTTGTTTCATTAAAAATCCGACCGAGATATTCGCCTAAAACTCCGATTGACAACAACTGCAAGCCACCAAGCAAAAGAATTGTTATCATCAAAGTTGGATAACCCTGTACATCGTCGCCATACATCAATGTTTTTATCAAAATCCAAAAAAGATAAAAAAATGCCCACAAAGAAATAATGCTTCCTATAAATGTAGAAATTTTTAAAGGAACAATAGTAAAAGAAGTTATTCCCTCAATAGCCAAGCCAAATAAACTGCTGAATTTCCAAGAAGAATTACCTGCAACTCTGTCGCCTCGTTCAAACAAAATTTCTTTCTTGCGAAATCCAATCCAAGCGAAAAGCCCTTTTGTATATCGTTCCGTTTCTCTTAAATTGCGTAACGCTTGAATACAACTTCTATCTAACAATCTAAAATCTCCGACATTTTCCAATACATCAAAACGAGAAGTCGATTTGAGTATTCGATAAAACATTAATGAGAAATTTTTCCGCAACCAACTTTCTTTACCTCGTGTTGTTCGCTTTGCATAAACATCATCATAACCTTCCTCCCAACATTGCAGCATATCAAGCATTAGCGAAGGTGGGTCTTGTAAATCAGCATCCATTATTATCATGCAATCGCCTGTTACATAGTCAAAACCTGCAAGCATTGCCTTTTCTTTGCCAAAATTACGCGATAAATCGACATAGCAAACACGGTTGTCTTTTTCTCTCAACTGTTTGATAATAGACAAAGTATTGTCTTTGCTTCCGTCATTTACAAACAAAAACTCCCAATCATAATTTACTTCCCCCCGTACCCATTTATGTTGTTCATTATATGTGACTTGTAATAATTCATTATACAAAAGGGGCAATGACGCCTCTTCATTGTAGCAAGGAATGAGTATAGAAATTTTTTTCTTTATCATTGTGTCCATTTCGATTTAAAAAAGTCAATCATATAATATGTAACAAACAAGCATATATACGTTGATTCTGTTAAAAAGGTTACTTTTTTTATGAATTTCCAGTATTTGAAATTTGAATTTTCATACATTTGTGCCTTTATCAGACTAATCCTATGAAAATTCTTGTTACAGGAGCCAGTGGCTTCATTGGCAGTTTTATAGCCGCCGAAGGTATCAATCGGGGATACACATTGTTTGCGGGTATTCGCAGTACCAGCAGCCGGAAATATTTGCCGGAAGGAGTGAAAACAGTCGAGTTGAGCCTCGGCAATAAAGAACGGTTAAAAGCCGAACTGTCAACGCTTGGTCGGTTCGACTATGTTATTCATAATGCAGGTGTGACCAAATGCAACAAAAAAACAGATTTTGACAAAGTGAATTACGGTTATACCCGTAACTTCGTTGAAGCGTTGATAGAAAGCGATACAGTGCCGGAAAAATTTCTGTTTGTGAGCAGTATGGCTGCCTTTGGCCCTGGTGATCCGAAAACGTTAGAGCCTGTCCGCTTGTCGGATACACCGAAGCCCGACACCCTGTATGGTATCAGTAAACTCAAAGCCGAACAATTCATCATGGCACAAAAAGATTTCCCATATCTGCTGTTACGACCTACCGGAGTTTACGGTCCTCGCGAAAAGGACTATTTTGTGTTTCTCAAAACCGTTAACAACCACTTTGAACCGGCTATGGGATTTAAAAAACAACATCTGACTTTTGTTTATGTTACCGACCTGGTAAAAGTCATCTATCTTGCCCTCGAATCGCAATTCCTGCAAAAAGCATGGTTCGTATCCGACGGAAAGGTGTACGATAACAGGGAATATGCAGCTATTGTAAAAAAGCATCTGAACCGTTGGGCATTATACCTGCCTGTTCCATTGTTTTTGGTCAAAGCCATTTCGCATACTTTGGATACCGTTTGTGGATGGTTCGGCATATCACCAACGCTCAACAAGGATAAATACAAAATTATGCGGGCAACCAACTGGAAATGCGAAATAGAACCGTTGCTTCGCGATCTTAACTTCAAAGCCGAATATGATCTCGACACAGGCATCGAAGCCTGCGTGGAATGGTATCGAAGAGAGAAATGGCTGTGAAATTTTTTCCTACTTCTTCCCCGCTTCAACCCCAAAAGTAAACCCGCCTTTTACCTGTTCAATCAATTCGGGTACAATGTCCTCGTATTTGCCAACGATACCGAAATCGGCGTGGTGAAAAATAGAGGCTTTGGCATTGTGGTCAATAGCCACTATTTTACCCGATTCCTTGATACCCGCAATGTGCTGTATGGCGCCCGAAATACCGATGGCTACATATACTTTCGGGCGAACGGTTTTACCTGTTTGTCCTATCTGACGCGCATATTCGGCAACACCTTCATCCACCACCACGCGGCTGGACGCCCATTCGGCTTTGATACCCTGCGCTTTGAGGGCTTCGGCAAGTTCTTTGACTAAAGCCAGTTCGTCGCCTACCGTTCCGCGTCCTCCGGATACGATAATTTCGGCTTCGAACAATCCTTGCAAACCGCCTTCTCCACGAACGGTTTTGAGTATTTCAACCACAAAATGCTCCTCTTTTAACTGGGGTTTAAAAGTGGATAGTTTTCCAGTACGTCCCTTTTGTTCCTCGGGCATTTCGAAAGTTCCCGCGCGGGCTGTAGAAACCTGTGGAAATTCAAATCCGAGAATTGTTGCCAATTTGCTCTCTCCATAAGTGGGACGGCGCGAGTATAAAATCGGATAAATCACCTGTTTCTTTTTTCTATCGATATGGTTTCCGATTTCCAAACCGGTACAGTCAGCCGTAACGCCACTTCCGGTTTTGACGCCGATTCGCGGAGCAAGTTCGCGTCCTGATGTAGTGGCTGCAAAGAGCGTAATTTCGGGTTTTATTTCTTTGATCACTTGAGCAAAAATATCAGCGAACGGCAATACCAAATATTCTTCCAAACGGTCGTCTTCCACTACAATTACTTCATCCGAACCGTGTTCAAAAAGCGTTTGCGCTAATGGTGCAACATTTTTGCCGATCAACAGGGTGGTGATTTTAGTGTCCTCGTCCAATTGATTTGCCAGATTGCGCGCCGGAGTAAGCAATTCTATCGATGGACGGGCAATTTTTCCGTTTGTGATTTCCGCCCATGTCAAAATGCCTCTTGCTTCGCCACGTATATCCACAAGAGGATAATCATCCGGCTGTTCTTTTGCTTTCCTTTCTTTTGCTTCCTTTTTTTGCAGGATATTCCCTCCGGTGTTGAATTTAGCAATAAAGTCGTTCACCAATTGTTTTTCGCCTTGTCCTTCAGCCAGCATCACCGGCGGACGGTCGCTCACAATGTCCTGAACGGCGGCAACGATTGTCGGCGAACCTGATAGTCCGATTTTGTCCGTAGACAAATGAATATCTTCAACGCCAAACACATTGACTTTGGAATTACGCGCTTTTACGGCTCCGACCAACGATGGTTTACGCGGCGAAATACCCGTTGGCGTGAGCGAAATAACGCACGGCATCGGAAGTTGCATCATCTGGTGACCGCCTTCAATAATCCGTTTGGCAATGATGTTTCCGTTGTCATCCGCCTGCACTCTTTCGACAAATGTAGCCTGCGGGATCCCCAAATTTTCGGCTACCTGCGAAGGCACATGCGCCGTATCGCCGTCGCTTGTTTGCCTTCCGGCAAAAATAATAAACGGCTCCTTTCTGTCTTTGGTAAATCCCAAATGTTTCAACATCGTAGAGATAGCCAATCCGGTGGCATACGTATCGCTACCGCCCAGTTTCCGGTCGGAAAGCAGGTAAGCCTCGTCGTATCCCATGGATATTGCCGTGCGCAAAGCCGTTTCAAAAGATAACGGTCCCATCGAGCAGGCAATCATGCGGGCATTGGGGTATTTCTTTTTCAGTTGCAACCCTGCTTCAAGTCCAAACTGACAATCAATATTGATGATTGATTTTGCTTTTGTTCTCTCCATCAAACCGTCGTCGCCCATACGCATTTCGCTGGGGAGAGGCACTTGTTTTATTAAAGTGATTATGGTCATATCTTAATATTAAAATAATGTTTTTATGATTCTGTTTTGTGCTGTTTGACAATATTTTTCAGATATATCGATTCCTAAATATCTGCGATTTAATTTTTTTGCGATGCTTGTTGTGGTTCCTGCGCCATTAAAGGGGTCGAGAACCAGATCATTTTCAAACGAAAACAATTGTAATGCTCTCTGAACCAACTCTTCCGGAAACATGGCGGGATGGTCAAACTCTTTCATGTTTCTTTCGGGTGCAATGGACCATTTTCCGACCGTCCATTTTTTAAAATCATCGGCGCTGATATCTGCATGAACCGAATGACCGGACTTCTTTAAGTCGCCTTTACAAAAAATTTCCAAAAATTCCCACGTATATTTCAAATATGGATTACTTGGACTTTTCCAACTTCCCCACGCCGTATATTTACAATTATAATTGTTCTTTTCCCACAAAATTTCACCCTTCCAAATCATTTTTTGATTCATGAAAAAGTTGCTGATCATGTGATGCGTAGGGATATAATCGGAAAACAACGGCTGCACATTGATGATTGCTCTGCCTCCGTATTTGAGAACCCGAACACATTCGGAAAAAATTCCGAAAAGTTTGTCGAAATACATTTCCCAATGCTTGTCATCGGCGGTTGAAGCGTAATCTAATCCGAAATTATAAGGAGGAGAAGTGACAACAATATCTACGCAGTTATCAGGCAGTTTCGCTAAAATGTCCTGACTGTCTCCGCAAATAATTTGATTTTCAAATTCTTTTGGGATTTCATTGTTCGTTTTTGAAAAATGATGACCTTTGGTATAATAGAATTGTTGTCGTTTTTCTTCTTTTTCTTTTCGGTTTTGGACTTTTCGTTCTTTGTTATAATCAACATACACGCGTTTCCCGTTTTTCAAGCCATAACTCTTGATATTCGTGATCGAATCAAGAATATTTTGAACCGCCTTTTTTGAGTCGTCATTTAACGAGCCATTGCTTAAAATCTTATTCGCCGTATGATGAAACAAATTGTAATCTAACGAAACAAGGTGTATTTCAGTCTGATTTTCCACAAAATCAAAACTAAACTCATCATTGAAAAAAGAATCAAACAATGTGATGATTTTACTCTTTTCAACTAAAGAATCATTTTCTACCGGCAGAAAAATATCCTTAACTATCATATTTTAAACTACATGTATTTGTAATCCGGTCCATTCCCTCCGTTGGGTACATTCCACGTGATGCCGTCGACAGGTTCTTTAATGTCGCAGGTTTTACAATGCAGACAGTTTTCGAAATGGATTCTTAACTCCTTGTGTCCCGACTTGTCGGTATGAATCTCATACACTTCGGCAGAACAATAGTACTGACACGGCGCATCGTATTTTGGAATATTGATTTTACCGTATGTTTCAGGATTGTTGACTTGCAAGTGCGGCACCTGTTTTTCGTCATGAAGCGTTCCTGAAAAATAAACGCTTGTGGCTCTATCGAATGTCAGCGTTTTATCAAATTCAAATGACGATGTTTTGTCTTTAAATGTTGGTTTTCGGGCGTCCTGAAGTGTTTTTGTCACTTGGCTGTCGAGGTGGGTTTTCAGTTTCCCGAAAAATCCGGCACCGCCTGTAACAAGTTGTGTCCCGAAGTTAAAAGCGCCCAAAATCATTCCGTTCATAAATCCCTGACGGAAATTACGAACCCGATGCAACTCCTTATAAATGGGGCTTTTCTTCACCAATTCTTCGTACAGTTGCAGAGTTTGTTCCGAAAAGTCGTTTTTCTCCAATGCGGTCAAAGCCGTTTCGGCAGCCAACATTCCGGAGCGAATGGCGAGATGAATGCCTTTGAGCGCGGGCATAGCCAGAAATCCGGCGCTGTCGCCCACAATAAGCGCATTGTCGGTATACAGTTTCGGGAGTGAATACCAGCCGCCTTCGGGCATTGTTTTTGCTCCGTATTCAAGCATTTTCCCATCTTTCAGGATTTTGAAAACGACGGGGTGGAGTTTCCACATCTGAAATGCTTTGTGGACGTCAAACGTCGGGTCGGCATAATCAAGTCCAAGCACCAATCCCACAGCCACTTTATTATCATTTAATCCGTAAATGAACCCGCCGCCGAATACTTGATTCTGCATCGCCGGATAGCCCATCGTGTGGTATATTTCGCCCGGTTTGATTCTTCCTTCGGGTACGCTCCAGAGTTCTTTGCATCCTAACGAATAAATCTGCGGATTTTTCCCTTTCTGCAAATCAAATTTTTCAATCAGTTTTTTGGTCAAATTGCCGCGAGTTCCTTCTGCAAAAATGGTCAGTTTTGCTTCTACAAGGCTTCCGGGCTGAAAATTTTCCAATTTTTCACCGTGATGGTCAATGCCGGTATCAATCGTTTTAGCGCCGATCACTTTTCCGGTTTCGTCGTACAACAGTTCGCTCATGGCAAACCCCGGATATATCTCAACGCCTTTTTCGGTGGCTTTGGTTGCCAGATAACGGCATATTTCGCCCAAAGAGGCGGTATAATTACCCTTGTTGCCCATGTAAGGCGGAGCGAATGGCGATTTTAATTTCCTCTTTTTACTGATCAGGAACAAGGTATCTTTGCTGACTTTCGCATTGAAGGGTATTTCATTGAAATCCACATCCGGCAGCAACTCTTTGAAAACCTGGGGACAGATAAGTGCGCCAGATATTATGTGGCTTCCAATGGTATTACCCTTCTCGATCAGCAGGATTCTACGTTCTAACCCTTTTTGCTTCAACAAATCGGCAAGCCGGATGGCAGTAGCCAATCCCGAAGGTCCGCCGCCAATAATCAAAATGTCTGTGGACACTGTGTTGGTATTATTCATTTTTGGTCTAATTTACACTTAATAAATTATATATAAAAGATTTAGATAATTTTTAAAATCGAACAAATATAACCATTTTTTGATTACATCAAAAAATGAAGCTTGTAATACTTAAAAAAAGGTTGTTATAATGAAAAATATTCTATCTTTGTATCTTTGTTTTTTTTGTTAAAACGAAGACGATGATGGATAAAATTAAGTCGCTGGATGACCTGCGAAAAATAAAACAACAAGCGAGCAACGGTCAGATAGAAATCAAAGTAGCTATGGCTACTTGTAGTATTGCTTCAGGTGCTCGCGAGATCATGGAAACTTTTTCCGAGAAAATCGGAAAAGAAAACCTGAACGCTGTAGTATCTCAAACCGGTTGTATGGGTTACTGTTACGCTGAACCTACTGTTGAAGTACATAAACCCGGACAGCCTCCATTAGTGTTCGGTCACGTGGATGCCCAAAAAGCCGAACAAATTGTGGACAGATACATCAAGCAAGGGGAACTGGTTGATGATATCGTGCCTGTTAATTATCAAACGATTGACTTGGAGGATACCACCCATAAACAGTTGCGCATTGCATTGCGCAACTGCGGTTTTATTGATCCCGAGAATATTGACGATTACATTATTCGCGACGGTTATGTTGCACTCGACTTGGCGTTAGGAATGTCGCAAACCGATGCGATTGACATCATGAAGAAATCGGGGCTTCGCGGTCGCGGTGGCGGCGGATTTCCTACCGGCCTGAAATGGGAATACGCCTATAAGAACAAAGCCGACCAAAAATATGTGGTTTGTAACGCCGACGAAGGCGATCCGGGAGCATTTATGGACCGTTCAATTCTCGAAGGCGACCCGCACTCGGTGGTCGAGGCAATGGCAATTTGTGGCTACTGTATTGGCGCATCGAAGGGCTTGGTTTATATCCGCGCCGAATATCCGTTAGCCATCATGCGCCTACAAATTGCGCTTGATCAGGCGCGCGAATATGGTTTATTGGGTCAGGGTATTTTGGGTAGCAAGTTCGATTTTGATATCGAATTGCGATATGGCGCAGGCGCCTTCGTGTGTGGCGAAGAAACAGCGCTCATCAACTCCATGGAGGGCGAACGCGGCGAACCAACCGTAAAACCCCCATTCCCTGCCGAATCAGGCTACCTTGGTAAACCGACCAACGTAAACAACGTGGAAACATTTGCAAATGTCCCGGTGATTTATCTCAAAGGTCACGAATGGTTTTCAAACATTGGAACAGAAAAGTCGAAAGGCACGAAAGTGTTTGCAATTACTGGAAAAATCAATAATGTAGGTTTGATTGAAGTGCCTATGGGTATTACGCTCAGCGATGTGATCTTTGAAATCGGCGGAGGCATCAAGGATAACAAGCAATTCAAAGCTGTGCAAACAGGCGGTCCTTCCGGAGGTTGTTTGATCCAAAAGCATTTAGATACGCCTATCGACTACGAAAGCTTGATTGCTGCCGGCTCGATGATGGGTTCTGGAGGAATGATTGTGATGGACGAAAATGACTGTATGCCGGCTATCGCCAAATTTTATCTCGAATTTACTGTTGAAGAATCATGTGGAAAATGTGCTCCATGCCGTGTCGGCAACAAACGTTTACACGAACTGTTGAATAAAATTTGCAGAGGCAAAGGTACGGATGATGACCTTGAATATTTGCGCAATTTAAGTAATGTCATTAAAGACACGGCGCTTTGCGGATTGGGACAAACCTCACCCAACCCTGTGCTTTCAACCCTGGATTATTTCTATGACGAATATCTGGCGCATGTGCGCGACAAAAAATGTCCTGCCGGTCAATGTACTGCATTGAAACGATATTTTATTTTGCCCGACAAATGTACCGGATGTATGGCTTGCGCGAAGGTGTGCCCGCCAAATGCCATCACCGGCGAAAAACGCCAACCGCATATTATCGATCAGGACAAATGTATCCGTTGTGGCGCTTGTTACGACAAATGTAGATTCAATGCAATCATTATTGAATAGAATAAAAATATGAAACTTGATATTGATCACATCACGAAATTTGTTTCAAAAGAAAAAGTATATGCCCGTCGAAACGAGGCAATAAATCATGTTAAAGCCTTATATGAAAAAACAGGTAAGGGCAACGATTTTCTGGGCTGGGTGCAATTACCCGCAAGCGTGACAGAAAGCGAAATTTCTGCCATTGAAGAAGTGGCTTCGTATTACAAAAAGAATACCGAAATAGTGGTAGTGATTGGTATCGGCGGCTCGTACCTTGGAGCAAAAGCCACATTGGAGGCTTTGTCGGATAACTTCTGGGCGATGAAGGAAAATGAAAATCCAAAAGTGATTTTTGCCGGCCAAAACATCAGCGAAGACTATCTTTACGAGTTGCTTGGTCTTTTAGAAACATGCAAATACGGCATTGTAGTGATTTCCAAATCTGGAACGACCACCGAACCAGCAATTGCGTTCCGGCTGTTGAAAGACCATCTCGAAAAGAAAGTGGGAAAAACACAGGCAAAAGACCTGATTGTAGCTATAACTGATGAAAGACGTGGCGCACTCCGCACTTTGGCCACACAGGAAGGTTATCGCAGTTTTGTGATTCCCGACGACGTGGGCGGCCGTTTTTCGGTGTTTACCCCCGTGGGGTTGGTGCCGATTGCCATTGCAGGTTTCAACATACGCCAGTTGCTTCAGGGTGCTGCCGACATGCAAAAGGCTACAGGCCCCGAAGTACCGTTCGAGGAAAATCCGGCGGCCATCTATGCTACCGCCCGTTACGAATTGTACTGCGCAGGAAAGAGCATCGAGATATTGGCAGGTTATCATCCAAAACTGTTGTATGTTACCGAATGGTGGAAACAACTGTACGGCGAGAGTGAAGGCAAGGAAAACAAGGGCATTTTTCCGGCAGGCGTTACCCTCACTGCCGATCTCCATTCAATGGGACAATACATGCAGGAAGGTTTGCGCAATGTATTCGAAACAGTCATTTCAGTGCAGCGTACTGCACACAAAATACGTATCCCAAATGATCCGGACAACCTGGATACATTAAATTTTCTGTCAGAAAAACGCATTGACGAGGTGAACAAAATGGCCGAACTCGGAACGATGTTGGCACATGTGGACGGCGGCGTTCCCAACATCCGTATAGAAATTCCCGCCATCAACGAATACAATCTCGGCATGTTATTCTATTTCTTCGAAATAGCTTGTGGTATCAGTGGTTATATGCTGGGGGTGAATCCTTTCGACCAGCCCGGCGTGGAGGCATACAAAAAGAACATGTTTGCTTTATTAGATAAACCTGGCTTCGAAGAGGAAAGTAAGAAAATCAAAGCGAGAATAAAATAGTTTTGAAGTTTCAAGTTGGGCATAGCTGCATTACTTAAAACCTGAAAAATTGAAAATTGAAACCTGAAACTATAAATCGAAAAATAATCGAAGGGCAACGTCTTTCCGCCGATGAGGGTTTGGCGCTTTACCAAAGCCGTGATCTGGGATGGCTGGGAGCATTGGCCTGTCACGTGAAACAGCAAAAAAGCGGAAACGAAGTCTATTACAACAAAAATTTCCATATCGAACCCACCAATATCTGTTTATACCATTGTCATTTTTGCTCGTATTCCTGTCACTCATGGGAATTGAGAATGGATGAAGTGGTGAATATGGCCAAACGATACGAAAAAACGGATGTGACTGAAGTGCACATTGTTGGCGGAGTTCACCCTGACAGGGATGTTCATTACTATGCCGAAATGCTGCAAGCGATCCGTACAGTTTTACCCAAGGTGCATATCAAGGCGTTTAGCGCAGTGGAACTTGATTATATGTTCGCGAAAGCCAATGTGACGGACAGCGAAGGATTTGAAATACTGAAACAGGCAGGATTGCAATCAATACCGGGTGGTGGTGCCGAAATATTCGACGAAACCATTCGAAAAAAAATCTGTCCTGAAAAAACCGGTTCGC
>JGI24702J35022_10001514_pt1 | contig 14434 bp, 12 predicted proteins | sample TergutTh196P4_FD_35022 | JGI IMG/M metagenome (IMG submission 35022)
AAGAGGCATTAAGCGTACCCGCCGTAAAAATCATTGATAATAAAATTACATTTATTTTTTTCATGGTACCCTCCGTTGTAGTTAAATTATACAAACCGGAGCTAAAAATTGACTGAAAAATATGTGAATTTTTTGTAAATTATAAAATCAAATTTTATTGTAAAAACAACAGTATTTCTTAATATAATTACTTAACTTTTATTTTGGTTTAGTTGAACATTTTCCAAATTAGGAAATCCCATGTTGACAACATTGATACGCATCCTTACCGGATTTCCTTCAATTGTTTCATCTTTTAAAGGTTCATAAATATTTCCAAAAACGGTCGCTTCTTTCTCGACATTTTTCATAAGTTCGCTTTCCTGTTCACCGAACAGAACATAAAAAAGACCGTTTTCTCCGATGAGATAAACTGATTTTTCGTCGGAAGTTAACTTTACGACGCCTTTGACTTTTATCATAAGTTCGCTTCTTACTATTTTTGAATATTTTGTTATATATTTATGTTTCATATATTTTGCAAAAAGTATGGGACCGACTAAGACTAAAATAGCAAGAACTGCAATAATCGCTCCGAATATAATCCATTTTGTCTTACTTTTTCCTGCAGATCCGATAGGTTCCATACTGCCTCCAATTATTTTTTAACGCAATTAGTAAAACTTCTTTAAAATTCTAGCTTTTTTTTACTTTTTTTGCAACAAAAAAAGCGAGCTGAAAACATCCAGCTCGCTTTTTTTTTAACTAATTTTAAAACAATGTCATCACTGTAGCCATTAACTGTAACAATACTCTGGGCGTCTTCTCAAGATTTCCTCCTGAATTGGCATTCATAACCAACATATCCCATTTAGCATCCACACTTCCGGATATGCCTCTGAGCCATGAATTATCAGAGCTATTGCTTGCTACCCAACCGTATTTTTCAATGATCTCATCTGTGGTCATTCCGTTCTTCTTATCATTTGCGATAAGACTTAACAACTCCGGAGTTACAGCGCCTTCCAATGCAATGATCTCATTTTTCATTGATGCTATGTTCGCTTCGCCAGTCTTGAACCCGCCGCCGTAATTAAGATTCATTACCATTGCCTTTTTACCGTTGACATCACTTCTCACATCACCCATCAACATTACTTGTTTGCCTACATTTGCAGCTAATTCTCTAAACACATCAACATCAGTTACTTGAACAAGTATTTCTTCGCCGTCAACTGCCTGGAATCCCTGACCGTCCATTATGTTGACATCGGTTGCTTTAACGGACACATATACTACGCCGCCATCAGCTATATACTGCGCTATCTGCTCATCTGTCATAGGCGTTCCGTCCGCATTTGTCAACGGCAACCCGTCAGCTCCTACAAAACCGCCTTGTTCTCCGATAACAACAGGGTCAGAATTATAGCGGTTTGTTTCAACCCAAGTATTATTATGTATAGTTTCTGTTTCGGTTATCTTAGTGGCAATGCAATGAGTGGCAGTATAACCGACTTTCACCTGATTGCTGGACATTATGCTGAGATTAACGGACAAATTTGTTTTGTGAGTATTCTTCTTTATTTCTGTAATTGATTCCGTATGTGTCGTCGTTGTGCTTGAATTCCCTGATCCATTTGTCTGATTTTCTCTATGCAGCCTTTCAGTCGCTTCCTGTGACGTTATCTCTTTTCCTGTCGCATTATCAATATATCTGTATGTGTCAAACTCGCTCTCGCTTACTGAGAATGACGCATTCATCACCTGTGAAGCTCCGTTATTAAACTGCATCATAATCTGCAATGCTTTCTCTATTGATTTAGCGGCCGCCTTGCGATTGTCGGCATTATTTCTATTTTTAGCATTTGTCGCTTCAACCTTAGCCGTTTTCCAATTATAATACTTACGTTCATCGTCAGTAAGGCTGGCAGCATCTATTTTGTCTTCTCCTGTTTTATCTTTATCTTTGTCTAAATCTTCAAGCTTCTGCCCCTGTTCCGGATCAGCTGCCTTGATTTTCTTCAACAATTCTTCCATTTCTTTTTCTTGCGTTGCAAGTTCCTTAAGTGTCTCTTCAGCTTCTTTTTCTTCTTTCTTCATCAAAGCTACTTCAAACGCTTTGTCAAGTCCGAGCACTCTCAAAAGAGCCTGATTGCTTAAATCCTGAGCGTATACCGCAAAATAAGTAACACCGAATTTCGCTATCAAAGTATTTATAGTAGCATACTTAACATTTAAATCGTGAGAATTTTCTATCCTATTTTTTGTTTCATTTCCATCCTTATCAATTTCATACAATTCCAACTCATCCAATTCCTTTACTGCATTATTCACCATTTCCATGAAAGCATCTCTAGCCACAGGATTGGTAATAAATTTGTTAATCCACTCATTTAAGCCGTTCATCGTAGGATCTTTCAAAGCTCTGTAAAGTTCCCTTGCATCATTTGCGCTCAAAATCGGGAAACCTTCATCCTTACTGCCAGCCATACTTATTGTAATTGCAGGCTGATTATTATAAAAAACCGTCATTTGTGTTGCAATACCATCGTTATAATTTATCATACAGTCAGTCAAACCGTTCTGGAATCTGAACGCTTTTGTAATTATAGAACCTTCGGCATTGACTGCAAAATCAAACTGCCCGTTAAGAAAATAGCTTCTCTGGTTTGTTTGCAAGTCTAACATAGACTGCATCGAACCGGTTGAAGAATAGAAAAACTGAGAAAGGATATGTCCCTCTGCATCCGCGGTGTATGCAGGCTGACCAAAAGCATTAAAACGCGTAGAAGTATACGTTTTGGTAAATTTTGCAGTACCATCGGTTTGCGCATACAAGGACATTTTCTCATCCTCATTAAGCGATTTATTTTCATTTTCTTTTTTTACATTCTCGTAACCGTCCCCTAAAGAATCAAGATCAAGTTTGTAGCTAAGCTCTCTAATCTCAAAGAGGAAACCTGCTCCATTATATATATATTCTTTCTTTACAACAGGATTATTATCCGCATCTCCCTGCGCGCCGTATACCAATCTGGGCTGACCATTTATTGATAATGTTAATTCAGCGCCTCCTGCAGCCTGAAAATCTATTGTTGCGCCGTAATTAATTCCTTTCTTTAAATGATCATAAAGAACGCCAAGCCATGCAACATCTCTCGCTACAATAGGTCTGTTAGCATAATCCTCAGCACTTTCATAAACTTTTAAGTTGCCGTCAGAATCAAATTCCGGCGTTTCAACCTGGAGCAATTTTTTTGCAGCATCTTCGCCGAGTATTGACACAAAGAAGTTCATAATCTTCTGTCCGCCCACTCCCGGCATACCTTCAATTATATCAATATCTCCAGGTCTGAAACCAAAAGCCGAAATAGAATAAGTTCCGTTTTCATTTTGCGTAAAGCTGGCTCTGAAGGCTCCGCCTTCAAAAAGAGTAAATCCGCCGTCAGCTCCCACAACGCTTATTAAAACTCCGGCCGAATAGTTGAAAACATTCGTAAATCTTGAATAGATTTTGTTGATCTCTTCATTGCTGCTCATACCTTCCAAAGACACTCTGTCCGGTACAATGTCTACCGTTTTCGCGGTATCACCCAAAACTGATGAATCAGCTGAGCCGCCATTACTTACAGCCGACTCCGCTGCGATAAGAGCATTTGTTCCGATCGACATCATAAACATAAAAGCCACGATGCACGACATTAATTTTTTTCTCATGACACCCTCCATTTTTATTTTTTGTACTGCGTTCACTACGACTTTACCTCCTTTTAATTGTATTTGACTACGCTATCATTATACTTATCCGCTTTGAAAAACAGTAAAAGTATTTGTAAAATATTTGTAAAAATTGACATGCGCATTTTATTGTCTTTCCATATAATTTATACTTCATTATGAAGATTTTTTCAATATTTATCTTATTACGACAACTTTTCCGGATTTGGTGCCGCCGTCTTTTACTACCCATATATATACGCCGCTGGCAACATATTCGCCTCTGTCGTTTTTTCCGTCCCACTTTCCTCTGTCTTGTCCGGCAGACCACTGGACTTTCCTGACTAATTCGCCTGTCGCATTATGGATATTTATTGTTCCGCCGGAAATTGAAAGTCCGTCAATTGTAATGCCGTCATTGTATGTACCGTGCACATTAGCGTTAGACTTGCTGTCGGGTATCCACGGATTAGGAAACGCTCTTGCGGCCTGCGCCGGGACAGGCAAAGCGAAAAATAAAAAACTGAATGTGAAAAAAATTATCATTTTTTTTATCATGATGTCTGCTCCTAACCATACATATAAACACAATCTGTTAACCAACCGCCGTTACTGCATTTTCTCCAAAGCTCTTTTGGCTTCAGTTTTGTCCGGTTTGAAGTAAAGCGCCTTTTTTAAATATTCTCTGGCCTTTTCAAACTCGCCTTTACTGTATAATGTCATTCCTTCTTCATAATACTTTTGGGCCACGTCTCCGGCAACCCTTTCAAGTTCAAATGCAGCAGAAGTGTTATGCGGATTATAACTCAAAGCCGTTTTATATTCCTTTGCGGCAGCTTCAAAATTATTTTTTCTAAAATGTTCAAAACCTTTTCTGTAATGAGTTTCCGAAAGATCATAACTGATTTTTGTAATATATGTTTGAGCATTTTTAGAATAATCCTCAAATCTGTACTTATCGGCAAGATCCTTGCTTCTTCTAAAGTATTTGACGGCTTCTTCAAGCCTGTTTCTCTCGTAAAATTTTAAAGCCGTTTCAAAGTTGCGGGAAAGTTCTCCTCTGACTTTGTCCTGCTGCTCAATAATTTTTCTCTGCTCTTCGTATTCAAGTATTTGTTTTATGTTGCTTTCGGCTTTTGCGATAAGTTCCTGCGCGTCTCTTCTGTGCGGCGCGGCAATAACAATAGCTTCAAAGTATCTTATAGCTTCCTGAAATTTCCCCTGATTAAACAGATCCATTCCCTGACCGTACATTTCCGCCACTTTATCCGAAGCGATTTTTGAAAGCTGGCTGTCTACCGATACCATGGCGTCTTTGGCAGACTCGTTCGGCGGATCAATGTCCAAAATAAAGTTCAATGCTTCTTTAGCTCTTACAAGCTCGCCCTGCGCGTAAAAATTCTGATATCTTGCCCACAAATACTGAATTTCCTCGCTGTTTTTCTGTCTTTCTCTTACTATTTCGACTTCTTCCGAATACAGATTAACTCTTTCTATTCCGGTTTTTGCCAAGGTATTTTCAGGGTCGATTTCTAAAACTTTACTGTAATTTTTCGCGGATTTCGTCACGTTGCCTTTATCAAGAGCGGATTCCGCTTTTCTCATGTATTCGTTTACCCGTCTTGCATTATACATATCTATGTCCGCAAGATCGTCGATGATTTTCTGTAAATATTTTTGCGACGGTCTGTGTTCGGGATAAACGGCAAGAATTTCGTCAAACTGATTTCGCGCCGTGATATAATCTTTTCTAAAATAAGATTCTACGGCCGTCCTGAAATGATTCTGCATATAATAATCGTAAGCGGTCTGCTGGCTTGTAAATTTTCCGACGGCGCAGCTCAAATTAAAATTATGGGTTCCGTTAAGTTCGGATGACGGAGTGTATGAATAGTCAAACGCAAAACTCTGAAAATCAAAACTCATGCCGAGCCTTAAGTCGCTGTTAAGAGATTTATCGGCAAGTTTCACGCCGCCTCTGAAAGTGAGAAAATAAACCGGAGTTATCGACGCACCTGCGGAAAAGTAGTTTCCGGAGTACATCTGCGCGTTATAATCGAGAATAATGTTTAAATTGTAGAAGTTTTTTTCTCTATAGAGCAGGCCGGCCGCAAAAGCTTCGGGAAGATCATAAGCCGTTTTAACAAACTTGGGTTTAGTGCCAAGGTTTCTGTAAACGGCGGCAAGCGAAATATTGTCAACTGCGGGCAAAGTTAAAATTCCTCCGATATCCACTGCGAAAGCTTCAGTCGTATAATCGCCGAGCGACGATCTCAAAACTTTTAAGTTCATGCCTACGCCGCCGTAATCAACTTCAAGCGGGATGCTCTTTTTGATCGGAAGCGAATAATTCAAAACAAACGCCATATCGTTGGTGCTGTTCATTTTCAGAGAAGAGCCGTCGGCATAATAATAATCCATGTCGCCGTATCCTGCATACATGAAAGATAAACCGAAATTTCCTATCTCCGTAGGGAATTGAACGCCCAAATAATTATATTGTATTATGCCGAACAAAGACGAATAGCTGGCAGACGCTACTATTCTATAGGTATCTAAAGTTGCCGCGGGGTTTAATACGGCAGAGGCCGCCTTATCGGATCTTAAGGCAATACCGGCATCGCCTAAAGCGCCGGTAACGGGATTCGGATTATATGAAAGTATTTGTCCGGCAGTAATGCCGGCATCGGCAAAAACAAAAGAAATTGCATTTGAAACAAGAAAAAACGCAAGAAGCAGAGATATAATTTTTTTATTCATTTAGAATTATTCCTTGAAGCGCAAATATTAACCGACCAACAACAACCGCTTCGGCCTGCATCCGCCCCTTCGCGGGCAAAGGGGAATTAGAGCGTGTTCACACAGCCTATCGCCTTCCGTTATTCGTTAGTATCTTTTATCATACCTTTTAATTTTAGTAAAGCGGAATTTTCCAAATCTTTGACTTTTGATACGGATATATCCAACTCTTCCGCGATATCTTTTATCGACATTTTTTTGCCGGCGCATCCGCCAAGCGCGAATCTGAAAGACAATACGGCTTTTTCTTTTTCAGAAAGTTTTGAAATCATTTCAGAAAGCATTTCGCTGTCGGCGTTTTGTACTATTGTATCAAATATTTCAGGCTGGGACTTATCTTCCACGGAATCGACAAAATATCTCGTATGTTCTCCGGAGTCAACTTCCTTATCCAGAGAAACCGCGTTTGAAACATTTCTGGACATCGCCAACGCATCCGACACTTCGGAAACATTTATACCGAGTATTTTCGCGATTTTTTCAAGGGAAATGTTTTTGCCTGATTTTGTATTTTCATCAATTATCTTTTTTATTTCCGACAAAGTATTTTTTACATTTTGCGGAGTTTCAATTATATTAACATTTTTCGAAATATAATTCTGCATATTTTTTATTACCCAAAACCACGCGTATGTGGAAAAGGCCGTGTTTTTATCATTCTTATATTTCAGCGAAGCTTCAAACAAACCGAGCCTTCCCTCTGCGACAAGCTCGTCAAATTCCATATACGGAAAAAAAGAGCCGTACTTCCTGGCAATGGCAAAAACAAGGGGATCGTATTTACTGAGATCGTCCTTGTTTTGAATTGACTGCGCATCACTTTTTTTTGCTGTTTTGATCCGGGACAAATTTAAAACCTCTTCCGAAAACAGTCTCTATCCTCTTGCTCCACTGGCCTAAAGCCTGTCTTAAATTTTTAATATGCGTATCGATCGTTCTCGTGGTAATGGCGACATTGTATTCAAAAACGTTTTCCAAAATAAAATCTCTGTTTAAAACAAAGTTCGGCCTCAGCAAAAAAGTGTGAAGCAAATCGAACTCTTTCGGACGAAGAGTAACCCCTCTTTTATTGACCGTGACCGTACGCGAATCAAGATTCATGACAAGCCCGTCGCACTCGAGTATATTGGATTCATTCTTACGGCCGGTTCTTCTGAGCAGAGACTTTACCCTCGCGACAAATTCTTTATTGCCGAAAGGTTTTGTTACGTAATCGTCCGCCCCCACGCCGAACCCTATAATTTTATCGGTTTCAGACGACTCGACGGTAAGCATTATTATCGGCATATTTTTCGTTTCGGCGTTTTCCCTTAAAAGCCTGCAAAGTTCTATGCCGCCTATTTGAGGCATCTTCACGTCTAGTATAACTAAATCCGGTTTTGATTTCAATATTCTTTTATACCCTTCTTCGGTATCCTGACAGGCTATAACCTTAAAATTTTCTCTTTCCAAGACATCCTTGACGAGATTTCTTATACTTTCCTCATCGTCAACAACAACAATTTTGTTTTCTATCATTGTTATCCTCACTTTCTCCGTTCAAAAACATAAGAACTTTTTTCATTGCGTTTTGCCACGGCTTTAAGTTCCGCAGCGCGTTTGGAAATGTCCGCGAAATGAGTCAAATTGCTGGTTTCGGTGCTTATGATGGCAACGGACACCGTCATTATGGGAAAATTTATTTTATTGAATTGTCTGTCGACAGACATAATATATCCGTTTCTTTTGTCGTTTTCGTCATAAAAACCCGTAATGCCGGCGTCAAATTTATCAATAAATTTCCGCGCGAACGTTTCGGCTTTTTTTGTAGAGGTTATCATTACAAAATCGTCTCCGCCTATATGCCCGACAAAATCTTCTTCGTTGCAATCCGTTTTTATGGCAGACAAGAGACAGTCGGCCGTAAATTTTATAACGTCGTCGCCGCGCTGAAAACCGTATTTATCGTTATAACTTTTGAAATTTGAAATATCTATATACAGTAAAGCAAACTGCTTGCCGAGCTGCAGTCTTTTTTCGGCTTCGGCTTTTATAGCCGCGTTTCCGGCAAGCGAAGTAAGAGGATTCGCGTCGACGCTCAGCTTTTTTCTTTCCAATATTGTCCTCACGCGCGCAAGCAGCACCGCCGATTTAAACGGTTTTGTTATATAATCGTCAAGGCCTAAGCTGAAGCCTTTTATTTCTTCGCTCTCGCCGCTGATAGCCGTAAGCATTATTACGGGAAGATTCATAAATTTCGGCTCTTTTCTAAGCTGCGTAAGAACCTCGTATCCGTCCATCTCGGGCATTGAGCAGTCCAAAAGCACAATATCCGGGCTTTCGGAAAAAATTTTGTTAAGCCCGTCCTTTCCGTTAACGGCCGTGATAACATCATAGCCGGCAAGGTTCAAAATGTCATTCAACATTTCCCTCAAAAAAGGCTCATCGTCAATAATCAATATTTTTGCCATGTTTTGATTTCAGCTCCTTATAGGCAGAACAAATTTAAATGTCGTACCCGATCCCAATTCGCTCTCCGCCCATATTCGTCCGCGGTGCAGCTTTACTATTTCATATACTATGGAAAGACCGAGGCCGGTGCCTTTCGGTTTTTTAAATTCGCCTTCTTTGACCTGATAAAATTTCTCAAACACCTTCTCCGTATCATGCTTTGACAGCCCGACTCCCGTATCGGCAACCCATAATTCGACAAATTCGTTTCCGTACGACGGAGAAATCATTCCGCTTAAAGTTATCCTGTCGCCTTCTTTCGTAAATTTAAACGCATTGCTTACAAGATTGGTGATGACCTGCTTGATTTTTTCATTGTCTCCGTAAATAGGCGGCATCGCGTTGGGAAGATTAAACGAAAGTTTTTTGTTCTGCGTTACGGCCAAAGATTCAAAAAGCAATGCTATTTCCCTTATAATTTCATCAACAAAAACGGGTCCCGCCTTGATTTCAAACTTTCCGGCTTTCATCTTTGCCAAATCAAGAATGTTGTTTATAAAATTCGTAAGCCTTATCGTCGCGTCCTTTACTATTTTCAGGCCTTTAAGCTGCTGCAGCGGAGAATAATTTTTTTCAACGCCTTCCATCAGCAAATCGCAGTAACCGTCTATAGCGGCCAACGGAGACCTGAGCTCATGCGAAACACTCGAAACAAATCCGTCTTTAAGTTCGTCCGTTTCTTTAACTTTAACGATCATTTCATTGAAAGTTTTAGCAAGAACGCCGATCTCATCGCTTCTCTTAACGTCAACGTTTACGTTCATATCGCCTTCGCCGATCTTTTTCGCGGCTTGCGCAAGCAGCCTCATAGGCTTGCTGAGCTGCCATGCCATAAAATTAGCGCCGAGTATTCCTATGATCAGCGCCATGAAAGCGACCGTTTTGATTTGTCCGGAAATCAGCGATATTCCCTGCTGTACAAGCGAATCCATATAATTTTGTGAAAACCCGACGATCAGCGTGCCGAGATATTTATCGCCGATCAATATGGGAGACGCATACTCGCAAACATTTTCACCCGTAAGGGACTCATAGCGCTCCGTGCGGGGCGAATATATATTTCTTAATCTCGGCGTAAAAGCCGAACCGATATTTTTATCATCTCTTGACGTAAAAACATTTTTTTTACGGGAAATATACGCGGCATACACGATCGCCGGTTTGTGTATCGATACTATTGATTCAATTATACTGTTTATCTGATCGTCTTCTTGGACTTTTAAAGCTTCTTCGCAGGAATGAAAAAAGACTTTGAAAGATCTGTCGCGATCTTCCTCAAACTGTAAAGTCAAAAAGTTTTTTTGTGCTGAAAAGATTGTGTATGAGACGAAAAAAATTACTACAAGTAAAAGAATGGAAACCGAAAGAGTGAACTTAAGCCTTAAGTTCATTTAACAGCCCTTATAAAAAGTATTTGGAGGATATATTTTAATTTGCCGGACATAAAAATTTTATGTCCGGCAAGATCAAAATAATAATAAATATCTTATTCTTTAGGTTCTAAAGAAATAACGATTCCCGTATTCATCTTGTTTGCGACGAAGTTATAGAGCCAAGCAACAACGATCGCGCCTACAGACATAATTACAGTGTAAAGAACTACGAAAATCACCCAAGACAAAAGTCTCGGTCCGAACCCAAGACCTGCGGCCAAATCTGTAGGGAAAATAAAAAATGTGAAAATACCAATCACTGCTCCCAAGATAGCAAACACTATCGGGAACACTTTTACAACCGACATCAACTGAACGTTCTTAACATCGTAAAGTGACATTGCACCCTCCTGAATTTATATTCAACTTCTACTTCTTTACAAATTTATGCTTTGATTATAACAGAGTTATATTATCTTGTCAATCTTTTTAGAAGACAAGAATCAAGATAATATCATGATAAGCGGCTGCAAATACAAAAATATTTATTTTTACCCGCCGTCTTATCTTCTTTCTTTCCTGTCTTTTATTTATATATTCTTATCATATCTTCAAGTGACATCGGCTTGTAATCCGACGCGTGTCCGGCCGTGCCGAAATCTTTCATTTTTGTGACGATAAGATTTTTCAAAGCCGTTCTCGCGGGAGCCAAATAATCTCTCGGGTCGAATTTTTCAGGCGTTTCCGCAAACACTTTTCTGATCGCCGCGGTAATGGCAAGCCTGCCGTCGGTATCAACATTAATTTTTGACACGCCGAGCTTTATCGCTTCCTGCAAATCGGACATTGGAACGCCGGTCGCTCCCGGCATTTTTCCTCCGTATTTATTTACTTCGTCGGTCAATTCTTTCGGAACTGACGACGCTCCGTGCAGAACGATAGGAATATCGATAAGGCTTCTTATCTCTTTCAAAACGTCAAAAGCAAGGTTTGACGCGCCTTTAAATTTATAAGCGCCGTGCGATGTTCCGATGGCGATCGCCAAAGAATCAACGCCGGTAGCTTCGACAAAACTCTTCGCTTCCCGGGGATCGGTCAAGTGGATTTGATCCGCGCCGTGGCCGTCTTCAATTCCGCCGAGCGTGCCGATTTCGGCTTCAACCGAAACGCCTCTGGCATGCGCGTATTCGACGACCGATTTTGTTACCTGAACGTTGTAATCGTAAGTCGAAGGAGTTTTTCCATCCTCCATCAAAGAGCCGTCTATCATTACCGACGAAAAACCGAGTTCTATCGCTTTTTTCGCGGACTCTAAAGAGTTGCCGTGGTCCAAATGCATCGCGACGGGAATGTCCGGATTTTCAATAACGGCGGCCTTCATCAAATATCCCAAATACGTGAAATTAGAATATTTCAAAGCGCCTCTGCTTGCCTGAATTATCACCGGAGACTGCGTTTCTTTCGCGGCTTCCATGATCGCCTGGATCTGCTCCATATTGTTTACATTGTAAGCGCCTACGCCGTAACCGCTTTTTTTCGCCTCGTCTAAAATCTGTTTTACAGGTACTAAAGCCATACTGTATTCTCCTTTCAAAGACAATTACGAATTGGGTCTCTCTAAAAACCTGTCTAAAGCGATGTCATTCCCGTGAAAACGAGAATCCATTTTTGTCATTATCGTCGGACACATTTAAAAGCAGCATGGATACCCGTTTTCACGGGTATGACAAAATTGGGTTTTTAGAGAAACCCAATTCGTAATTTCTATTATTTTTTTTTCTTTTTCACTTTATCTTTTGCCGGCGCAGTCTTTGTTTTTGCTTTGGCCTGCCGCGCTTTATTTTCTTTTTTCTTCGGCGATGAAACTCCGGAAAAAACGCCCATGTTTCTGAATTTATCATATATGTCGTCGGCAATTTCCCGGGGACTCATATCTTCATATTGTTTCAGATATTTATTTACCGCGCTTTTGATATTCAAAGCCGTTTTAGCAGGGTCCATATGCGCGCCGCCGAGAGGTTCTTTTATAATTTCATCGATAACTTTGAGCTCAAGCAAATCGTTCGCGGTTATTTTCATAGCTTCAGCCGCTTCTTTCGCTTTTGAACCGTCTCTGAAAAGAATGGCCGCGCAGCCTTCCGGAGAAATAACGGAATAGTACGCATTTTCAAGCATAAGCACTTTGTTAGCTACGCCGATGCCCAAAGCTCCGCCCGAGCCGCCTTCTCCTATCACGATACTGAGGACCGGAACTTTCAGATCGGACATATCCCTTAAATTTCTTGCGATCGCTTCAGCCTGGCCTCTTTCTTCAGCCGCGATCCCGGGATATGCTCCCGACGTATCTATAAACGTTATTACGGGTCTGTTAAATTTCTGGGCAAGATTCATAACTCTCATGGCTTTGCGGTATCCTTCGGGATGCGCCATGCCGAAATTTCTGTCCATATTTTCCTGAAGAGTTCTTCCCTTCTGATGCCCGATAACCATAACAGGCTTTCCGTCAAGCGTCGCCATGCCGCACAACAAAGCGCTGTCGTCTCCGAACGCTCTGTCGCCGCGCAATTCTACAAAATTTTCAAATATTATTTTGATATAATCCGTTGTATACGGTCTTTGAGGATGTCTTGCGATTTGAATTCTCTGCCATGGAGTGAGAGAACCGTAAATTTTCTGGCTGAGCTCCTGTCTCTTTTTTTCCAGATCCTCGATCTGCCGCGAAAAATCAACGTTTCCGTTCCCTGAAGCGGATTTTAGGCTTTCTATCTTTTTTTCAATTTCAATTATAGGCTGCTCAAAATCAAAAGGATTATTCATGTATACCTCTAAAATTTTCCGGAATAGCTTACTTTAAAAACTCTTTCGTTGGGAAGTTTGTCGTCTGCAGAATCCTTGCCCCAGCAATCTCTCATCATAAAATCCACGTCAACGGCTTCCGTAAGAGTAAGCCTTAAGCCAAAATTTATTCTGGCATCCGGAAAATATCCCATATTGTCATATTCGGTCATCAAAAAGACCGTATCCTTTGCAAAAGGAGCGGGAATTATCGCATTTGCAAAAGCGTGAACCGTAGTATCTTTAAAATTATTCACGTTAATGCCAAGATTAACATTCAATCCTTCAAAAAAAACTTCCCTTCCGGTCACAAGATAAATGCCCCTGCCTCTCTGCACATAATCGTCTTCCAGATCCTCATCAAAAAAATAACCCTGGCCGTCATAACCAAAAGCCACGCTCGGCCAAATCATATTGCCTTCATAAAGCCTTATCTTGACCGACAAAGCAGGAACCGCGATAGTCATCTCTTCATTTCCGACAAAATTATCCAGTTCCCAAGCGATCCCGACATACATAAATTTAAACACCCCGAAGTCCAGCCTGGTCTGTACGCTTCCGCCGCTAAAAAATCTGAAACTTACGTCATAACTTCCGTAATTCAAAATACCCGTTGTGGGGCTGTCCAAAATATAAAGATTGTTTGCAGAAGAAACTGAAATAAAACATAAAAGTCCAATAAAAGAACATATTATTTTTTTATACATTTTAAAATTCCTCTTCCGAAAAAATACTTAAATCAATCTTAATAATTGTATAATTTTTGAATTTTTAAGTCAATTTTTTGGCGGAACCTCAAAAACAGCAAGCGTCAAAGCGCCGCTTTTCGGTTTTATTTCAGGCAAGCGCATTTTAACTTATATTTTTTGAACATAAAAAACAGCAAGCATAATATTGAAAAAATCATGCACATATATACAAACACATCGCCAATCATAACGTATAAGCTTCTGTAATTATTCGTATATACATGTCCGGTAAAACTTATATTCTCTTCAACTTTTGTCTTTACCGAACATCTGCCGCTTGAACTTATAATTGCTGAAATTCCCGTATTTGCCGCAACAATTAAATTCTTTCTTGTTTCAACCGCCCTGAAAATATTCATGACAAAATTCTGGTAAGGGGTCGCCATGTTGGAAAACCACGCGTCGTTTGTGTGATTCGTTAAAATATTGGCGCCTTGCAATACTAAATTTCTTGATAAATCGGGATAATATCTTTCCGAACAGATATTTATT
>JGI24702J35022_10001515_pt1 | contig 14430 bp, 11 predicted proteins | sample TergutTh196P4_FD_35022 | JGI IMG/M metagenome (IMG submission 35022)
CGCCCAAAGCTGCCGAACATTGCGCTGCCGAAAAACCGATAGCCAGGCGTCCCATAGGGTTTGAAATCGCGCTCGAACAATACCGTGCCCGCTGAAACCGGCCCCCAGGCGACGCTTTGCGGCCCCTTGAGAACGGTGATGCGGTCAAAGGATTCAGGATAAATATAGGCCGTCGGCGGGTCCATCCGTCCGCCGCAGCCGCCATGAATCATCTCGCCGTCGGCCAGGATGTTCAGGCGCGAACCGGCCATGCCGCGAAAAACCGGATCGCCGTCTGTACCGCCCTTGCGGATGATGGAAAAGCCGGGAATCGTTTTCAGGTAATCCGCGCCGTCATGCGCCGGTACCGGCTGCCGCGGCGCCTTGGCGTTCGTGGTCACGGTCAGCGGATCGGACATCGGCGCCGCGGTGACGACCACCGGATCGAGCGCCTGCTCTTCTTCTGCCGCTAGGGCGGGCAACGCCGCGAATGAAGAAATGCCAAGCAGTGAAATGAACGAAATAGCGCCTAAAAATGAAAAAGATGAATCAGGCGAACTGGACGGCTTGCGCGACTCGAGTTGAGTCGGATTTCGATGAAACGTCATTGATTTTCTCCAAACACATACAATCTGCGCGCCGAAAACGCGCAAAGCGGTACGACGCCGGATGTAATCCGTGCGTCAAGACAGAAACAACGATTGATGGTCAGAGAAAAACAGGTGGAGCGCGCGCCCGACTCTGTTGCCAGATGAACCGGGCATGCGGCGTAGACCGCGCATGTGAAGGAGCATCATGGCCTTGCAGCGCCATGAGCGGCAACGAAATCGCCTCAACGGGCAGTAGCCCGAATGAAAAGGCTTGCGTCACGCAGAACGGGCAATGCTCGAAGTGGTTGCCGGAATATGGATCCGGGCTTTTTGGGGAGTGCGAGACCGGCGATTGCTCGCCCTCGAACAGGGCAACGGGAAGGTGTTGCAACCCTTCGGCCGTGCACAATTCGAGCCATCCTGACGTGGGAATCGTCTGCCCGTATACGGCGCGCGAAACCGATGGCGCGAGCGAGGCCAGCAGCATGGCAAAAATCGCCAGCCACGCAAATGATTTACGCATCTTTTTGTTATTGGTCATCGCACCCATAGGGCGGTATTCTACTTCAATCGAACTGCAAGGCAATTTCCCGCATCATTTTGGAGAACAGGGGGGCGACACGCCGGGGATTACGCCTTGAACGTTTTCAGGATAGTTAATCTGCCCGGCTTCAAGAACCGCCGAAAACCCTTGTCGAACGTCACCAAGTGCAGGTGATCCTGCCGGAAAGCGGCAATGAGAACCATCCGGCGTCATGTTTCGTCGATGGCATCCAGGACGGATTCAAGGCGCCTGGGGTCACGGATCGTGTCCTGCAACCCTCCTTCTCCGGCAAATACTGGCAGTTTTTCCCGCCGCCTTATCCCAACCCCCGCCACAATCCCAATCAACGCTACAACAAGCACGGGCGCATCCCCCCATCGCGCATAGGGCGTGAGTCCCTTGTAGGCCGACACCTCCACCTCCAGCACCCCGCGCGTAAAAGCGGGCAGCGCCGCCGGAACGGAACCGTCCGGGAGGACGAGGGCGGTCATGCCGGTGTTGGTGGAACGCAGCATGGGGCGGCCCGTCTCCATCGCCCTGGCGCGGGCAATTTGCAGGTGTTGCGGCTGTGCAAACGAGTCGCCGTACCAGGCGAGATTCGAGAGATTGAGCATGAGTCCGGCTTGCGGCAGACTGGAAACCAGTTCAGCGCCGAAAACGTCTTCGTAGCAGATATTGACGGCGATTTTCCGCCCAAACAGCCAGAGTGGCGGCTGATTCGCCGCGCCGGGGGTTTGTTGGGCCATGGGAATGCTCGCCAACCGGTAGAACCAGCCGAAGAAGGGCGGTGAGTATTCGCCAAAGGGCACCAGATGACTCTTGGAATAGCGTTGTCCGGCACCTTCGCCAAAAGTGACGGCAGAGTTGGAATACTGGGTGCCGTCGCGGGTGAAAACCCCAATCACGAGCGCGCCGTTCCGTTCGCGGACGAAACCTGTCAGCATGTCGAGATAGCTTTCGGGCAGTCTGTCGAGCATCGTGGGCAGCGCGGCTTCCGGCAGAACGACGACATCGCCGCGCGCCGCGTGTACCAGATCGGCATTGATTCGTAGCGTTTCATCGAAAAAATCCGGGTCCCACTTGAGCGATTGCTCGATGTTTGTCTGCACGAGCGATACCGTGAATGGCTCCCCGTCGGGTTCGACCCACTGAAGCCGGGAGAGACCCCATCCCCCGATACAGATCAGGGCGATCAACACGGCAGGAACCCTCCAGCGACCGACGGCGCGCGCACCCGCTTGGTCGGTAGCGCAAATCCCAAGGAGTCCCGCAACGAAAGCCAGCACTCCGCCAAGGCCATAGACTCCCATGATTGGGAAATATCCGGCGACAGGGCTGGGCGGCGTTTGGGAATAGCCGATGGCAAGCCACGGAAAGCCGGTAAACAGCGTGCCGCGCAACCATTCGACAAGCACCCACAAACCGGCGAAAAACAAGGCTCTCCGTAGTGTGCTGCCGCGCCGCCAGCGCGCGTAAAACGCGCCTGCCAGCGCCGGATACAGCGAGAGAAACGCGCAAAACAGGAAAACGACAAGCACCGCCACCGGCAGAAACACCCCGCCGTAACGCGACAATGCGATGACGAGCCACGACACGCCCGCGCAAAACGCGCCCATGCCCCAGGCAAGCCCGAGGCAGAATCCGGCGCGCGCCGAATCCGCGCGTTCCAACAGGCCAACGAGCAGCGCGAGACTGAGGAAGGCAAGCGGAAACCATCCCACAGGCGCAAAGGCGGGCACGGCCAGCGCACCGGCAAACAAGGCCAGCAGAGCGCGCGCAATGCCCCTCATGCGTCAAACGCCCCGGAGCCGATGTCCGGCACACGTTCGGCAAGCAGCATGTCGATGCGGCGGCTGTCGGCGCGCAACACGCGAAAACGCCAACCCTCGATCGTCGCCGCCTCGCCAGGACGCGGTAGTCGGCCAAAATGACGGATCAGGAGGCCGCCGACCGTATCGACCTCTTCAGCACTGAATGCGGCTGCAAAAGCCGCATTGAAATCCTCGATCGGGGTCATGGCCCTGACGCGGAAACGTCCGCCATGCACGGGGACGATGTCGCCGCCGCCCTCGGCATCGGCATCGGCATCGTATTCATCCTCGATCTCACCGACGATCTGCTCGAGCACGTCCTCGATCGTGACAAGCCCCGCAACGCCGCCGTATTCATCCACCACGACGGCCATGTGGTTGCGGTTCAGGCGAAATTCGCGCAGCAACACATCGAGCGGCTTGGACTCGGGGATGAACATCGCCGGACGCAACATCTCGCGCAAACAGAATTCCTGCCCCGCAAAAAAACGCAGCAAATCCTTGGCAAGCAGGATGCCCAACACGTCGTCCTTGTCGCCTCCCACGACGGGAAAGCGCGAATGCCCGGTTTTTACCGCAAAGGCGACGATCGAAGCCACGGAATCGTCGATGCGAAGAACATTCATGCGCGCGCGGGCAACCATGATGTCGCACACGCGCATGTCGGACATTTGCAGCGCCCCCTCGATGATCGAGAACGCATCCGCATTGAACAGTTCGCGCTCGTGGGCCGCGCGCAGCAACGCAATGAGCTCGTCGCGGTCTTCCGGCTCCGGCGTTAGCAGTGCCGCCAGACGTTCCAGCAGCGAAGGTTTGTTTGAAGAAGAACCGGAATCATCCATTTCACTCACACCCAAGCCGGAAGCCTCATGAACGCGCCGCTCCCCTCTCAAACGACGTAAGGATCGGCATACCCGAGCGAATTCAGAATCTCGCGTTCACGCGCTTCCATCGTCGTGGCATCGGCTTTCTTCCTGTGATCGAACCCTTGCAGATGCAACATGCCATGCACAACGAGGTGCGCGAAATGCGCATCGGGCGCCTTGCCCTGCTCGTTCGCCTCGCGCACCACCACCGGCACGCACAAGACGAGATCGCCAATCACGGGGACGTTGATGCCATTGCCATTTTCGGTTTTTCCGGCTTTCCCGTCCTTTTCACCCTTCTTCCCGCCATAAGCGAACGTCAGCACGTTGGTGGCCTCGTCCTTGCCGCGATAGTTCTTGTTCAACGTGCGGCCTTCTGTCTCTCCCACCAGACGCACCGTGACCTCGACATCATGGAGAAGGGCCGCCTGCGCCCAGCGCCGCACCTGGTGCTTCTTGGGCGCGTTGATCCGATCCACCCCTTCCACCGCCTTTTGGACGAAAAGATTCAGCATCGGTTCCGCCACAGCCGGGGCATCCCCGCCTTCCATCGGAGAATCGTCCAGCATCTCCGCCCGCAGGCAGATGACATTGCTTGCGCACGGCTGCACGCTGATGACCGGAGCCGAATGGTCACTGGCTGCGATTGCCTCGATTTCGAGTTCACAGTCACCCGTTTCCGAAAGCAGGAAAAGCAGTCGGCGACCGCTTCCAAAATCCACCTCGAACTGTCCAGCGTTTAGTTTGTTTTTCCTGCCGCCGTTGTCCGTCACGATGATCCGGGGTTTATTCGTTTGTTTTGCCATGATTTCCTTTCTCTCCTCGTTGGTCATAAGCTTCAACGATACGCGCAACCAGCGGATGACGCACGACATCATCCTTGTTGAACTCGGTAAACGCCAGCCCGCGCACCTTCGCCAGCACTTCGCGCGCCTCCGTCAATCCACTGCGACTGCCACGCGGCAGATCGACCTGGGTCAAATCGCCCGTCACCACCGCCTTCGAGCCGAAACCCATACGGGTCAGGAACATCTTCATCTGCTCGGGCGTCGTGTTCTGCGCCTCGTCGAGAATCACGAAAGCGTTGTTCAGCGTGCGCCCGCGCATGAAGGCGAGCGGCGCAATCTCGATCGTGCCGCGCTCGAAAAGTTTCATGGCCCGATCGAACCCCATCAGGTCGTACAGCGCGTCATAGAGCGGACGCAGATAAGGATCGACCTTCTGCGCCAGATCGCCGGGCAAAAAACCGAGGCGTTCGCCCGCTTCCACCGCCGGGCGGGTCAACACGATGCGCTCGACCAGATCGCGCTCCAGGGCATCCACGGCGCTGGCCACCGCCAGATACGTCTTGCCCGTACCGGCAGGGCCGATACCGAACGTGATGTCGTGCCCCTGAATATTCATCAGGTATTCCACCTGCCGGGGCGTGCGCCCATGCAACTCGCTATGGCGCGTCATCAGCCTCAGCGTGCCGGAAGGAGGCGCCTCCTCCTCGTGGGAAAACTCCACCAATCCCAGTTGAAATTCCTCGCGCGACAAATCGCGGTCGGCCTGTCCATAAAAATGCCGCAAGGCCGCCTCTGCCCGCCGCGCGTTATGCCCATGCAGCGTGAAATGCGCGCCGCGTCGCGCGATGGCAATATCGAAAGCGTTCTCGATCTGCCGCAGATTTTCATCGAGCGCCCCGCACAAGCGCGCCAGACGGCTATTGTCCACCGGCTCCAGAGTCAGTTCTCTTACTGCTGCCCTGACCATTACGATGCCTCTCCTGTCACCATTTCGCCGCGCAAGCTATGCGGCAAGGCGGCAGTGATTCTCACATCGACAAACTGCCCTGCCAACCGTTTGCGCATGGAAGGGGGAACGGGAAAATTCACCACCCGGTTATTGGCGGTGCGCCCGCAAAGCTCGTCGCTATCCTTCTTCGCCGCGCCCTCGATCAACACCCGTTCGACGTTCCCCACCATCGCGCGGCTGACGGCCTGCGCCTGTTCGTCGATGCGTTTTTGCAGGCGCGCGAGCCACGCGAGTTTCGTCTCCTGCGGCACGGGGTCCTCGAACTCCACCGCCGGAGTCCCCGGACGGGCGCTGTAGACGAAGCTGAACGCCCCGTCGAACCCCACTTCCTCGATCAACTTCATCGTCTTCTCGAAATCATCCGCCGTCTCGCCCGGAAAACCGACGATGAAATCCGTACTCAGGGACAGCCCTGGGCGCGTCGCGCGCAACCGCCGCACGATGGACTTGAACTCCAGCACCGTATAGCCGCGCTTCATCGCCGCCAGTACCCGATCCGAGCCGGACTGCACCGGCAGATGCAATTGCGGCGTCAACCCCGGCAGGCGGGCGAAAGCCTCGATCAGGCGCGGAGTCATCTCGCGCGGATGCGAGCTCGTGAAACGGACGCGCTCGATACCGGGCACGCCATGCACGCACTCCAGCAACAACGCGAAATCTCCCGTTTCTCCATCTTCGCCTTTCTCCAGCGCCCCCCGCCAGGCGTTGACGTTTTGCCCGAGCAAAGTCACCTCCCGCACCCCCTGCGCCGCCAGCTTTGATACCTCCGCCAACACATCGTCGAGCGGGCGCGAAATCTCTTCGCCGCGCGTATAGGGAACCACGCAGAACGTGCAATATTTCGAGCACCCCTCCATGATCGAGACAAAGGCCGACGCTCCTTCCACCCTGGGCGATGGCAGCGAGTCGAACTTCTCCACCTCCGGGAAGGAGACATCCACCTGCGGCTTCCCGCTCTCGTGACGCCGCGCAATCAAGGCGGGCAACCGATGCAAGGTCTGCGGCCCGAACACCACATCCACGTAGGGCGCGCGCCGCACGATCGCCTCGCCCTCCTGGCTGGCCACGCACCCCCCCACGCCGATGACGACCCCTGGCCGTTCCAGCTTCAGACGCCGCACCCGGCCCAGGTCGTGGAACACCCGTTCCTGCGCCTTCTCGCGCACCGAACACGTATTGAACAGGATGATGTCTGCCTCGCCCGGATCATCCGTCCGGACGAGCGGCTCAACTGCCCCGAGCACATCGGCCATCTTGCCCGAGTCGTACTCATTCATCTGGCACCCGAAGGTGCGGATATACAATTTTTTCATGCTCCCGAAACCGCTGCCACGCGCCATGCCCGCGTAAAAACGCTATAGCGTACTACAGGTAGCGCCCCAGTTTGAATCTGCACTTTGGGAACCGCTCCATAACGCTGCATGGATCCTGCGACTTCGCGCAGGATGACGAACGGTGGATGCAGCGTTATGGAGCGGTTAATATCCAGCCTTCAGTGAGTTTCGTGGCTTCCATAGAAGGCGGTTTTCATGGTTTTGATGGCTGACGGCAAGAGCTTGACCCGCGACAAAGAGCGGTTTCCGTTGCTTTTCGTGTTGGCGGGGCTGTGCGTCATGTACGCGCCTACCTTCATCAGCCTGTTTCAGGATATCCGGCATTTGGAAGATCTGGCGAGCAGACCGATCATGCTTGCCATCTCGGTATGGTTGTTCTACCGCAAATGGCCCGAGATGCTTGCCGCAAGGGAGGGCCTAAAGGGTTCAGTCGCAGGCTGGCCGATTCTGGTCGTCGGCCTGTTGGCATATATCGTGGGACGCTCGCAGAATGTGCCCCTTCTGGATGTTGGTTCGCTGTTCTGGGTGTTGCCCGGCGTCGGTCTGGTTTTGTTTGGTACGCGCCCAACCAAGGTCGCCTGGTTTCCGCTGCTTTTTATGCTGTTCCTGATTCCGCTGCCGGACATCGTCGTTGACGCTGTCACAATCCCGATAAAGTTTGCTGTGGCTCATGCAGCAGAATACATGCTCAACCAAGTGGGTTATCCGGTTGCCCGTGATGGTGTCATTCTCCAAATTGGTCAACACAAGTTGCTTGTTGCGGATATCAGCGGTGGCCTGTATACACTGCTTATACTGGTATCTCTTGGGCTGCTCTATCTCTTTCTGATTCGGCACGAGTCGTTTATCAGAAATATCGTTCTCGCACTTCTTACCGTACCGATTTCTTTTGCAGCCAATGTTATTTTTGTGGTCATGCTGGTCTTGGTTGTCTATCACTTCGGTGAAGAGGCCGGAATGGGCTTTATTCGTGGACTCTTGGACGGAGTGCGGTTCTTGAGCGTATTGCTGCTGATGATAGGTGTTGACGCATTGACGCGCGTTATATTTGTCCGTGGCAAGCCCTTCAATACGTCATCGCTCAGCAGGAGTGTTGTCCTGCTAATTCTTTTCATCATGCTGACCCCTATTGTTACAGGTTTTATCAGTGGGATAGTGCTGTTTATTGCAAATATTGTCAGTAAGCCAGTACTGTTTGTTATTAATATTGTCAGTAAAATGAAATCTCCTTACGACCACATCTATTTATCGAATCAAGATTTTATACATAATTTTGCAGGTATTGCACTGTTTTTGAGCGCACTGTTTTTGATTGTGTGTATCGACCGAATTGTTTTTCCCCGTAACAGATCAGGCGATAAACAAGAATGCTCCCAGGTGTGACACCATCGCAAAAGCACGTATCCTCACCGTCCCCCGCGTGAAGATGTGCGTGAGCGTTGAGGCTGACTTCGAGGAGAATTTTTGCGCGGGCGCTCATCGCGCTTGTGCTCGGCCACAGCTTTCGCAAGCGCGGCGCGGCGAGCGGCGGAGGCGAAGGCGGCGGCGGATTTGGCGGTGGCCGGGTTTGGAGGCGCGGGGGCTTTTTTCTCCGGCGCTTTTTCCTCGCGCCTGGGTCGCCAGACGACGAGAATGTTGCCGATGCGCTGGACGGGCGCGGCATCGAGCCGGTCGCAGATGTCGGCGAGCAGCGCCTCGCGTTCTTCGCGCTCTACGCCCTGAACGCGCACCTTGATGATTTCGTGCGCCTGGAGCGAACGCTCCAGTTCGGCAAGAACGTTGGGCGTGAGGCCGTTACCGGCGATGGTGACGACGGGATGCAGGCCATGCGCGCTGGCGCGTAACGCTTGCCGCATGGTGGGTGTAAGTTCGATCTTGGGCATTTTGGTTCAATCTCGGCAGGGACGAAATTCTACTCGATATGAAGCGAAGCAAGACCAGCAAGGCGTGGATGAATGAGCATCTGAACGATCCCTACGTCCGGCGCGCCAATGCCGAGGGCTATCGGGCGCGGGCCGCTTACAAGTTGATGGAGATCGACGAGCGCGACCGCCTGCTGCGGCCCGGCGCGGTGGTGGTCGATCTCGGGGCGTCGCCGGGGTCTTGGTGTCAGGTGATTGCCAGATGTTGCGCGGGGGGACGGGTGTTCGCGCTGGATCTCGCGCCGATGGAGCCTGTCGCCGGGGTGGATTTTTTGCAGGGCGATTTTACCGATGAGGCTGTGCTCGCCGAGTTCGAGCGTCGGCTGGAAGGGCGGCGGGTCGACCTTGTGTTCTCGGACATGGCCCCCAATATATCGGGGGTGGCAACGGTGGATCAGGCACGCTCGATCATGCTCTGCGAACTGGCGCTGCATTTTGCTGTCAAACATCTTCAGGCTGATGGCAGGTTCCTGGTCAAGGTGTTCCAGGGGGAAGGTTTCATGGATTTTCGCAGGGAGATGGAACGTTGCTTTCAGACGGTGCGGACGCGCAAGCCCAGGGCATCGCGCGATCGTAGCGCGGAACTCTATCTGCTCGGCGAGAGGCCGCGCAGTTGATGTTCGCGCAATGTGGAAAATGCCTCGGGCCGGTTGGTACAGATGAAGCAACATGGGTATCGGCCGGGCGTCTGTTTGCTGGATGGGCGGATCGCCATTAGAATCAAACTTTTCCATCAATTTTTGCCGTTTTGCCCGCTCGTTCGTTGCGGGCTTTCGAGGTAGAGGACATTGAACAACCTTTTCAAGAATCTCGCGCTATGGGTCGTGATCGGCGCCGTGTTGCTGGCCCTGTTCAATCAACTCAACGTCTATCAGCCGTCTTCGACATTGATGGATTATTCCACATTCATGGACGAGGCCGAGGCCGGGCGGATCGCTTCGGTGGTCGTCGAGAACCCTCGGGCGCTGAAAGCGACAATGAAGGATGGCCGTGTCATTACGGTCTATATGCCGCCCGTCCAGGACATCTGGATGGTGAGCGACCTGTTGCGCTACGGGGTCACGGTGAAGGCGGCCGAGCCGAAGGACGAATCTTTCCTGACCAGCGTATTCGTGTCGTGGTTCCCGATGCTGTTGTTGATCGGCGTGTGGGTTTTCTTCATGCGCCAGATGCAGGGCGGCGGCAAGGGGGGCGCGTTTTCGTTCGGCAAGAGCAAGGCGCGGATGATCGACGAGAGCGCCAATTCCATCTCCTTTGCCGATGTCGCCGGTTGCGACGAGGCCAAGGAGGAAGTGGGCGAGTTGGTCGAATTCCTGCGCGATCCCTCCAAGTTCCAGAAACTCGGCGGGCGCATTCCCAAGGGCGTGCTCATGGTGGGTTCGCCCGGCACGGGCAAGACCCTGCTTGCCAAGGCCATCGCGGGCGAGGCCAAGGTGCCGTTTTTCAGCATTTCCGGTTCGGATTTCGTCGAAATGTTCGTCGGCGTGGGCGCGGCGCGGGTGCGCGACATGTTCGAGCAGGCCAAGAAGCACGCTCCCTGCATCGTGTTCATCGACGAAATCGACGCCGTGGGCCGCCAGCGCGGCGCGGGGCTAGGCGGAGGCAACGACGAACGCGAACAGACGCTCAATCAGTTGCTGGTGGAAATGGACGGCTTCGAGGGCCAGGTGGGCGTGATCGTCATCGCCGCCACCAACCGGCCCGACGTGCTCGATCCTGCGTTGCTGCGTCCCGGACGGTTCGACCGTCAGGTGGTCGTGCCGCTGCCCGACATCCGGGGCCGGGAGCAGATTCTCAAGGTGCACATGCGCAAGGTGCCCATTGCACCCGACGTCGATGCACAGGTGCTGGCGCGCGGCACGCCCGGCATGTCCGGCGCCGATCTCGCCAACCTGGTCAATGAGGCGGCGCTCTTTGCCGCTCGCGTCAGCAAGCGTCTGGTGGACATGGACGACTTCGAGCGCGCCAAGGACAAGATCAGGATGGGCGCGGAGCGCCGCTCTGCGGTGATGCCGGAAAAAGAGCGCCGCAACACGGCCTATCATGAGGCTGGGCATGCCATCGTAGCGCGCATGCTCGACAAGACCGACCCGGTACACAAGGTCACCATCATCCCACGCGGGCGCGCGCTGGGCTTGACCTTGATGTTGCCGACTGAAGATCGTTACGGCTTTGATCGAGAACAACTGCTGCAAATCATTGCAGTGGGGCTTGGTGGCCGCATTGCCGAAGAGCTTTTCATGGATCAGATGACAACCGGCGCATCGGGTGACTTCCGGACGGCCACCGATTTTGCGCGGCGCATGGTGACGCAATGGGGCATGTCCGACGAACTCGGGCCGATGGTCTATGGTGAAGAAGAGAGTGAAATCTTTCTGGGCCGACAGGTGACGACGCATCGCAACGTTTCGGAGGCGACCATGCAGAAGGTCGACGCCGAGGTTCGGCGCATCATCGACGAGCAATACGCGCGGGCGCGGAAGATCCTGGAAGAGAATCGTGACAAGGTTGAAGTGATGGCTGCCACGCTGCTCGAGTGGGAGACTATCGACGCCGAGCAGGTCGACGACATCATGTCCGGACGCCCGCCGCGCGCGCCAAAACCCGTGTACGAGCCTGCGCCGAAGGCCGACGGCGACGCCAACCCGGACGGCACAGCGCCAACGCCTGCGCCAGCGGGGTGACCGCTTTCCCCCATCCCTTCTCCCGCAAGCGGGGGAGGGGAGTTGTCGGTTTACCGGGATGAGGTTCGGTTCTCGTTCATCTCTACCGCCGCTACCACCCCGTCAGGCTTCGCCTGCCACCCCTCCAGGGAGGGGAATTACAAGAAGACATCGGGCCATGTCCACACTCCTTTGCGGTCGCTTTGAACTCGATCTCTCCGCGCCGCGCGTCATGGCGATCATCAATCTGACCGACGATTCCTTTTCCGGCGACGGTTTGAGAGGGGACATCGCCGCTGTCCTGCGCCGGGCAGAAAAAGCGATTGAAGAAGGCGCAGACATGCTCGATCTCGGGGCGGAATCGACCCGGCCCGGCAGCGAACCCGCGTCCGAGGCGCTGGAAACCGAGCGCGTCGTAGCGGCAGTGAAAACCTTACAGCCACTCGGCATACCGCTTTCCGTCGACACCATGAAACCGGCAGTGATGCGGGCGGCTCTGGCGGCGGGAGCCGACATGATCAACGATATTGCTGGCTTGTCCGCCCCCGGCGCGATAGAGGCCGTGGCCGGGAACGCCTGCGGGCTTTGCGTGATGCACATGCAGGGCGAACCGCGCACGATGCAACATGCGCCGCGCTATGATGATGTGGTTGTCGAAGTGGCCGAGGCGCTCGCCGCGCGGGTACAGGCGCTTACGGCGGCGGGTGTGGCGCGCGGGCGCATCGTACTCGACCCCGGTTTCGGTTTCGGCAAGAATATGGCGCATAATTACAGCATGCTCAAACATCTCGGACGTTTCGCGGTCGATGGTCTGCCGGTGCTGGCGGGGTTGTCGCGCAAATCCATGCTCGGGGCCGTCACCGGCGCGACGGTGGAAAACCGGCTCATCGCCAGTGTTGCCGCTGCGGTGCTGGCCGTGGAACGCGGCGCGCGCATCGTCCGGGCGCACGATGTGGCCGCCACCGTCGAAGCTCTGAAAATCTGGCAAGCCTGTGCGAATGCTGTTTGAGCGTTTAGTATTGACAAAAACAAGGAACCAGGGAACAAACAGAATGGAAATACGCAAATATTTCGGTACCGATGGCGTGCGCGGGCGAGTGGGAGAAGAGCCGATTACGCCCGAATTCGTGATGCGTCTCGGCCACGCCGCCGGGGTGTCGCTGTTGGAACGCTGCAATCTGCCCGTCGGCGAGCGTCCGGCAGTCCTGATCGGCAAGGACACACGCATTTCCGGCTACATGCTGGAAGCCGCGCTGGAAGCCGGATTTTCCGCCGCCGGGGTGGACGTGATGCTTGCCGGGCCGATACCGACCCCCGCCGTGGCGTACCTGACCCGCGCCCTGCGCCTGCAAGCCGGGGTCGTGATCTCCGCTTCGCACAATCCTTTTTATGACAATGGAATTAAATTCTTTTCTGCCGGCGGGCTCAAGCTGCCCGATGCCGTCGAGGCCGAGATCGAAGCCCGTCTGGCCGATGGCATGGGTTGCGTGGAAGCCGTCCGTTTGGGACGCGCACGGCGGATCGACGATGCTGCCGGACGTTACATCGAATTCTGCAAAAGCACCTTTCCAAACGAGCTTGACCTGCGCGGACTGAAAATCGTGGTCGACTGCGCCCACGGCGCGGCCTACCACATCGCGCCGAAGGTGTTTCACGAACTGGGCGCGGAAGTGATTCCGGTGGGGATTGCTCCCGATGGTTTCAATATCAACGACGGCGTGGGCGCGACCCGTCCCGAATGTCTGCGCCAAACCGTGCTTGCACATGCGGCTGAGATGGGTATCGCGCTCGACGGCGACGGCGACCGCCTGATCATGATCGACCGTCAGGGCGAGATTTTCGACGGTGACAAGTTGCTCTACGTCATTGCCGCCGCGCGCAAGGCGCGTGAACGAAGCGTTGAAGCGGTCGGCGGCGTGGTCGGCACGCTGATGAGCAACCTTGGCCTGGAGCACGCGGTTGCCAGGCTCGGCCTGCCGTTTGCCCGCGCCAGAGTGGGAGACCGTTATGTGCTCGAACTGCTGCACGAAAAAGGCTGGCGCATGGGCGGCGAGAATTCGGGCCATATCATCTGCCTGGATTGCCACACGACGGGGGATGCCATCATCTCCGCCCTGCAAGTGCTGGCGGCGTTGCGATCTCGCGGCCAGACGCTGGCGCAAGCCTGCGCCGATCTCGTCTTCTATCCGCAACGGCTGGTCAATGTCCGCGTGAATCCGGGCTTCGACTGGCAGGGCGATGCTGGCGTGACTGCCGCACGCATGTGCGCCGAGGCAACGCTTGGCGACAGTGGCCGGGTGTTGCTGCGTCCCTCCGGAACCGAGCCATTGCTCCGGGTGATGGTCGAGGGCCGCGACGAGGCGCTGGTCGATCGTCTCGCGTTTGAGATCGCGTCCGCTGTCGAAGCGGCAGCCGCGCGAATTTCAGGGTGAAGTGAAACCAATTCGGCCCGCGCCTGTCATCCAGAAAACATGGGGCGAGCTTCGGTTTTCGGTTCAAAAGCCGGAGTGACTCAAAAGCCCCTACTGTTAATGTCGTTGACGTCAGGCAGATACTCTTCATAAACTCGTAACTTCCCGCTATTTTCCCGGACGAGGACAAAAATGAGCGAATCCCGCATCCATAATGCCGCTCTGCGCGGCAAGATCATGACAGCGGACGAAGCCGCTGCCCTCATCAATCCCGGCGACAACATCGGCGTGAGCGGTTTCACCGGCTCGGGCCATCCCAAGGAAGTTCCGCAGGCGCTCGCCCGGCGGATTGCCGCCGCTTCCGAACGTGGAGAAACTTTCCGTGTCGGCCTGTTGACGGGCGCGTCCACCGCGCCCGAACTCGATGGCGCGCTTTTCAAGGTCAATGGCGTTTCCATGCGCATGCCCTACCAGTCCGATCCGGACTGCCGCAACCGGATCAACAGCGGGGAC
>JGI24702J35022_10001516_pt1 | contig 14428 bp, 8 predicted proteins | sample TergutTh196P4_FD_35022 | JGI IMG/M metagenome (IMG submission 35022)
TATGATCAAAAATATTACAATCTGCAGGCGATAATCGCCGTCGGATTCAAAGTGAACTCCGAGAAAGCGATACGTTTCCGCGCATGGGCGGCAGACATTTTAGCGGACTTTGCATTAAAAGGTTATATTCTCGATAAAGAACGGCTAAAGAACGATGCGATCTTTTCGAGAACATACTTCGAACGTCTGTTGGAGGATATTCGGGAGATCCGTCTTTCCGAACGAAAATTCTATCAAAAGATAACGGACATATATGCGACATCCTTCGACTATGACCCGCAGGGTCCCGAGACCCAGCTCTTCTTCAGGACTGTGCAGAATAAGCTCCATTATGCGATCCACGGGCACACGGCGGCAGAGATCGTCGTCGGACGTGCTGACGCTGACAAAGAGAACATGGGGCTCAGGTCATGGGAGGCCGCGCCGAAAGGAAAGATAAGAAGATCGGACGCAACGGTCGCAAAGAACTATCTGGACGAGAACGAACTGCGATCACTTGAACGCATTGTCACGGCGTATCTCGAATTTGCGGAATTTCAGGCGGAAAGAGGGGTGCCCATGGCCATGGAGGACTGGAAGGAACGCCTGGACCTCTTCCTTACCGCTTCCGGAACAGAACTGCTGAACACTGCAGGGCGCATTTCCGCCCTGGAAGCGGAGATCCACGCGAAGAGAGAATATGAAAAATATCGTATAGTGCAGGACAGGGCCTTCAGATCGGACTTCGACAGATTTTTGGAGGAGAGCGGGATGGACGAAGAAGCTCGGAAAAAAATGAGAGAATGATGCGCGATCCGCGTTCTTCTCCATGAACGGTCATGTGAGTGCCTGATGCCTTACCGCATGCCGATTGTGGACAGAGTAAAATATGTGCTATCCTTTCGTGTAATGCATGAGAAGCGACGCCATCAAAAAAGGCATAGAGAAGGCACCCGCGAGAAGTCTTCTGAGAGCCGACGGTCTGAAGGACGAAGATATGGGAAAACCGTTCATAGGCATCGCGAACTCATGGAATGAGATAGTCCCCGGTCACATACATCTTAACAAGATCGCCGAAGCGGTGAAAGAAGGAATAACAGAAGCGGGCGGGGTACCGTTCACATTCGGTGTCCCGGCGGTATGCGACGGTATCGCGATGGGCCACAACGGTATGCGTTATTCACTCGTATCAAGGGAGACGATATCCGACTGCTGTGAGATAATGATAGAGGCGCACAGTCTGGACGGCTGGGTGGGGATAACGAATTGCGATAAGGTGACACCCGGAATGTTAATGGCCGCGGGAAGGATGAATATCCCGGCGATACTCGTGACGGGCGGCGCCATGGAAACAGGAGACGTTAACGGAAAGAAGACAGACCTTCAGACGGTGTTCGAAGCCATAGGATCATACAAGGCAGGCAACGTCAACGAGGAGCACGTAAAAAGAATGGAATGTTCCGCCTGTCCGGGCGAAGGCAGCTGCTCGGGATTATTCACAGCGAACACGATGGCATGTCTTACGGAAACGTTAGGATTAAGCCTGACGGGATGTGCCACGTCCCTCGCTATCGACAAGAAAAAACTGACCATAGCGAAGGAAACGGGAAAGAGGATCGTCGGTCTCGTTAAGAAGAACATCAGACCGCGCGACATAGTCAAAGCGCAGTCATTCAGGAACGCGATACGCGTGGACATGGCGATAGGCGGTTCCACGAACACGGTGCTGCATTTGCCGGCGATAGCGAAGGAATTTGATCTTTCGGTAAAGATAGAAGAGTTCGACGCAACCGCGAGGGCAGTACCGCACATAACGAATATGAGACCGGGCGGACCGTACAGCATACGCGATCTGGACAATGCGGGCGGTATCCCCGCTGTTCTTAACCGATTGATCGATATTATCGAGGATGCTGATACAGCGTCAGGAAAGACAATAAAAGAGATAGCCGAAGCATCGAAGGTCAGGGACGCCGAAGTATTGCGTACACGCGAGGACCCGTTCCATAAGGAAGGTGGCATCGCGATACTGAAAGGCAACCTTGCGCCGAAAGGCGCCGTGATAAAACAATCCGCCGTTTCCGATAAAATGATGAGGTTCTCGGGTCCCGCGAAAGTTTACGATTCGGAAGAGGAGGCGATGGACGCCATAATGAACAGGAGAGTAAAAGCGGGCGACGTCGTTGTCATACGATACGCGGGACCCAAGGGCGCACCCGGTATGCCGGAGATGCTTTCGCCGACGAGTCTGATAGCAGGGATGGGCCTCGGCGATTCCGTGGCGTTGGTCACCGACGGAAGGTTCTCCGGTGCCACGAGAGGCGGAAGCATAGGTCACGTCTCTCCGGAGGCGTACGACAAAGGACCGATAGCCGCTTTGCGCGACGGCGATATCATTGAGATAGACATACCGGCGAGGCGCCTTGACGTAAATATGTCCGATGATGAGATGAAAGAGCGCCTTAAGAACGCAAAGGCGCCGGAAAGGGAGCTTACGGGAGTTCTCAGAAAATACCGTTCGCTGGTGAACGACAGCTCGGACGGGGCTCACCTTTACAGGTGATCTCCTTTCAAATATTTTCTTCCGTTTTCCATAAGGTCCGCGAACTCTTCCGCGTCATCTGATAACGATGCGTTCTTGACCTCTTTGACAGCGTTCTCGTAGACCTTCCACATTTCCTCGGCGTTCGCGTTAAGACGCTGTATCCCGTGATACAGCGAAGCGTTCTCCTCGGAAACGGGGATCGCCGCGTTCAGAGATCTTTCGAACGTCGTCGATGATACTTTTCTCATTTCTTCAAAAGATATTCCCGAGTTCCTGAGCGCTGTGAAAAAGACGATATTCGACGCGTGCGCGAACGCCAGAACGTATGCCATTAATTTATCATGATCTTCGACACCGGTGACAGTGATATTGCCGCCGTCAAATAATTCTGCGGCCTCAGATACGGCGCTTTTGCAGCCGCAGTCGCATACGATAACGTTGCGGCCGCTGACCGAGCGCGCCGAAGGTCCGAACATCGGGTGCACCGAGCAGACCTTTCTGCGTTCTGCCATTTCTCTCAGCAGCGGCACGAACGGCGATTTTATTGACGATATGTCAAATATCAATGCATCCTTTCTGCACACGCCGTCAATTTCTTTCAGAACGGACGCGACGGACGGTATCGGCACCGAGACGATAACAACGTCGGAACCGGCGGCGTCGTTAATGTTTCCTTCGGAAATGTCAACTACGTTAACGTCTGCGCCGGCATTCCGGAAGTACCTGAGCAGCCACTGTCCCATCTTTCCGGCGCCGCCTATTATCGTCATCTTTTTGCTGATCGTTCTTCTTACTATCGCTGATTGTAATTCAACGGAACCTGAGATCAATATTTTACATATTGCTTCGGCGTCATCTTCCGAAAGAGAGGTGTTCTTTGCCAGTTCCCTGTATCTTTCGATGACCTTTTTCTCAACGTCCGTGTTCCTTAAAGGTATGCCCTCTTTCTTTTTCAGTTCGCCGATCCTCATCGCGATATCGTTGCGTTCAGATATCGCGGCAATGATCTTTTCGTCCGTTTCCCCGATCCTTTTCCTTAATTCGGAGAGTTCGCTCATAACAACCCCTCGATGGACGAGACGTCCGCAAGCACGATCGCGGTGATCGCCTCGACCGCCGCCACCGCTCTCGGAACAACGCATGTGTCATGTCTTCCCTTTACCGATATCACAGTGTCTTTCATCGTTGACAGATCGACGCTTCTCTGCTCTTTGGATATCGACGGCGTCGGTTTGAACGCGGCGCGGAACACGATAGGCATACCGTCGCTCATCCCGCCGACTATACCGCCCATGTTGTTCGTCATCGCTTTTATTCCTTCGTTAAAGTAATACTGATCGTTGCTCTCCGAGCCTTTCATCTTTGTCAAAGAGAACCCTTCGCCGAATTCTATTCCCTTTACTGCCGGTATCCCGAACACCGCCCTGGAGATCACCGCGTCCAGAGAGTCGAACCATATCCCCCCGAAGCCTATCGGTAACCCCGTGATAATACATTCGGCGATGCCGCCGATGCTGTCCCCTTCGCGTGATGTGTTTATTATCTCATTCCTCATAAGACCGTCGGTCTTCGCGGAACAGGCGCGCGTCGCGTACTTCCTTGACGCAACGGCGTCATTGATGTCACGCGTCTCGTTATCGGTGATATTTCCTATCGATCTTGAGAACGCGGCTATTCTTATTCCGAGAGGCGAGAGCATCTGCTTCGCGATGCTTCCCGCGGCGACTATCGGCGCCGTCAGGCGTCCGGAGAACTGGCCGCCCCCGCGCATGTCGTGATCTTTCCATTTGACCATTGCGGGAAGGTCCGCGTGACCGGGTCTCGGTATTGTTTTGATCTCATTGTACTTTGAGCTGTCCACGTTCTTGTTGGCGATGAGCATCTTTATAGGAGTTCCGTCGGTCACGCAGTTAACAATGCCGGATACGACCTCAACGATATCATCTTCTTTCCTCGGCGTTCCGATGTCGTCACGCGGTCTCCTCAGTTCCATTTCCTCTCTTATGTCGTTCAATGATATCGGTATGCCTGACGGAACATTTTCTAAGATACATCCGACATAATCGTCATGGCTTTTTCCGGACAGATGGAATCTTATCTTCTTTCCCAAGGAATGCATTAAACGTTCACCTCTATTCCCAATCGTCTCATATGCTCAAGGAACAATGGATAAGATATATCATAACAGTTGCTCTTGTCCATCGTCACTTCGTTATCGCAGATCAATGACGCGACGGCCGCCGCCATCAGTATGCGGTGATCGCCGTGATGTTCTATGTTTCCTCCTTTTAACCTTTTCTCGCCGCTGATGATGCACCCGTCGTCCGTTCCTTTTATGTCCGCGCCTATCGCGGATAACATGTTCACCGTCGCCTCGATACGGTCGCTCTCTTTAAAACGAAGCTGCGGAGCGCCGTAAAGCCTGCTTGTTCCCTTCGCTGTGCTCAAAAGTACCGCTACGATAGGGAACAGATCGGGAATGTCGTTCATATCAACATCCATTGAATTCAGTGTTCCGGCGGACGATGTTATTGTGTCGCGTTCGACAAGAACACCGGCACCCGCGCCTGCCAATATGTCAACGATCCTTTTATCACCCTGAGGATCGTTCATGTCCATGTTCTTCACGGTAACGGAACCGCCCAGTGCCCCGGCCACTAACGGGAACGCGGCGGAGGACATGTCCGACGGTATCGTGATATTGCATCCGTTGTATCCTGTGTTACCGCTCACGTGTATGTCATTGTTGACGAACTCTGCATGCGAACCGAAACGTTCCATCATTTTCGCCGTGATATCAATGTACGGTCTTGATGATATGCGGCCGGCGATGTGTATCTCCGTATCGTTACGGAACATCGGGGCGGCCATCATTATTGACGAGATGAATTGCGAGCTTACGTTACCGCGTATGCTGACGTGACCGCCTCTGTTGGGACCGCGAACGGTCACAGGCGCCTTTCCGTCATCCGATGAGCATTTAACGCCCATTTTCGAAAGAGCGTCAAGAAGCGGGCCCATAGGTCTCGATCTTAATGACGCGTCACCCGTTATCGTTACCGGTGAATCGAATATTGACGCGATGCCGGTGAACAGCCTCATCGTCGTTCCTGAGTTCTCGGCGTCCACAACGTCACAGGGAGCATGCAAACTCTCGTTCAATATTTTGATGCGGTTGCACGATCTTCTGACGCAGGCGCCGGTCGCCTCGGCGGCGTTCAGCGTCGCTTTCGTATCCTCCGAGTTAAGCGCGTTGGTTATTATGCATTCTTTCGAGGACATCGATGAAAGGAAGAACGCTCTGTGCGTGTGGCTTTTCGAAGGAGGCGGTGTTATCGTTCCCTTTACGGATGTGCCTGAGAATCTCATCAATATCACCTCGTTCTTGTTATAATGGCGTCGTAACCGTCATGCTCGAGGTCATTCAAAAACCGTATGCCGTCGTTCTTTTCGACGACGATCGATATCGCCGGCCCCGTTCCGGAGACGCCGGCGGCGAGAGCGCCCATTGATATCGCTTTTCTCGCAACGCTGTCATTGATGCCCGTTGCGCGTGCGATAAGATTTCCATTCATCGTAAGCGCCGTGTGCCAATCCTTTTCAGCAATTTTTATTATTTTCATCGCAGCGTCCGACATTCTCCGTAACTTTTCCGTATCGACCGAATGCTTGCGTATCTTTGTCTCGGGAATGAGAAGAATGACATCGTTCTGTTCTATGCTGTTATGTGCGATCATCGTATCGTTGCTGTTATCGGTGATGACAAGCCCGCCGAGGTGGCAGCCGCACGCGTCGTCGAACGCTCCCGTTACTGTAACGTGAGCTTCTCTGGCGCATCTTACGCCCAAACGTATCATCTCGATGATATCGTCATCCGAATCGCCGAACCCGTCTTTTTTGTACTCTTTCGATATCACGCCGGCTACCGCCGATATTATCGCGTTGCACGCGGAGCTTGAACTTTTAAGACCGCGGGATATGGGAATTTCCGAGTCAACGGACAGCGACCATCCCTCGGGTTCATCGATGCCGAAATGTCTGAACGTATTTTTTACGCATATCTCCGCCATTTCTGTGCTTTCATCAGGATCGTTGATGATGCTGATGATGCGCTCCGATCCGCGTATGTTGAAGTTCGCGACCGTTCTCAGGTCAATGCCGACGGTAGCGCCGATATTGCACGGAATTGCGTTCACAACGGATATCGCGCCGTATGATATCATATGGCGCACCTCATCGTTTCGAATGAGATGTTTTTTGACGTGAACAGCTCGAATGACCTTATACCCTGATGAGCCAGCATATCCTCGCCGCGAATTATCTTACATTCGCGTTCCGACGCAATATCGTACAGATGAGTCTCACCGTACACCATATCGAATACGATCTGCTGAGGATCTATCTGTTCTATCTTCACAGGATATTCGGAACGTTCGTTGTTCCTGTTCAGCGGGGTGCAGTTGATGATGACGTCATAACCTTTCACCGCCACCGATGTCCCTTCTCTCGGAATGACCGAAAATTCGGACGCTATTTTTTTCACCTCATTCATGTTGCGGCCTGTTATCGTCGCGTCACATCCGTTCTCGGAGAGGAAGTACGCGCACGATCTTGCCGCGCCTCCCGATCCAAGTATAAGTGCGCGCATCCCGTCAGCGTTCACGGAATTCATTCTGAACGCTTCCTTTATGCCGTGAACGTCGGTGTTGTATCCCCTGAGCTTGCCGTTATCGTTGACGACGGTGTTCACCGCTCCCGTCGCTTCGGATATCTTATCGCATTCGTCAACATATTCAATGATGTCCGTTTTGTACGGTTTCGTTATGTTGACGCCTCTTACACCGTAATCAATGATGAACTCATTCACACGGTCAAGCGACCCCGTGTCGAATGTAAGATAAATCCCGTTGATCCCGGCGGAAGAGAACGCAGAATTATGCATCGCCGGCGATCTTGTGTATCCTATTCCGGAACCTATGATCCCGGTTATCATACAATCATCTCCCAGCGATTCCATTTCACTAAGGCTCAGCTGTCCCGGTGCCGTTTCCTTTCCGGCGTGTGCGAACGTGAACTCGTTGTTCAGTATCTTCTGCCGGATCCTCGTTATTGTTCCGAGGTTTCCCATGCCGATGATCACATGCCTTTTTTTAATGGATCTCGAGGCATCAAGCAGCGTTACGTTATCCTTTATCGCGTTCACGGAGAACGCCCCTTTCACGATGTCGCCGTCCATTTTATTCAGGATGCCGGCGATGGCGCCGGCATCCGGCGTACCGTCAAAGTCATGGTGAGACGTTATTATCGTGTTAGGGATGTCAGGTCTTTCAGCGTCACTGACATCGGCCATCCAGCCGCTCGGTATCATCTCCTTTCTGACGCCGTCCCTGAACGTTATCAGTCCGGTCTGCCCTTCTTTCAGGATGTTCTCAGGCACCGTATCAAAGATGTCCGTCCGCACTTCAACCATATCTGCGGATGCAATATCATTACTATTGATATCGGCGGAGCCGAGGGAGACGCATATCTTCATTATGATTCCCTTATCCTTTCGTTCACGGGCATCCCGAAATGCCTTCCGCCCTCGGCGAGATGCACAAGAACGTCGTCGCCCTTTTTCAGTTCGCTTACCGATACAGAACCGTCAGGCGTTACCAGTTTAACAGTTTCGGCGTTCTGTAATATCGTGGTGTATTCCTTTCCGTTGTGCGCAACGGAAACGATGAGCATCGGTCTTATCTCGTTCTTGCAGCGTCCGACGGACGCTGTCCTTGTTTTACCTTTTTTATCAACAATGAGAACATCGTCGCCGGCGCTCAGTTCCGATAAATATCTCGTTTTGCCGTCCGGCGTCATGATATACGCATGAACAGCGCCCGCGTTCACTCTGAAAGGACGCGATGCAACGTAACCGTTCTCCTCGCTCTCTGATTGAACCAGAAATAAACATGATGACTGCGATCCTATGAGCATACCTTCTCCCGGTATCATTGAAGAACACGTATCAACGCACACACGGTCGCCCGTCTGGATATTTTTAACGCTAACAACTTTGACGGATGTCAGTTCAAGGCCCGGAGCGGTCTTTGCCCGCTCGGCCACAGACTTTACGTTATCGGCGTCATCAACGCTTATGACTATGCCGTCGGTGCCTTTCTCCAGGATGTTATGACAAAGCTCCGCGTCATCGGCCGATGAGACGCATGCCATTATCTTCGTTGAGGAGGATGCGGCAATTAAATTCTCCAACGGTATGACGGACCAGTCGCCCGTTGATACTACGATGTATTTCTCCTTACCGCAAAGTTCCATCGCCTCTTTCTGTTCTTTCGGCGTCGTCACGTTAACGATCCTTCCGGATGCGTATCCCTTAAGTTTGCCGCCATCGTTCACGATGAATTCCATCTTGCCCAGTGATGAGAACGCCTTCTCATCACCCGGGCGAACTATGAACGTACCGATACCAGATTCAAGGCCGGATATCACCATCTTCTTTCTCGCGTCCGCGTTATCGGGAACGTCAGCTCTCATCCATATCTCTTTCATGGGGATCACTTAAGGAACTTTGACGCTTCTTTGACGCTCATGCCCTTCAGCACAATTCCCGATATCGCCTGGGTCATTGCTTTAGGGTCCTTGTGCTGGAATATGTTGCGCCCGATGGACACTCCTTTCCCTCCCGCCTCAATGGAACCGTGCACCATGTTCAGTATGTCCATGTCGGAGTCCATCTTGGGACCGCCGGCTATCAGCACCGGCGCCAATGCTCCTTTCACAACGTTCCTGAACGAATCCACGTCGCCGGTGTAATTCACTTTGATCATATCGGCGCCCAGTTCCATTGCCACCCTTGCGCAGTGCGCAACGGTGGAGGGATCGAACGGGTCTTTCACGGAAGGCCCGCGCGCGTACGACATCACGAGAAGGGGCATTCCCCATTCCGTGCAGTCCCTTGATACTTTTCCCAGATCTGAGAGCATCTGAGGTTCGCTGTCGGCGCCCAAGTTAACGTGTATCGAAACGGCGTCCGCCCCGAGCTTTATCGCTTCCTCGACCGTGGCGACAATAACTTTTGAATTCGACGTCGATCCGATGCTTGTGCTTGCCGATAAGTGAAGAATAAGACCGACGTCATGTCCTTCCGTCCTGTGCCCGTACGGTATGAGGCCCTTCTGCATGAGGACGGCGGTCGCTCCGCCGCTGCTTACCGCGTTGACTGTTTTCTTCATATCGATTATTCCGTCGATAGGACCTATCGATATCCCGTGGTCCATCGGTACGATGACGGCGTTGCCCGTTTCCCTGTCTATTATCCGTTCTGTGCGTATGTTCTTTCCGAACATTTTCATTTACCTCCGTGATACGTGTTAACACGCAACATAGTATTTCTACTTTGCCTTTGAGCGGATTCAGGAAGGTATACGAAAGGTATATATCATGTTCGCCGATACTTGGGCACCACGGGCTGGTAGATCAGCGGTAGATCGCGTGCTTTGCAAGCACGAAGCCGCGAGTTCGAATCTCGCCCAGTCCACTTTTTTTCAATATATCCAACGCCGTAAAAAGCAATTATTCCGCAAAATATCCGCCGGAGCGCCGTTCCCGCGGAAATGTTTACACAATCAGGAAATACAGGCGATAATTTGCTATAAAAGGTGAATAATATACTACATTTATTACATACTGTTACTTACTATACGGCCGATGTGTTTCTTTTTTGTAGTAAATATTATATAATGAGCAATTGTTTAACACCGCAATGGTCTAAACATCCTCGGATGGCGGCAGGGCCGGTACAACCCTGATATTCGCCGATCCTTAAAGCAGGTTAGTTCCGTCGCGGCGGCGCAGTTTTTTGATGTCTTCGTGACGGATGCCGCGGATGCGCATACCAATTGCAAAAGGGGAGAAAAATGAGCAGAAAGATTGCGGCTGTATTAGCTATAGCCATAGCGCTGTTCATGGTACCCGTCCTGTCCTTTACGGACATAGGGCACCTGAACAGCGACGACAGATATTCGAACGACTTCATTATCGGTGCTCCCGGAGACCCGGGATATTACACCGATGACAATAATCCCACTCACCCGGTGAACCCCGGAGATGAGTATCTGAGCATCGCTGACCTTCTTACCAATGAAATAGGATACAGCGGCGAGATATACTGCATCGGGCCTCTCACAATAAGTGAGAATTCCACGGCGAACGATCTGGTGATAACGGAGAACGGCGCCACGATCACGGGAACGGCGTACGCTGACGTTATCGTAGAGGACGGTTCGCTTACGATCTCGTCAAACGCAACAATGGCCAACCTGACAATGGAGAGCGGCTGTTCACTTTATATAGACCCAGGGATCACACTCACGGTAACGAATACGTTAACGCTTGACGGAACGCAGACCGTGGACCTTGATACGGGCGCCTCGTTATCCGTCGGTACGTTAACGAAGTCAGGAACGGGGACCACGACGTTATACGGCGATGCGAACAGCATAACCGCCGGCACAACGGTCAATGTGTCCGCAGGTACATTACAGCTGAGCACAACGATGACCGTCCCGTCTATCACGGCATCCGGCAACGTAACGATATCGAACAATTCAACACTGACCGCCGCGGCAATGTCGTCGGCTGGTAACATAACGATAGACACAGGCTCCACGCTTCACATCACCAGCACGCTGACCCTGAACAACGCCTTGGCGCAGTCGCAGGTGCTGACCGTGAACGGCACGCTCACGGTCCCGACGATATCGAAGGCGACCACAGGAGATACGACGTTCATCGGCACTCCCGACACGCCGATAGTTATCCCGACAATGAACCTGGACGCAGGGACAGTGGCGATCGGAACGGCCGTCGGCGTCGGCAGCCTCAATCTCACTTCCGTGACCGTTAACGTGAATGCCTCGCTGACCGTGGCCTCGCTGACCGTGGCCCTGCTCACAAAGACAGGAACAGGGACGGCAACCTTCGGCGGGACGTCCGCCGTGGTGCCGACCGCCGTCGACCTGGCCGGCGGGACGCTTGCGCTGACGTCGGCAGTCACGATGAACACGACACCCGGCACATTCACGGTGAGCGCCGCGAGCACACTGAGCATTGCCTCGACGGCCACCCTGATGACCAATTCGGCAGACGGCATATTCATTGACGGCGTTACGCTCACGGTCACCGGAGGAGGAACTTTCAGATCTTATATTGACGGTGCGACCGGAGCGCTCGCGCTCAACGGCGTGACATTTGTCCCCAGGAACAACGGCAGCTCGGACTCATGCGTCAGCAGCCTTTCCACCTCGACGGCGGCGGTCACCATAGACTGTACCGAGCGTCTGGAAGTCATCAACACACTGGCGATAGCTTCCGCGCTTACGCTCACAGGAACGGGAACGCCGCAATTGGAGATGACAAGCGCTTCCGCGGCGGTATCGCTGGGCGCTGCGTTCAATATCGGCAACGCGATCTTCACGATACCCAGCACGGGATCACTATCGGTCGCGGCCGCGGGCACCGGTGCCATAACAAGCGGGTCCCCGGCGACCTATGCGCTGACGGCGATAAACGTCGGTACTAACGGCAATCTGTACGTGGGCGCGAACGTCACTCTCGCGACGGCCTCAGGCGGAACGTTCTCGCATGCCGGCAATCTGTTCCTGGAGAACACAACATACGGCAACGGCAACGTCGACACATCCGGAGGATACTTCGCGATAGACGGCACGATCACAACGGTCAACAGTCCGACCGCGTCGAACTTCGTTACGGACGCAACGAACGGAATAACCTTCGGCGCATCGTCCAACACGGTGGCGTTCGTCGGCAGCACCGCCGCGCATGCGGTCAACGCATTCATAAACAGTAACACGACGGACGGCGTCATAGAACTGCGCGGAACGATAACGCTTAACGCCGCCGCGGGATCGGCGGTCGGCACGTTACGGACGAACTATTCGTATGTCACGAACGCAACATTCCTTGGCTCCCTGGACGTCGGTAACTTAACCGTCGACGGCAGGACGACCAATATCACAACGCTTACCGTCGGACCGGCCGCGGTGATGAACGTTACGGCGACGACCGTCGCGGACGGCAATCTCGTCCTCAACAACGGCGCTGCGGATTTCACGACGCCCATGATAGTCACGACGGGCACCGGCATCGGTACGATATCAAGTTCCGTTCCCAGGGTGCTGACGGTGAACACGGTCAACATCATGTACGGAAGCATGCAGGCCAGCGGAGAACCGCTGGGAAGCCTTAAGATATCGTCCAACGTGACGATAGTGACGGCAACGTCGTTCTCGTTAGGAGGTCATCTGATCCTCGACGGCAACGGCGTCGTCGACGCAAGCGCAGGTTCCTTCACGGTAAGCACCGGCGCGTACACACAGAGCAGCGTACCGGCGACAAGCGGTCAGTACGCAACGACCGGCGCAAGGGCGATGATATCCGGCGCCTCGCCGACAAATCTCCTGACGAACGCGCTGTCTGGTGTAGAATTCTCGTCAGTGAACAGCGTTCTGACGCTGAACGGCGGAAATCTTGAGGCGTTCATCAACGGTATCACATCAACACGCGTCGGCACGATAGAGCTGCGCGGGAACGCAACGCTTACGGCGGTGAACAGCTCGGCCCTGGCAGTGTCCAGGGCGGGCACGCTTATGACCACGTACGGCGTTCTGACTAACGGTATTGTTGAAGGGACGCTGAGCACGGACTACACGGTGGTGCACACAGGCAATTCGATAACGATCGATGCGGGCGCCATTCTCGGCGTGACAACGATGACAACGGTCAACGGTCTGCTGGAGATAGAAGGCGGCTTCATGCCGGCGGCCGATTCCAAGATACTGACGCAGTCGGGCGGTAACGGAGAGATAAGGAACATCACTTCGGCCATGACCGATTACACGGTGCGCGAAGTAGAGGTGATGTACAACGGTTCGTTAGCGATAGGGACCGATGTCAACATAATACTTGATTCCGACCAGACCGGCGGCGCGCTGATACTGCTTAACGGTAAGCTTGAGTTAGCAACGGACGGGTACATGGAGTTCATAGGCGCGGGTGTCAGAGAGATAGCGGTCAGCAACCCGCTGACGCTGTCCGGAACATCCGCGCTTATAACAAGCTCGGACGGCACGAGAACTCTCGAACCGACGCTTATGACGGTACCGGAAGGCTGCAGGCTGACCGTCGACGCTGACGTGGAATTAATGTTCCTTGCGGACGGAGAGATACTTCTCGACGGTACGCTGATAGTTTCCAACGCAGGCAAAGTGGACCTCAGCGAGTTGGGATCGGGAATAACGGTGAACAGTACAACGGCGCAGGTGCTCAGGCTTGAGACGACGCCCGGTCTTTACACCGTGATACCGGCGCACTATCTGACGATAGAGTCGGCGTCCACATCCGTGATCGGCGATCTTAACAAACTGTACATCGGAGATATGGTCTCCATCGTACTGGACCCGACGGACGGCGTTCTCACGCTGAACGGTACCATAGAGCTGGGAGGATCGGGCTCGACCGCCGGTCATATCGAATCGCCGGTGATGGTGATAGAGGACGGCGAGATAGGCGTACTGCAAGGTTCCGGTGTATACACGGTCACGGAAACATATGTCGGTGACGCCTCGCTTCCCGCGGGAACGGGAGGAACGCTTTACATATGGAGCGGTGTCACTTTCCAGACGTATCTGACGGACGACCCGGACAATGACGGTACTGTATATCTGGGCGGCAACCTTGCGCTTGTCGATGACCCCGTTCTCGGTGAATCGACGATAAACAATCTGACCGCCGACAGCTCTCTGTTCGGGGCGGTGCCGCTGTCAATGACGCTCAGCGGCACTCTGAACATTGTCGATTATCTCAACGTGGAGATATTGACAACGCTCG
>JGI24702J35022_10001517_pt1 | contig 14423 bp, 28 predicted proteins | sample TergutTh196P4_FD_35022 | JGI IMG/M metagenome (IMG submission 35022)
AGCTGGTTCAGAGCATCTGCCTTACAAGCAGAGGGTCGGCGGTTCGAATCCGTCAACTCCCACAAGGAAAAGCGAAGACTACAAAGGTTTTCGCTTTTTTTATTTTCACTCTGATTTACTTTTTGGCACATTTTGAACATTATTTTGGCACAAATTTGGCACTGCAAAAACAGCATCTAAAACCTTACGATTGGCATTGTCTATTTTACTCCAATCTTTTTTTATGTAAATGTTAGTTATGGCAAATTCTCTTATGGAGTGATTAAGGCATAGTGCGATTGTCGCAGTGTCGATATTACATTCATTGCTTGCGATTGTAGCCCACGAGTGCCGAGCGTAGTATGATGATAGGGAAACGTCAATTTCGCACGCTGCGGCGACCGTTTTAAGTCCCTTATTCACATTTTGCACGAAGTCCTGTTGGGTGGAATATTTTTTGTGAAATAGTAGTAATTTTTCGTTGGTTGGGTCGCGGTAGTAATCAATTATCAATTCTGTTTCCGGTTCCACTTTGATAGATATTAGTGCGGCATCTTTGCGCTTGCCTCGTGTTTTCTGTCTGTTGTAGGTAATACGACCGTTAGCGTAGTTTTCGGGTTTTAGGTGGTAAATATCTGCGGCATTCATACCCACGAGTAAGAAAGATAGAAGAAATACATCACACGCTATATTGGCACGTTTACTTCGAGAGTTGAAATAGGCAATCCTTTTAATTTGCTGTGGGGTAAGGTTTCTTTTTGCTGTTTCCGGTACAGAGGGAATTTTGTATTTTTTGAACGGGTAATGTTTGATAAGTATGTTTCCGCTGTCGTCATCGTTATACTCGTATAATGCCGCATTAAAGACTGTGCGGATGTCGCTCATATAATCAGCAATGCAGTGAGTAGAACACGCCTTACGAGTGGTGGTAACCTCTTTTTTAAATTGACTTATGCGCGTTATTTTCCTCTCGGTTTTGAGGTAGTTTTCAAATGCGGTTAGTTTCTTTGATGTTAGTTCGTTAATGGGTAGTTTGTTTTTGCAGAAGTCGGAGAGGTTATTGAGTGTGGTTTTTATACGGTTGTAACTTTTACCTTGTACTTTCCGTTGCTCGCAGAAGTTATAGCCGAATCGCAGAAAGTCAATGTTTGCGCTTTCCGTTTCGCTGAATAAGTTTGAATAATAGTTAGCGAGTTGTTTGGAGTTGAAATTGTGAATGTCAATCTCTGTTTTTTTCTTCTCAAAGAGTTCTATCCGCTCGTTAAGGTTGTTAATGATAAACACATCTTTTACTTCAAACGCGCCTTTTTTTTGTGATATTTGGTTAATGGTAACGTTGTATTCAGTGCGGATGTATGATTTTGCGCCTTTCCAATATACGCGGATCCATACGGGGTATTTGTCGTCTAATCTTTTTTGAGTTTTGAAAACGCAGATTTTGAAACTTGCCATTTATTTTATATATTTTGACAATTCTTGTTTCTTCGTTTCGTATTCTTCTTTTGTAATAAGTTCTAAATCAAATTTATCTTTCCATTTTTTTAATTCTTGTAAGGCTTGGTCACTTGTCATTCCAAATCCTATTAATTCGCCACTTTCCAAAGCATCCTCTACAAGTACTAAATATTTAACCACATTAACACCTTCCACCCTCATCCAAAAACTCATTTTAAATCCAAACATTTTACCATTTACATAAAACTTGTCAATATATACTTCAATTCCACTTTTATCCGCGTTTGCCGGAGTATAGCCACCTAAATCATTTCCGTATTGTATATATGTAAAAGTTGTATTTCCGCCTTTTGGGTTACCAAACTTTAATACATCACCTGCCTTATAATGTGTACCGTCTTTTGCAATATAAGAATCATAAAAACCTTTTTGTGTTGTTTCGCCATATTTTGCGACTTGCGCCGACAATGGAATTAATAATGCTGTTACAATAATAAATAAAAATGTTTTTTTCATAATGATATAATTTAGGGTTAATAATTTTTATAAGTATGTTCATCACGTTTCAAAAAATCCAACAGTAAAATTTCAATAGTATTCCTTGTGTGTAAAATTATAAGTCTGTAATTACCTATTCTTATTCTATGTAGGTTATGATTATTCCGAATAGCAACTACATTAGATATTTCGTTTAAACTGTTTGCTTTTTCGAGATTGAAAATTAATTTAGCCAACCGCTCTTTTACAACTTCATCTTTTAATTTATCTACCGACTTGTTAAATTCACGCGAAGGAATAACTATCATAGTTTAATTTTTTTTTCAATTCATCCAAAGGTGCAAAACCTGATTTTAAGCATTCATCAATACGTTTCATTCCGTAAGGAGTTAAAATTGTTTCTTCTTCATCACAGAACATTGCGTATTCGTTTTTTGGGTGATTGTTACTAATACTCGTTTTGTTTTTTTCTTTTCGTTCAATCGTTAAGGTTTCCATATCTATATATTTTTTAGGTTTGCAAATTACGTTTTTTTCATTCAAATATCATCGTATATTGGTTAGTTCCTGTTTTTACGATGCGGCGGCGGTTGCTTTTTTCCCTGTTAGTGTTTCAATGTGCGCTTCTTGTGCGAGTATTACCCTGTTAAGGTCCTTAATCTTCTCTCTCAATAATGTGTTTTCTGTTTTGTATTGTGTTAGTTCTTTGTTTGTTTCTTCCGCGTCCGGTTCGTCGAAGAAATATCCTACCGGTTTGTTGAAAAATTTGGCTATTTTTTCAAGATTTTCAACTCGTGGGCTGCTCTTTTTGGTAAGAATATCGATAAAACTTTGCCTTGCAATACCCATTTTTGCAAACATTTCGCCTTTATTTGCCGTACTTTCGTGAAGTTCTCTTAATTTTTCAATGTTCATTTTAATTTTATTTAGTTAATATTCAAATGATTATGATTTTGTTAATATTTTTTCGTTATTTTTTGCCGAGCATACGTTATTTTTTATATTTTTGCGGTTGAAAACGTACAAATATAGATAATAATCAATATGATACAAAATCCAGAAGAAAAAACTGCAATGCAGGAGATTTTTGAATTTTTGAAAAATCACAGACTAATCGTAACCTACGGTAGGGCATTGAATAATCCCCTTGAAAAAGTTATGGCATTTGAAATTGAGGAAAAATACGACGTAGAAACATCAAAAAAAGTAGTGTTATGATACCTGAAACAGTAACAACTTATTTTATATTCAAATGCGCTGCAATTCTTTCAAATGCAGATGTTGTCTTTGATAAAAATTCTTGGTACTGCTTAACATCTTTTTCTAATACGCTTATTTTATTTTCTTGTTCCTTAATTTTGTCTTCAATATTTTTTAATCTATTCTCATTCAATTTGCGGTCTTCCGCTTTTTTCCCTCGATTTGCGCGTATCCATTTGTATATTAACCAAGTAATTAATACTGCTTCAATAATACACAATATAAGGTACAGTGCATTTTGCCAAGTCTCAATGTTTTTAAAGAACGGGGTAATAATAAAGAGCATAATTCCAACTATTAATGGATACACTGTAAATTCAGCAATTTTTTTCATTCGATTTTTAAGATTTGACGGTGCAAAAATAACAAAAAGTATAAATGAAAGCCCTGCAAAAAAACTTCATACGGTTTTAAGATTTGACAACAGCGTGGGGCTTTTTTCAATAACAAACCTAAAAAAATAATATGATACAACGAAGACCTAAAAAAAACATTAATCCAAGCAAGACATATAGAGATGGCGGGTTTTGGAGTGGGTGGAACCAACTTGTAGCAAAAGACCACGAAAACTATACCGACAATGCCTTAAAATTTGAACATCAGATTAGGAGTAGATTTGAGATTTCGCAGGCATCATTTCAGCGGTGGAGAAATCGCGGCTATAATTTTAAAAATAAAGCCATCGGATACGGCGTAAAACACGCCATTGAAAGCGTGTTTGCCGAGTTCGGCATCACAGAGAACATTTGGGACAGTAAAAATTAACCTTTAAATATTAATACAATGAACAGAAACGACCTATCGGCAATCATGAGCGAGGCTCACAGATTTGCAAAAATTGCAGGCATCAGCCTTTCAAACGCTCTACGCAAAGCGTGGGCAAATTTCAAACTTAAAATCAGAATGCAAGCGGGCATTGTGAAATTCTACTTTCAGAAGATAGACGGCACGATACGCGAGGCATACGGAACGCTCAACGACAGATTTACATCTGCACCGATGGGCAATGACAACAGAAAGAAAAACGACACTGTACAGACTTTTTTTGATACCGAAAAAAGGGAGTGGCGTTGTTTCAAAAAGATGAATTTAATTAGCGTAGTAACCGCCACCGGTTTGTAAAAATGGTCGTTTCGCTGGTGGCGGCGAACTGCTATTATATAGAAGATACAGATATACAATGATTTACACTAAAAATCAAATGCAAAAAACCTCAAAAAAACTTCCAAAAAAAAGGTACTTTTTACCAAAAAAAACTGTTAAAAATTGTTAATGCTTTCTAATTACTTAATAATCAAATAAATAAAATTACAAAAAAATGAAAATAAACGTTAGTGTATTAAAATAAAAATGTATCTTTACGGAAGAATTTAAAAAACAAACAATTAAAAAATAAAAGAAATGGACGCACAACAATTCCACGACACCCCCTACGGATACGGTATCCCTCACGGTAACTTCATGGTAGCCGATGAGCCGGTAAACTGCCACTATGAGAAACACGGACACTGCGAATTTGAGTACATTTGCGGCGTAACGAATGACTGCGTACGCGGGTACAAAGAAGAAACTATTGAACTGTTAGACTATTGTATATCACACGAGATAAAGCCTGTGTATGAAATGCACTTATTACCCGACGAACATTTTGATAACTATTGTTATGAAAAAGAAATTATTTAACAATTAAAATATATTACATTATGAAAGAGACAAGCCAAATGAAAGAGACAATCCAATTTGAAATGTTGTCACAGTTAATTGCGAAAAATAATGCTACGAGAGAATTATGCAGACAGGAGATTGAGCGTCTCGATAGAAATATTCGCGAATCTGATAAAATACTTGGTTACGATACACCACGATTTTTCAGCACCTATTTTAACGTCTAAAAAACGCGCAAAGAGGAACACATCGGGGGCGTGTGGCGCGAAAACCCCCGACAAAAACGGTTGTGCATCCGTCCAAAAGGTAGCGTTCTTTCAAAATTTAGATTAATGACAAATCGGAAAGACGGTTGGCAGCCGGACAGACGGCTTTTTAATAGAATTATTATGAAAAAAGAAGATAAACCAATTACAGTAACACGAGCCTTGCGAGATGGCGCGGTAGTATTTAAAGATGTAGATACTTACCAACGACACATTGAAAGAGTGTTGAATATGGTATTGACGTCAAGGGGTATTCCGCAGAAGTATATGAGTCAAAAAGCAGCATTCAAAGAGTACGGACGCGGTGTAGTTGAATCGTGGATAAAGTTTGGACTTGTTAAGAGGATAAAAGACGGTGAGAAGAATTGTAAGGTTCGGTTAAGTATGACGGAGTTAGAGGCGGCAGCATTAACAAGTAACCGGTGTGAGTGGTACGATATGAATGCAAAAAAAACAGTAAATCAATAATATGGAACAGTACGAAAAAATAGTTTACGAGGCACGTTACAACAACGTAACATTAGCCCGATTTGACACCTTAAAAGAGGCAAACAAGTATGTAAAGCAAGAAATTAACGACAGCGAGTTGGAAGGCTTTGTAGATGTGTACCAACTGAAAGAGATAATGCTACAATCAATAAAAAAAAAACTTAAAAAATAAAGTTATGAATCAAAATCAAAGTTTTATCAATTATTATCCCAATCAGAGCCGTATGGAGTACATCGGCAGTGATGGAATGCCTTCGGGTGGGATAATCGGCAACAATGCCCATTTAAAAACCATTGAAGAAGCACAAGCCGGCAAGGTTGTTTGTGTTAATATTGACAGTAAAATTAAGTAGTTATGGAAACGATAAAACTAATTTTAATTTTTGGAGTAGTGATATTGCTATTCATCATTACCTTTCTGTATGTACACGCGGAGAGGATAACCGAGCGCACAAGGCGCACGAATGAATTTTTGGAACGCGCTAATCTTGTATTAACGCGGCGCAACGAGCAGATAACGGATGACAACGAAAATTTAAAAAAGCAATGTGTGTATCTTCTCGAAAAGTTGGAAAAAGCCAAACGCGACCTTGAAAGCAGCGAACTAAACGTTGCCAAATTAATAAAAACGTACGTACACGACAGAGATTCCAAAGGAAGATTTATCAAAAAAAAATAGTAACAATTAAATTTTAAATTTATGACTTTAATTAAAAAATCTTATGAAATTGAGATTAACAGTAAAATTAAGTGCCTGCTTTACGGTCAGGTAGGACTTGGCAAGTCCACAATGGCACTATCCGCCATTAAACCGTTATTAATTGATTGCGACGGTGGTGTTCACCGCGTGAATATTGCACACCGCAGCGATGTTGTTCAGGTGCATTCATATAACGATATTTTAGAAGTGATGAAAGAGGACTTATCCGCTTACGAAACGATAGTGATTGACACAGGCGGAAAACTACTTGACTTTATGGCAGTTTATATCATTGGCAGAAACAGCAAAATGGGCAAGTCTAACGGCACCTTAACCTTGCAGGGTTACGGCGAAAGGAAACAGGAGTTTGCCGCGTTCTGCAAACTTGTATCAAGGTTAAACAAACATCTCATCTTTGTTGCCCACAGAGAAACGCGCACAGAGGGAGATGACACGCGCTATGTTCCACAGTTTGGGGGTAGCAATTATGATGCGTTAGCAACCGAACTTGACCTTGTAGGGTACATTGAGGCAAACGGTAAGCAGAGAACGATTACTTTCAATGGCAGCAGTCGTAATGACGGCAAGAACACTTGCAATTTACCGGATATTATCAATATTCCTACTGTGGTAGATGAAAAAGGAAACGGACTGAAAAACACCTTTTTGCAAGATGTTGTAATAGCACCGTATTTGAAACGGTTGGAAGACGATAAGAAGATGAACGAGAAATATAACTTTGTTATTGCGGAGATTGAAACGGCGGTAGCGGCTGTTAGTTGTGCGGAAGATGCAAATGCGCTTATTGACTTAAAGGAAGATTTTGAACACGTTGGCGCGAGCCGCGCAGTGTTGGCGCAAAAACTTTCTTTGAAAGCGAAAGAATTAGGACTTAAACTTAATGAGGAGAAAAGATATGTCGCAGCATAAGTATAATATTTATCCTACATTACTTGATGCTTTTCAAAGTTACCTTGATTGCGAGGTAACTTATGAGAAGTATTGGGGTGGCACTGATGAGCCAAAGAAGACGGCAGAGGAGTACGAGGACGAATGTTTTATGGGGTTGATTGAAAAGATTAACCGCGTGCCGATTGATAGTGAAGCCGCCGACAGAGGCACAACGTTTAATGAGATAATAGATTGTTTGATTGCAAACAAAAAATCAGAAAAGGTAGAGATGCAGAGCGACAGAGAGATAGGGACGGTTAAGGCTTTATATAACGGACGCTCATTTGTTTTTCCGCTATCTGTTTGTTTGGAGTTTTCGCGCTATTTCAAAGGTGCAGTTTCACAAGTGTATTGCGATGCTATACTACCAACGAAATACGGTGATGTTTACCTTTATGGATATATTGATGAATTGTTGATTGACAAGGTACACGATATAAAGACCACGAGTAATTATGAGGCGTGGAAATACCGGAAGAATTGGCAGCACCGAGTTTATCCCTTTTGTTTAGACCAACAGGGAAATAAAATATCCGCTTTTGAGTACAATATATTAGAAATAAAAGGGGATAAGCACAAAATATATAAAGAGTACTATAATTACGATAGAGAGCGCACAGAGGGCGAATTAACGGCTATTTGTGAGCAATTTATTGAGTTTATAGAACAGAATAAAAAGTTAATTACCGATACCAAAATTTTTAACCAAAAAAATACATTATGATTACCATTGCACTTTGTCTATCAGACATACCAAAAGACAGAATTAAAGCCGGAGCGAACGGCAAGAAGTACATCAACCTCATTCTTTCCGAGCGAAAGAGCGTCAGCGAGCGAGGCGAAACACACACTCTTTCTATTTCCAAGAGTAAAGAGGAACGAGAGGCGAAAGCAGCCACTATTTATGTAGGTGGCGGCACTGAGTATAAACCGGCACCAACGTTGGCACCAACGCCGGAACAGATTGAGGCGATGCCTCCTTATATACCGGAAGAAGATAATGATTTACCTTTTTAAAATTATCAGTATGGAAAAACATTTTGAATTGACATCTGAATTTATTATTAATGCCTTAGGTGTTAAACTGTTTCGGATAAAGGCAACTAAAAAAATAAGAGAAATTGAAGTTGGCACTCTCGGCGGGTTTGTAGAGAGCGAACAAAATTTATCCGGCGATGCTTGGGTGTACGGCAATGCTGAGGTGTACGGCAATGCAAGGGTGTACGGCAATGCAAGGGTGTCCGGCAATGCTGAGGTGTACGGCAATGCAAGGGTGTCCGGCAATGCTGAGGTGTACGGCAATGCAAGGGTGTACGGCGATGCTTGGGTGTCCGGCAATGCTGAGGTGTACGGCAATGCAAGGGTGTACGGCAATGCTGATTATTGCTGTTTTCAATCATTCGGGTCATGCGGAAGAACGACCACTGTGTTTCGAGAAAAAGACAATAAGATTATTATCAAATGTGGCTGTTTTTCCGGTACTATTGAAGAATTTGAAAAGCAAGTGATAGAAACACATGGAGAAAGCAAATTTGCAAAGGAATATCTATCAATTATCAATGTGATAAAGATAAAATTCGACTTAAAATGAACTTAGTAAAACAATAAAAATATGTTACTAATACCCGCAATTCTAACAACATTTAGAAGTCTCAAAGACAAAACGATTAAGATTGAATTTGAGACAAATGAACTTTCACCCGAACAAATACAAGGACTTGCGCAAAATTTGCAATCATTCGGTTATTTGGCATTCAAACAGGATACATTTAGAACGGAACAATTAATGATAATTGATGAATTAAAAGCCGATTATGAAGATAAAAACAAAACTCCATCAAAACGGTTGCGTGATGTCTTATTTGTAGCATATAAACAGCAGAGCGAGGGTTTTCTCGATTTTGAAAGTTACTATCAAACAAAGATGAACAGATTTATTGAACATATAAAATCAAAATTAGAGTAGTGTATGCGACACAACGAAAGCAAACTTCAAATTAACTGTGTAAAATGGTTCTCGTATCAGTACTCTGATTATGTATTGCTATCCATTCCTAACGGGGGAAAGCGTAACATTAGAGAGGCACAAATAATGAAAGCAGAGGGATTATTGGCGGGTGCGGCGGACTTGTTTTTGGCAAAATCAAATAACAAATATTTTGGATTGTTTATTGAAATGAAATTTGGAAAAGGGAAACAAACGGAATCACAGAAACTATTTGAAAAAAATGTAACGGCTAACGGCTATCAGTATTTGATTTGCAGAAGTTTTGAAGAATTTATGAATGTTATTAACAATTACATAAAATCAGTGTAAATAATTGAAGTATAGATGTTTATATTAAAAAAATATGTATCTTTGCACATAAAAAACCTAAATAATAACAAATGAACGAACAAGAAGTAATAACACTGTATCATCAGCACCGTAATATCCACGAGGTAGCGCGGGCGTTGGGCAAGTCGTCAGCATACGTTAAAAAAGTATTGCAAAAACACAATGTAAAACTCAAATAATGGAAAGAATAAAACTTTTTAACGACCATTTTCAAAACTACAAAACTTATAATATTCCAAAGGCTCAATTAGTCATTGCGGATATTCCTTATAATATTGGCAATTTCGCGTATGGGTCAAATCCGAGTTGGTATGTTGGCAGAGATAATAAGAATGGCGAAAGTAATTTAGCAGGTAAGAATTTTTTTGATACAGATGAAAATTTTAACTTGTCGGAATTTTTGCACTTCTGTACAAAGATGATTGTTAAAGAACCAAAAGAAACAGGAAAAGCACCCTGTATTATTATCTTTTGTGAGTTTGAACAGCAATTTGAAATTATAGAAAAGGCGAAAAAATATGGATTCAATAATTATATTAACCTTGTTTTCAGAAAAAATTATTCTGCGCAAGTGTTAAAGGCAAATATGCGAGTAGTTGGTAATTGTGAGTATGGATTAATATTATACAGAAACAAGTTACCAAAATTTAACAACAATGGGAATATGATATTTAACTGCATGGAAGTACGGAGAGATAATTTACGCAAAGTTCACCCGACACAGAAATCTGTTAAATTGTTAGAATTTTTAATTGAAACTTTTACCGATGAAGACGATGTTGTCATTGACCCTTGCGCGGGGAGTGGAAGTACATTATTGGCGGCGAGTAATTTGAACAGAAAATCGTATGGGTTTGAGATTAAAAAGAATTTTTACAAAGATGCAGTTAAATATATATTACCATATTCACAACAAAAACTAAACATTATCTAAAAAAAAGCAATATGAAGTTTACTAAACAAAAAAATGTTATTTTTGCCGCGTTCAAGCCAAGAACACTAACGGCAACAGTAGTGGCTATTATTTTAGCCTCAGTAGTTTTAAAAACCTATGATATAGGCGACCAAAATTCCTCCTTTTGCCACGCTGTAAAGCCGCAAAATGTTCTTGGCGGAACGGAACAAGGTCGCCTTGTTTCAGGTATTAACTTAAAACTATTGCAAATGCCAAGAACTGCAAAAGAACGTCCAACTCCGACCTTAAATGAGTCCACACCGAAAAGGTTAATCGGCACTACTGACAATCTTCCCACCGCCTTATTAGAGCGGTATTCCCAATTAGATGACTTGCGTGTGTTTTTTGAAAACTACGAAAAGAAATTTAATGTAGATTATTTATTTATGAACAGCCGTCTCGGCAGTATATTATGTTCCCTCTATGAGATTAGCGACAAAATTGCTGAAATTATAGGTGAGGAAATACGCATTAAATTCTTCTGCAAAGAAGAAAACGATTATCTAATAAGAAAGGAGTGTGCGTAATGAGTAATTACAAAGGATTTAAAGACATTTTCCATAATAAAGATTTAAGAGTATCATTTGAAGTAAAGACGCAGTGTTGTATAGAAATAAGAGATTATGATGAAAATGAATTTTATTGGGTTTATTTAGGAAAAAATGATGCCGCTGCTTTACGCGATGAATTAACAAATTTATTAAAATTAATGGAATAACCACGAGCCCGTCTTTGTGCGGGCTTTATACCTTAAAAAATGACCTATATAGAAAAAAATCAGTTGGAAGAAAAAGGGTGGCAATTAGTAGAGATGGGAAAACTCACAGCCGCTGCAATGCTTTTTTATCAATATCTTTTAAGATGTTCATTAAAGTATTCAGGCACAGGGTTTAGTTTCAGCCAATCCACACTATTTATCTGCGCTTTCCTTGATATTTCTCGGCATTCGCTAATTAAATATAGAAACCTTTTAAAACAATGCGGACTGATTGATTTTAGTGAAGGCACAACAAAAGGAAAGTCGGCAGTTTATAAGATTATGTGCAATAAATTCACACAATCGGACACACAATCGGACACACAATCGGACACACAATCGGACACACAATCGGACACACAATCGGACACACAATCGGACACTAAAAGAAAAGAAAAAGAAAGAGTAATAGTAAAAGATATATCTCCCCCCTTACCCCCCTCTTGTGAAAATGAAAAATCGTGGTTTGATGATTTTGAAATTTATTACGCTGATTGTAAAAAATCCTTTAATGCCGCATTAAACGATGATGACTTTATAAAAAAACGTGAAAATCTTAATCCAAAACTTGATATTATTAAAACACTGCAAACTGCTTTTATTGATTTTTGGAGCACTGAAAGAGGATGGGAAAATAAGAAAGCCGCAAAAAAGAAAAGCAAAAATCCAAATTACAAAATTGATTGGGAGAGGACAATTATTGACACATTAAAACAAAATTCTAACAAAGTGTACAAATGAGCAACGAACCACTGAATTTTCTTGACGTACTAATTCCACAAGCACCGGAGATTGAGGAGGCTACACTCGGGTTATTGATGCGGAAACAAAAACTATTTTTCAATATCCAAAACAAGTTAGAAGAAGATTGTTTTTTCAAAGATGAAAACAGATTGTTATTTTTCATTATCAAAGAATTGAAAGAAAATGGGCAGTCCGCAGATGTATTTTCGATAATGGATGCAATTAAACGAAAAGGATTATCATCTAAAATCAAAAGCACCACAATAAAGCGGTTGGCTATTGAAATGGCTATTGATGATTCCGATGTGGAAAAATACGCCGTTATTCTCAAAGAGAAGTCAATGCGGAGAAAATATATTGAAGTCGCAAAAGAGATGTACAAAAACGCTTTTGATGACAATGATATAAACCAACTCATATCACTTGCGGAAGGGAAACTAACAAACATTATTTCGGTAGGAGAGGACAGAATTTTGACAATGAAACAAGGGTTGGAAAAAATGCTTATCAACGTTGGGAATAACGCATCGGGCAACAAGCCAATAGGAATGTGCACAGGTTTCAGTTACTACGACAGCAGGGCAGGTGGGTTACATTATTCCGATTTGGTAATAGTGGCAGGAGAGACAAGCAACGGCAAAACCTCACTCGCATTGTGTATTGCTAAAAACATATCCGCGAGCGGTACACCGGCAGCGTTCTATTCAATGGAGATGAGCACCATTCAACTGTGCGCCCGATTAACATCTGCGGAGTGTTCCGTATCGTCAAGTGAAATTCTATACAAACAAGTGGACAGTTATCAATTCAACCGTATCAATGAGGGTGTGGCAAAAATTGAAAATCTACCGTTTTTTATTGATGAGAGCGGAGTTACTAACATTGACGACATATTGACTTCCATAAGGTTTTTAGTAGCGCGGTATGGCGTTAAAATTGCTTTTATTGACTATCTGCAATTAGCGAGTGCTAAATTAGTGGGACGGTCAAAGGAACAGGAAACAAGTTACATGGTACAACGGTTAAAGAACCTTGCCAAAGAGTTAAACATCTGCATTGTTGCCTTGTCGCAGTTGAGCCGACACACTAACCCATATCCGACACTTTCGAGATTAAGAGACAGCGGACAGATAGAACAGGCTGCCGATGTGGTGATGTTTGCTTACAGAGCGGAAAAGTACAACAACAGATTCCCCGAACCTTTTTACTTCAAAGACACAAAGGGATATGCACTGATTGATATAGCAAAGGGTAGGAATATCGGAATTTTCAAATTTTTACTTTCTTTTGAAGAAACCACAACAAAATTCAGCGATGTAATTGTTGATGATATTCCTAACATTGAGGCACCGCCACAGAATAAGAGAGAGATTGATAATCTTGTAGATTACACCGAACCAAAACATAACCAATTCCCATACTGATTATGAAAAAAATTGAATTTAGCATTACAACAGAGATGATAGATAAGGCAGCGGCAAAACACGCCAGAACATTTTACGGAGAGGGCGACAAGAGGAATGTATTAAGTGAAGTTGCAGAAATTGCGTTTTTCTTCGGTGCAATATGGACAATGCGGACTTTGAAAGGAAGTGAAGAAATAAAAGATTTGCCGAGTAAGATTAAGGAGTTGGTAAAAGAGCCTTATTATTCCGCAGTGCCAACCTACACGAGAAACGGAGAGATAATAACAATTAACAATACAAAAAAATAACAAATTATGAAAGGAAAAGCAATTTACCAACCCGAAGGCGCAGCAGCCGAATACGCCAAATATGCGTGCAATCTTTTCAAGGGGTGTAGCAATTCATGTACCTATTGCTATTGCAAAAGGTGGAAATGGGGCAACACACCGAAACTAAAAAAGTGTTTCAAAGACGAACAGCACGCTTTGGAAGTTTTTGAAAAAGAATTGAAAGAAAATTTGCCGGAACTGCAAAAACACGGTCTATTTTTCTCTTTTACAACAGACCTGATGCTGACTGAAACAATAGAACTTACAATGCAAACGGTTGAACTTTGCGATGAGGTTTTAGTACCCGTTAAAATCTTAACCAAGCGTGCTGATTGGGTAGATGATTTTCTGAATCACAGATACTTTCTCCCGCACCGAGTAACTCATATTGCTTTCGGCTTCACCCTAACCGGACACGATGAATTAGAACCCAACGCCAGCACCAACGCCGAGCGCATTGAGGCGATGCGAAAACTCCACGATGCAGGGTTTAAGACTTGGGCAAGTATTGAACCTATAATTGATTTTGTGAGTAGTTTACAAATGATAAATACTACTATTGAATTTTGCGATTTGTACAAGATAGGGCTTAAAAGTGGGAAAAAATACGATAAAGAAGATTTGAAAACCT
>JGI24702J35022_10001518_pt1 | contig 14416 bp, 14 predicted proteins | sample TergutTh196P4_FD_35022 | JGI IMG/M metagenome (IMG submission 35022)
TTGTTAGTTCGCTGCTGACAGAAATCAATGTGGATGTTCTTTGCAGAGAGCGTATCCAAGTGGTTGTCTCTTTGAAAACATCTTCATCCATACTCACGATGGCATTTAAAATAAATGTCCAGAAAAGCGTCATTTGTATGTTTTTGCTTTTCAGGCAACTGTAATTGGTATCGCAATCCGTATCCGATATAAAAATGGAGACCTCATTGCCTGTTTCTTCGTGTTTGCCGGTGATAGTCAATTTCTCCATGTTATTAAGTAAAGCGGTCAGATCGTTTTTAATCAGTAGGACATCTTCCGTTTTGATGAGGTGTACTTTGGCGAAATAACGGATATTTGTCACTAAACGATGAAATATCATGGAATCAAACACATAATAGGTTGATGAAATATGCCTTGCATACCGGCTGTTCTCCTTTTGCATTATCAATAACCGTTCAGGTTCTACTATTTCATGGTAGGGACAGGCATTGCCATAGCCGCTGCATTGATTCCACTGAAACCGGTAGAACCGAGTGAGATATTCGTAATCCTGATATAAATAATGTGGGAGCTGGTTTCCGGCAGCAAAGATTTTTGTTGCCGGCTCGTCTTTGATTGATTTCAACAATTGAACATGTCCTTCAAACATTTCAAAGTCTACTTCAGTGGGGTTGACCGGCCTACTAATATTCATCTTGCTGGGTTTGCTTTGCAGATTTTCTATTCCTGCAATGCTGTCTAAGGAAATACCCAAATTCCGTGCGATAAGAGCCATTTCAGTAAAAGAGAAATTGGCATCTCCGCGTAAACGACGGTATACAGCGTCTTTTTCGATGTTTAGTAATTCGGTGATCGTATTCGCAAGCATTGCCCTTTGCGGGATTCGCTGCTGAATAGCGGACATAAATCCTTGATAAAAAAACTGGCTTTCTGACATGATGTAACTGATAAATAAAACTTTTTTTAAAACCTAATCACAAATAATATCAATTCGGCGACAAAAATAGATATTTTTTTTCAATCATAATCAAAGATAGTTCGTAAAACGAAAGAAAAATTTTTATTATTTGCGAAAAGTGCAAATTGTATTCATTACAATCAATTTATTACGAAAATAACTAAGACAAGAATTTTTTTATATCACAAAATGTTTCCGAATGGATGTTATTTACGGATACAATACTACATTTTATCTTTCAGGAGGCAGTACTTTTGTATTCAAATAGAAAAGATATGAACAAAGAAATAACATCAAAAAAATCAAACCGAATAAGAACCTTTCCCATACAATTCAATTCACATCGCTCGTTCTACCGTATTCCACGGTGTATAGTAATTTAAAGCGGGATGAACGAACAAAAGCATCAGGCATACAGGTTGTTGGTCTCAGGCAAAAAGATTTTTAGGTATCACGACACAGAAACAACCTGATGTTGAAAAAGAGGTTGCCCATAGAAGGGCAACCTCTTTTTTTTACCTGTATCATCCGTCATGCGTTCATAGTCACCTGTCACGCTAGCATATCAACCAGATCACGTTGGGCGGCAAAAAAATCGGTTCTTATTTTTTCGCCGCTGACCGATATCAATGTTGTCAGTTTTAGCGCAGAGTTCAACCATGAGCTTATTTCATCAAAAAGAAGACTTTCCCAAGAGGTGAAAGCGTTTAACAAAAATGCCCTGAATTGACAGAGATGAATACTCTTGCTTTCAATATAACCGAAATTTGAATCGGCGTTCAGTTCGCCTATATAGATAGCAACATCATTGCCTGTATCCTTATGTTTGCCTGTAACAGCCATTTTTTCGATATCATCTAATAACGTAAGCATGTCCTGTTTGATCATGAAAACATCCTCCTCCCTGATGAGGCGTACATGGGCATAAAATTTGACAAGCGACAAAAATTGTTCAAAGATACGGTTATCCCACACATAAATCGTTGATTTGATATGCCGTGAATAATAAGAGGCCTGTTTTTGCATATCCCTCAGTCGCTCCGGTATGATTATCTCATGAAAAGGGAGGCTTTTCCCGAATTTACTGCTCTGACTCCACCTGAAGAGGAATACCCGGGTGATATAATCGTAGTCATAGTAAATATAATGCGGTAATAAATTCCCGCCTTCCATGATTTTGGTATCCGGTTCGTCCTTGATGAATTTCAGCGCGCTGATGTAATCGCTAAACATGGAATAGTCTACTTCGGTAGGGTCAACATGAATCGGAAGGGAAATCCTGATTGTTTTGCACCGTTCGGTATCTATCCCAGCAAGTGTGTCTAATGAAATGCCCATTTTCCGGGCAAGGACAGCCATTTCGACGAAGGAAAAATCGACTTCGCCGCGCATCCGACGATATACGGCATCTTTGTCGATACCTAAGATATCGGTTATTGTTCTCGTAAGTGTCGCTCTTTGAGGGACTACCTCCAGCATTGCGGAGATAAATTCCTGATAATAATGATGATTTTCCGACATACTATCCTGCTGATTTTTTAAAAATAAACATAAATATCTGATCAAAGCGATTCAAGTCGGCGACAAAAATAGAGATTTTTATTCAATTATCCTCAAAAAAATTACGAAAAATAAAAATTAGATACTTTTATTTGCGATATACGCAAATAAAATTCCTTTGAATCAATTAACTTGCAAAAAAAACTGATTTCTCGAAATACTCATTTCTAAAAATGTCTCAGTTATGATGTATTTCTGTAAACATTACTACATTTTATCCGTCGGGCTGTTGTACTTTTGTATTCAAATTAAAGAGGATTATGAACGCAAAAAGTAATAGAAATACGAACAAAAAAATTCAAACCGGATAAGAACCTTTCCCATACAATTCAATTCACATCGCCCGTTCAGTCGTGGTTTAATAAAGGGTGTATAGTAATTCAAGCGGAATGAACGGACAAAAATCAGGCATACAGGTTGTTGGTCTCAGGCAAAAAGAAGATAGGTTTAGGTTAAAAGACGTAGAAACAACGTGATGTCGAAAAAAAAAGTTGCTCATTGAAGGGCAACTTTTTTTTTATACAGTCAGGTCTTTGGAGACCACCGAAAAGGAAAAATTCTCAAAACGCTACTTTTAGGGACAAATAAAGAGTGTATTGTTCGTATAATTCAGCTAAAATTACGAAAAACGTAAATAAGCCTCAAAAAATTGTGAAAAACGCAAATTTTTTTCTGTCCGATTATTTTGTTGCGATAGAAACATCTTCCGACATTTTAATTTACCAAAAAATGTTAGAAAAAAAGTGCTTTTTCCGTACATATTACTATATTTTTTCTTTCTGACTATTGTAATTTTGTATTCAAAATAAAAAAATTATGGACAAGAATAGTAATAGAATACGAACAAAAGAATTCAAACCGGATAAAAACCTTTCCCATACAATTCAATTCACATCGCCCGTTCTGTCGTGTTCCAAGGTGTATAGTAATTCAGACGGAATGAACGGACAGAAAATTAGGCATATAGGTTATTGGTCTCAGGCAAAAAGAAGTTAGGTCTCATTTAGGTATACGACATCGAAGTAACGTTATGCCGGAAAACAGGTTGCTCCCAAAAGGGGCGACCTTTTTTTTTTACGATTGGGGGTCTCTGTAAGACCGATGTACCTGAAAAATTTCAAAGAGCTACAATTCGGCGACAAAGATAGAAGTAATATTTTAAATCGAACTATAAAAATTCAAAAAAAGGAAAAAATAATTTATTGAATTGCAAAAAATGCAAAAAATATGCTTTTCAATCATTTATTTTGCATAAGATACATATTCTGCTACTCATTTTACCATAAAATGTTTTTGAAATTATAATATTTCCGTAAACATTACTACATTTTGTCTGTCAGGCAAATGTATTTTTGTATTCAAATTTTAAAAATCATGGACAAGTATAGTAATAGCATACGAACAAAAGAGCTCAAACCGGATACGAACCTTTCCCATACAATTCAATTCACATGTTCCGTTCTACCGTATTCAAAGGGGTATAGTAATTCAGGCGGAATGAACGGAAATCAGGCATACAGGTTGTTGGTCTCAAACAAAAGATGTTGGGTTTAATTATTACGGCGAAGAAACAACGCTATGCCGAAAATCAGGTTGCTCCAAAAGGGCAACCTGATTTTTTTATACGGTCGAGGGCTTCCAACAGGCTGCGAAGTGTAGCACATTTTTCGCCTCATCCTAAAACGGATTTCCCGCATGAATACTTGAAACCAATTTTCGTTGTGTATCGAAGAACTCTGCCCTGTGAACGGCGGCGCTGCGCGAAATAAGCGTAGAAGTCTTTATCAGCGATTGAACCCAGCTTTTTATTTTATCGAAAGAGTGTCTGTCCCGCGCCATGATGGCATTGATATAGAAAGTCCTTATTACACTGAGGTACTTATCATGGATTTGAATATAGCAGTAATTGGCGTCTAAGTTAATATCGGAAATGTAGATGTCTACGGGTTTTCCGGACTCTTCGAAACAGCCGTCCAACGCAATTTTTTCAAAATAATCTAAAAGGGCAAACAACTCGTCCTTGATTTGTAGAATATCGTCTGCGGAAATCAAATTTATTCCCGAAAAATAGTTGATGTCCGTAATCAGATTGTCGATCATCGCATGATCGCAAATATAAGTGGTTTTAGCAAAATACTTCGATTCCTTATAATACGAATCTGAAATCCAGCTTAAGTTTTCAGGGATACGTATATCTCTGAATGGCTTTCGTATTTCCGTTCTTGTAAGCAGATAGTGATATTTGAAGATGGCAAATTTGTACAGGAGACCGAATTTATAATAAATGGTTGTGGGCAGGAGGTTTGTAGAATCAGTGAACTCCGAATTAGGGTCTTCTTTTGCCAAACGAACAAACGCTAAATAGTCTTTCCATATATTGGCGTCAAATCCGGCAAGGTCTACTACGAAACTGTCGATCCACTCCGACTTGAGGGTGATCAGGTTGTCTAAGGAAAGATTCAATTTTTCGGCAATATTCACGACTTCATAAAAACTGAAGGGAACTTCTCCGCGCAAGCGTCGGTTGACCGCTCCTTTTTCCATGAAAAGGATATCCATCAGTGTTTCAGTCAGTTTGGCTTTATCAGGAATCTTTTTTTCCAAGACTTCCAATAAAAAGTTGAATATAACATCTCGTTTCATCTCGAATAAAGGGTATTAATGATTTGCGAAAAAAAATATTTTGTTTTCATTTGCATTTAATACAAATTTCGTTAATAGTCCGGAAATACCTAATGCGAATTTTCCGCTTTCAGTTCGGAAACCAACTGTCGTTGTTTTTCGAAAAACTCTGCCCTGAATGTTGCTCCGCTTTGCGTTATCAAGGTAGATGATTTTATTTGCGATTGAATCCAATTTTTTATTCTCAGGAAAGAAGATTGCTCGAAGCAATCAATAGAATTGAGTGTGAATGTCCTTACCATACTGATGTATAAATTATCCCTTCGTGTACAAACATAATTGGAATCGATATTAATATCTGATATGTAGAGAGATACACGTTTTCCGGTAGTGTCGTAGCAGCCGGTCAGCGCAAGTTCTTCGAGATAGTCTAAAAGCGCAAATAAATCTTTCCTGATGAGTAGTACGTCATCAGCAGAAAGCAACAAGATAGCCGAAAAAAACCGGATTTCGGTCACCAAATACTGGAAAATCATATAATCAAAAATAAACGTGGTCATGGCGTAGTTTTTCGATGCTTCAAAATATGCGTGGAAGATATTGAGCAATCGTTCCGAAATAATCATATCGTTGAATGAGATCCTGCCTTCCGAGCCGCGAAGCAGATACTGATATTTGAAAAGATGATATTTTATCAGCGCATCGAATCCTGTAAACATACATATCGGCAGAATGTTTGAAGATTCCGATATTTCCGAATCAGGGTAGTTTTTAGTTGAATTAGCATATGCCACTAAAATATTCCATCGGTCATAGTTCGCCTCATTCATGGCGGAGAAATCGAAAAAAGTCAACTCGAAACGGTTTTTCTGCACAGCATCGACTTGAGTGAGGCTGTTCAAGGGAATATTCAATCTTTCGGTTATATTCACGACTTCATAAAAACTGAATGGCACTTCTCCTCGTAAGCGCCGGTTTACTGCTCCTTTTTCCATGAACAGGATACCCATGAGCGTTTCAACTAATTTTGTTTTTTCAGGAATCTTTTTTTGCAAGGCTTCCACAAAATTGTGGAGTATGACGTCTGGTTGCATCTTACTAAAGGGTGTTAAGGATTTTCCGTTGTGTATTAAAAAAGGCTGTTCTGATTTTATCTCCGCTGACAGATATCAGGGTCGCCTTTCTTTGCAGTGCGAGCGTCCAGTTACTCACTTTGTGATAGACTTCTTCGTCCAATGAGGTGTTTGAATTGAGCAAAAAAGTCTTGAATTGACTTAGATACAGGTTTTGACTTTTAAGCGTACTGTAGCTTGTCTCAAACAGGATGTCTGAAATGTAGATATTGACTGCATTACCGGTATGCTCATGATGTCCTCTGGCAGCCAATTTTTCGACATCATTTACTATCTCTAACAATTCGTTTTTAATCAGGCGGACGTCCTCTTCTTTGATGAGGTTTAACAGGGTGAAAAATTTGACATTATTCACGATGCGTTGAAAAATCATACGATCCCAAACATAGTGAGTAGTTTTAATACACCTTGTATACTCGCAGACTTTCTTTTGCAAGACGCGCATCGGCTCCGGTATCATTATTTGATGATAAGGCATGTCGGCGCCATCGTTATTGCCAAGATGCCAACAGAACATATTGAGACGGGTGAAATACTCGTAATCATAAAAAATGGTGTGGGGAAACAGGTTACCCGATTCTAAAAGCAGCGTATCCGGATCGTCCTTGATCGAATTCAATAAATAGACATAATTATCAAAATGTTTATAATCCGAATCCGTAGGGTTTACATGTTTCGCCATGGTTATCTGCACAGGCTTGTTCTCCATAGTTACGACTCCTATGATACTGTCTATGGAAATACCCAATTTGATGGCAATGGAGGCCATCTCGATAAAAGAAAAATTTACCTCGCCGCGCAAACGGCGATAAACCGCATCCTTGTCGATTACTAACAAATCGGCAATTGTATTCACAAGCACAGCCTTTTGCGGAATCTTCTGCTGTAATGCGGCTATAAATCCCTGATAATAACTATGTTTCTCAGGCATAAGCAAACATTTTGATAATAAACAATCATAAAAAAGAAACTCACGATATAGTAATCAGGCGACAAAAATAGAAATTATTTTCGGTATTCACATAAAAAAACATGAAAATTAACAAAAAAATTTCTTTTATTTGCGAATAATGCAAATTTTCTCATTAAAAAGTCTAAAGCGTTTCGATGATTTTGCGTTGCGTATTGAAAAATGCAGTTCTAAGTTTTTGCCCACTGACGGATATCAAAGTTGACATTTTTTGCAAATACCGTATCCATGAGGTTACTTCGTCGTATACATTTTTGTCCAAAGCGGTGCTGGTATTTAAGATAAATGACTTAAAGAGGCTGATATGCAGGTTTTTGCTTTTGATGCAACTGTAGTTCGTTTCTATCCGGATGTCCGAAATATAGAGGGATACATCATTCCCCGTTTCTTCATGTTTGCCTGTAATAGTCAACTTCTCAAGCGTATCTAAGAACTCCATCAGGTCATATTTTATCAGGGAAACATCTATCTCTTTGATGAGACCCACGCGGGCGAAAAATTTGATATTATCTACCAAGTATTGAAAAACCATGCCGTCTAATACATATAGCGTAGATTTTACATGCCTTGAATAGAGACAGCACTCCTTTTGAATGACCCGAAATTGTTCGGGTATGATTATTTCATGAAACGGCAACCCGTTCCCAATGCTACTGGCCTGATCCCAGAAAAACATATAGAACCGAGTCATATAATCGTAATCATAAAAAAGATAATGTGGCAACAGATTTCCCGATTCCAAGATTTTTGTATTCGGTTCATCTTTGATAAATTTGAAAATATTAACATAATCATTACACATCCGGTAATCAAGCTCGGAAGGTTTTACATGCTTCGTGATAAGCACCTGTGCAGGCCTGCTCTGCAATGATTCGATTTCTACAATGCTATCTAAAGAAATGCCTAATTTTTTAGCAATGGTCGCCATTTCGATAAAAGAAAAATTCACATCTCCGCGTAAACGACGATATACCGCATCCTTGTCAATAGCCAATAGCTCAGTAATTGTATTCGCAAGTACTGCTTTTTGAGGTATCTTACTCTGAATAGCGGATAAAAAACCTTGATAAAAATAATGAACGTCCGGCATATTTTACAAAATTGATAGGTAAACAAAAAAAAATCTCAATGCAATTCAAATCGAGGGCAAAATTAGTTGTTATTTTAAATCATATACAAGTATTTTTCAAAAAATGTTCAAAAAAATTTTTTAATTTGCGGAAATTGCAATTATAATTAAAAATATTTTTGATATTAGGCAAAAAGCGAATTTTTTAGAGATTTTTCGATACAAAATGTTTGAAAAATACAACATTTTTTTAATACTTTACTACAAATTATCTGTCAGACTGTTTTTCTCAATTAAGTCTCTTGGGTTTTTGGGAAATATTATGTACGTTTGCAATCGAAATAGCGCCATAATCACATGAATCTAAAAAAGTTTGAACAGAAGAATATCCTGATTACAGGGGCAAGTTCGGGTATCGGCGAAGCAATGGCTTCACTGCTTGCACGTACTTCTGCCCATCTTTTCCTTACGGGAAGAAACAGGGAACGGTTGTTCGTTGTACGCGAAAAATGCGAAAGGATACGCCGAAACGCTTCGGTAGAAACATCCTGCGCCTTAACGCAACTATTCGAGGTCGATTTTTCGGATATGGATTCAATAAATGCTTTTGTATCAGCTATTACAAAAGACAATATTACGTTTGATTATATCATTCTGAACGCCGGCGTATCGCAACGCTCACTGTCCTTGGAAACGGATTTCTCTGTCGACCGTGCCATTATGGAAACGAACTTCTTCGGGCCCGTTTACCTGATTAAAAAACTTTCGGACATGCTTCTTTCCGGCAAACGGGTACACATCGCAGTAACATCATCTATTTCAGGATTGTTCGGTTTCCCTTTACGCTCGGCTTACAGCGCATCCAAGCATGCTGTGTTGGGTTTTTTCGAATCGCTCGAATTGGAAAACAAGCATATAAAAGTGACATTTCTAATTCCCGGACGCATCAATACCCCCATCAGCGTAAACGCAATGATTGGCGACGGCACAACTTACTCGAAAATGGACAGCGGACAAGCCGCAGGTATGGATGTGAACAAATGCGCCCGCATCGCCCTGCGCGCTATCCGCCGCGAAAAACACCGTCAACTGATAGGCGGCAAAGAACTGTTAATGGTCTATCTGAAAAAATATGCTCCTTTTCTCTTTTATAGGTTGGCACGAAAAGTATCGGCAACTTAATTAAACAGGAAACAGGAACAGGAACAGGACAGGAAACAGGTAACAGGTAACAGGTAACAGGTAATTCGTAATTCGTAATTCGTAATTCGTAATTGAAATAAGATGGTTATAAGTGGAATACAACAAGTAGGGATTGGAGTAGCGAATGTCGCAGAGGCTTTCAGTTGGTATATGAAAGCATTCGGGTGTGATATTAAGATTTTGGATGATGACGGAATTGCTGAACGGATGCTGCCTTACACGGGCGGAAAACCGCAACTTCGACATGCTATCTTGGCGATAAATCTTTGTGGTGGGGGAGGGTTTGAAATTTGGCAGCCGAAGGGCCGGGAATTGAGATACCTTGACGTAAAACCACGCCTTGGCGACATCGGGATTTTCGCCTGCAAGGTGAAAAGCTCCGACATCAATCGTTCATACAAATATTTCAAACAGATGTCTGAAATTCCGCTCAACATGCGACATCTCAAACAAGCGCCCGAAGTAGCAGGAAACATAGAAGAAAATCCGGCAGGCAAACGACATTTTTTCTTATACGACCCTTATGGTAATCTTTTTGATGTAGAGGAAGATGGATATGTTTTTTCGAAGGCAGACAAACCAACCGGAGGTGTCAACGGCGTTATAATCGGGGTATCCGATGTGGAAAAATCCGCCCGCTTCTATGGTAAGTTACTCGGATATGATGTGGTTGAATACGATGTAACAGGTGTTTTTAGCGACCTACAATCGATTAATGGCGGTGAAAATTACATGCGTCGTATGATGCTCAAACCATCGGCTCCGTTACAGGGCCCGCTATGTGAGATATTGGGACCTTCGCATATTGAACTTGTTAATGCGCCTGATATTCAACCAGTCAGGTTGTATGAGAATCGCTGGTGGGGTGATCCGGGATTTATTCATTTGTGTTTTGATGTGCGTGGAATGGCTGATGTCAAAAGAACAGCAGAAGCAATGGGGCATCCTTTTGTATGCGACAGTGGCGCTGATTTTCAAATGGGCGAAGCAGACGGACATTTTTCATACGTAGAAGACCCGGATGGTACCTTAATAGAGTTTGTAGAGACATTCAAAATCCCCATTCTGAAAAGGTTCGGAATTTATCTCAACCTCAAAAACAAAGACGACCGCAAGCCCCTTCCCCGCTACATCACAAAAGCGCTTCGGTTTTTAAGAGAATAGTTAAAAATCACCTTTTTTACCTTTCTCTCCCCGATTCATACTTGCTGGATAGGACGATAACTTTCATATTTTCTTCTTCGGTACGTATCCTCACGCCTGAAATATCGAAGCTATGTGTTATGTCGGTTGTGTAATAACTGTTGTTATAAGTAGTAGATTTACGGATCACAGGTATGACTAACAAACTCAAGTCCTTATCCGGAGAATTTTCAATATGAGATTTGAGCATCCCGCTGATATTCCCGAAAGAATAGGTACGGGTATAGGGTGAATAGCCATAAGAAGTACCAAAAGCAGAGGAGTAGTAATTATAAGTACCATAATAATAATCATAATGGTAAGGTGAGAATGAGATATAGGAGGTAACATTATTTTCGACACTCCCTTTTTCAAAAAACGGGATGACGGAATCTTCCGGCAATAACAATAAAAATTCGGGCGGAGCATACGTGAAATCCCGCTCATCTTCCGGCAAATATTTCAGATTAAGGGAAAATCCGTTGATGAATCGGTCTGTGATATCTATTTCTTCGGATATTTCGGTAGTTGGTATAATCAATTTGGTACATACACCTGCCGGAGATTTAATATAGGTATGCGTTGGATTCTCTTCGAGAAGTTGGTCAATATTGCTGTTAATGAGCCTGTTAACCTGAATGACGTCTTTTGAAACAAAAAACCATTGCGCCATTAAAGATAACGAATCAAGGGCAGGATCATCCTCGTCTTCATACGGGATACTGTAAAACATGCGCAAGGCTATGTATTCGCCGGTTGTTTTAGCGAGGCAACCGCTGCCATATGTATTTGTGATATATAATCCGGGGAAAAACTCGTTGAAAGCGTTTTGATTACTGAAAGTAGAAGGGTTTTGAATGGTTTCATCGTAAAATTTCTGTCCAAACTCGGCAGCCAGCTTCACGCGTATCAACGGGGAATATTCGCCGATTTTGCGTAGAGAATCCGGAACGGTCATATCATACAAGGTATAGGTAGCGCTCCCCAACGGATTGTTCATATCGCAATATTTCTCCGGCTGGTCGTTTGTATAAAAATTCCTTTTTAACGGTTGGTTTACCGGATAAATCGTGGTTTGCATGGGCGTCAATGTGTCACCGTATGCTACCAAACCGCCGGTCGAATTTAAAGGGAGAAAAATAAGCAACTCGACGGAATCAATCTTATTATTATAAGGCGTATAAGGAAATGTAAATCCGTCTTCACAATAAAACTGGCATATAATGTCCGCTTTAATAATTCCGTAAACAGGATCAAACATCTCGCCCAACAAACAGTCGGACGTCTTAGCGAAAATCGAATCTAACTTAACCGTAGAGGCTTTTATTTGAAATGTGTCCGAATAAACGGTGATTAAATCGCCGGGTGGCTGAATCGTTGTGCCGACGGTCGTCAGCGTATCGTCACACGAAATCAGAAACAGCCCTATAAAAAGGCAAAAAGCAATTGTAAATTTCAAGCTTCGTTTCATCATCTTCTTGTTTTTGTTGTGAGTACCTTATTATAAAACTCATTATATTCATCAATGTAAGATTCTTCGGTTTGGAAAGGTAGAAACAGTTTGTTTTCTTTTTCGATATATTCGATGACTGAAGGATTGATTTTTTGACTGCCTTGAATGACGCCATCCGAATAACGGATAGCTAAGTTTGACAAACTGATAAAATCCGTTGAATTTTTCAATAATTGCAAGTCCCTGTCGCTCATGTTGTCCTGTTTCATCTTATCGGGGAGGGACTTACTCAAGGACGATTTAAACGAATCTTCATAAACCGAATAAACAATTTTAGCGCTTGAAAAACTCGGATCATCGCCGTACTTTTTTTTCAGATAGATAGGCGCAAGCGCCGACATCCAACCGTGACAGTGAACGAGGTCAGGAATCCATCGCAGTTTTTTTACCGTTTCAAGCACTCCGCGTACATAAAAAATAATACGCTCGTCGTTGTCGTCAAACTCTGTCCCTTCATCGTCGGCAGCCAATGCTTTACGATGGAAAAAATCCTCATTATCAATAAAATAAACCTGCATTCGGGCTGATTGGATAGAGGCGACCTTGATAATCAACGGATGGTCTGTATCATCAATAATCAGATTCATTCCCGAAAGACGTATGACCTCATGCAACTGATTCCTTCGTTCATTGACAATTCCGTAGCGGGGCATAAACGTACGTATCTCACGTCCACGATCCTGTATGCCCTCCGGCAAGTTTCTACATATTTTTGATATTTCAGTTTCCGGTAAATACGGCGCTATCTCCTGAGTAATAAACAAAATTCGTTTTGCATCCATTCTTTAGTATTCTATTGAAAAACGGCACAAAGATAGTAAAAAAAATGGAGATAATAAACAAATAAAAATACAAAATACTTTCTATTTACTTTTTATTTTGTTGCTTTGCACTCGGATTTGATGCTTTTTTTGAATTAAAAATGGCATCTGAAATTTTTTTGATATGATTATTTTGCAGACTATTAATGAGTTAAGAGCAGTCCTGACTGAAGAGAGGGAAGCGGGTAAAACGATAGGTTTTGTTCCGACGATGGGGGCTTTGCACGACGGTCATGCCAGTTTGGTAAAGCGATGCAAAAGCGATAATGATGTTTGTGTTGTCAGTATTTTTGTCAATCCAACCCAGTTTAATGACAAAAACGATCTGTACGCCTACCCGCGAACGATGCAAAAGGATTGTGACAGGCTCGAAACGGAGGGGTGCGACTATGTCTTTGCCCCTTCGGATGACGAGATGTACCCCCAACCTGATACCAGGATTTTCAATCTTGGACGGGTTGCCGTAGTGATGGAGGGCGCCGCCCGCCCCGGACATTTTAACGGGGTAGCGCAAATAGTAAGTAAACTGTTCGATATTGTCAGACCTCACAATGCCTATTTCGGTGAAAAAGACTATCAACAGATTGCTGTAATACGAGCCATGGTCAAACTGTTAAAAATGCGGATAAACCTGATCGTTTGCCCCATTGTGCGAGAAGGCGACGGATTAGCCATGAGCAGTCGCAATGTAAGGTTGACTTCCGAACAGCGTCAATTTGCGCCGGTAATCGCGCGTACATTAAAAGAAAGTCTTACCTTTGCACCGTCGAAAAGCGTACAGGAAATAGAAGACCGGGTTACAACAACCCTGAACAATACGCCCTGCTTGCGTGTAGATTATTTTTCCATCGTTGATGGCCGTACATTACAGCCATTAAAAGAATGGAATATGGCCAATGTCCCTGTCGGCTGTATAGCCGTATATTGCGGGGATGTCAGACTTATTGACAACATAAAATACGACTTTTAGAAATGCTTATTGAAGTTATGAAATCAAAGATTCACCGTGTAACGGTGACGGAGGCGAATCTTAATTATATCGGCAGCATCACGATAGATGAAGACCTCATGGATGCTGCCAATCTGATTGAATTTGAGAAAGTTCATGTGTTAAATAACAATAACGGCGAGCGCTTCATCACATACGTCATCAAGGGAGCACGCGGTTCAGGCGTCATTTGTCTCAACGGAGCGGCTGCACGAAAGGTGCAGATAGGGGATATTATTCTCATTGTATCGTATGCACAAATGGAGTTCGAAGAAGCCAAACTTTTCAAACCGACTATCATTTTCCCCGACACAGCTAATCAATTAGGAATTAGGAATTAAGAATTAGGAATTCTGCGTTGTTCTACCCGTCATTGCGATCCTGCGAAGCAATCCGGAGGCATAGAACGCTAATC
>JGI24702J35022_10001519_pt1 | contig 14409 bp, 15 predicted proteins | sample TergutTh196P4_FD_35022 | JGI IMG/M metagenome (IMG submission 35022)
AATACAACAAAGGATTCAGTAATGTATATGGAAATAATATACCTGACAGACCATTTTTTTCACGGGGCAACTGTGATGCTATTTTTGTTCGACCCATGATGAATCATATTATTGAAATAACGAAAGACGGCGTTTTTTCATTGTTTGAACTTAAGGGGAAAAACATGCTAACATCTTCAGACGCAAAAAGACTTTTTGAGTCATACAGTCCTGAGGAAATGAAAAAAGCTCCTCCGGCATTTCTTCAAATCAAAAAATATACGGCAATGCAATCTTATATTGAAAAAGGAGAAACAATTATAATGAGAATGATGATAGGTATGACCATTCACTATATTGTGATTAATAAAAGGACGAATGAAGTGTGTGTTTATAAACGTTCTTATAATGATTTGTTATACAACGAAGAGCCCCGTATTATCGCTTTTTGTAATGGTATTACTTCTGATAGCGCCGGCGTTTATTATCATACTTCATCGCGTAGATCAAACGGCGTACCCGAACTTCAGGAACTTTATAAAGCCGGCGCATTGTCGCCCGGTGTGATCGGTTTGGAAAAAATAATGGAATTAAAAGATGATGATAATCCGCTACTGATTTATTATGAATTTAAAGAAGAATGAAATAAGGGAGGAGTCGTAAAATCTGATAACCGGGTGGTGTGGGTTTTTCAGCCTTGAATACACTCCGTTGGATAGTGAGTTTCTGTACGGCGCTTGCTTTTGCCACAATCTTTTATTGGGTACTGTTGAACTGGGGAATGGCAACCGCTGTGGGCGCTTTCATTTGTATGATATTCTCTCAATGGGTAACCGTAATGGTGATGGCGGTGATTGCATAGGTGTTTTATTTAATCGACAGGCAAAGTACGACGGCGACTTGCACTGTCGTATTAACATCTGTCTTATCAGGCGTTGTTTGGCTATCCGCACAGTATGCTGCCTTGACGGGGTCTTTCAAAGAAGGACTGGAATATATCCTTTGGAGTTTCGGCATCAACTACCCTGTCTATTATGCCATAAATTAGTGAAGTAAGCAAATTTCGAAGGGAGATTCTCGCGCGCGTACATTATATTATATAGAATGCGCTATTTTTCTAAATGACGTCAGATTGGTAGAAGTATGGATGCGGGGATACTTTATTTTTCGGCACGGGGGTTGATAAATGAGGTATAGAGGAACAACAGGGCGGCTATCAGTAGAAAGACAACCCATTCCGTTCTGCTGCGAAACATGAATACCGAAGAAACGATCAGCGAAATGCCGGCCATGGTGTTGATTCGATGAAGGCGACGCTGCCGGAAAGCGAGGTCCTGATAGGGCGCAGTCATATAACACAATGTTATACCTGCGGCTCCAAAGGCAAACAGATAGGGCGAGTAACTCCAATGGGTGATGTATAACACTGCTCCGACTAACACCAAGACGCCTGAAAACATGAAGAAATAATTGCGTATCTGTTGGTTCATTCTGCAATGATAAAGATGTCCTCGTCTTCTTTTTTCATCAGGTATTCTTCGCGAGCAAACCGTTCTAACCCCTCTTTGTCGGTCCGAAGTTCCTGTATCTTCTTTTTGTTCTGCTCCATCTCCTTCTTCTGACGGATGATCTCGTTCTCTAAAAAACGGATTTTTTCGTCGTATTTGTAACGATTATACAGGTTACTGTCTCCTACTAAGAAAGTTACAGCAAAAAACAGAATCGTGACCAACCAGTATTTGTTGAGGCCGGCCAAGTGTTTTTTATAAAAATCGACTATTTTCGACATGACATTCAAATTTTTTTGTGCAAAGTTACTGATTTTTTCGTTGAATGATAATAGATCAATAAAAAAATAATCGGATTTGTTTTTGTATTAGCGCTTCTTTCACTATCTTTGTACGCAATTTGAAAAAAAATGGAAGAATATATCGTATCGGCACGAAAATACAGGCCTTTGACTTTTCGCAGTGTGGTAGGGCAAAAAGCGTTGACTACGACCCTGAAAAATGCCATTCAGGGCGCTAAGATAGCACATGCTTACTTGTTTTGCGGCCCGCGAGGCGTCGGCAAAACATCGTGTGCTCGTATCTTTGCAAAGACTATTAACTGCCTTAACCCGACAGCCGACGGTGAATCGTGTAACGCATGTGAATCGTGCCGGTCGTTCAACGAACAACGTTCGTTTAATATCCATGAGCTCGATGCCGCATCTAACAATTCGGTAGAGGATATTCGGTCGCTGACCGAACAGGTGCGTATACCGCCGCAATTAGGGAAATACAAAATATATATCATCGATGAGGTTCACATGCTTAGTCCGCAGGCTTTCAATGCGTTCCTCAAAACGCTGGAGGAGCCGCCCCATTATGCCATTTTTGTGATGGCTACCACCGAAAAGCAAAAAATACTTCCTACGATCCTTTCGCGTTGCCAAACCTACGATTTCTCCCGTATAACGGTGGAGGATATTGTCGAGCATTTGCAATATGTGGCTTCTTGTGAAAATATTACTGTCGAAACCGAAGCGTTAAACATCATTGCGCAAAAAGCCGAAGGCGGTCTGCGTGATGCGCTGTCGATTTTTGATCAGTTAGTGAGCTTTACCACCGGTCATATAACCTATCAATCGGCGCTTAACAATCTGAATGTATTGGACTATGAATATTTTTTCCGCTTCACCGATGCGATGCTTCAGGGCAATGTCAGGTCTTGTCTGCTTATTCTGAATGAGATTCTCGCGAAAGGGTTCGACGGACAGCATGTTATTAGCGGTCTGGCTTCGCATTTCCGGAATCTTCTTGTGTGCATGGACGAAGCGACACTCGTACTGTTTGAGGTGGGGGCTTCGTTGCGCGACCGCTATAAGGTAACTGCCAAACGATGTTCCGACAAATTGCTTTTCAAAGCGATAGCGCTTGCCAATCAGTGCGATTTAGACTATCGACAAAGCCGTAATAAAAGGCTGTTATTGGAGTTGACGCTCATACAAATATGTCAGCTTACGGTAAGTCCCGATGATGTGGACGAAAAAAAAAACTGATTAAACCAATCGTTTCATCTTCTCTGCCCGCTCCCGCTGTGGGCGGAACATCCACATCGCAATCCCCCGCAACAATACGTAGCCATGAGGGAGCACAACGCGCCCCCGCTATGACACATAGCCGGGAGGAATCAAAGCGCACCCCCTCTACGGGAGGAGGCAGAGGGGAGGTTTCCTCTACCTATCGTTCCACCTCATTAAAAGAATTAGGTAAAGAAAAAGCAATAACGCCGACGACATTATTAACCTCACAGTTGAAAAATGCGAACAGTGATTTTTCGCAGGATGATTTGGTGAAATATTGGATTGAATATGCCAATAGCCTGACAATAGAGAAGATTCACCTTAAAAATACGTTGCTAAGTTGCAAACCTGTGCTAAAAGAAAATTTTATCTTTGAAGTAGCCGTTTATAACCCCAGCCAGAAAGATGAAATCTTTGACAGTAGCCCTTTATTGTTAGGTCATCTGTGTGAAAGACTCAATAATAACCGTATTAAAATGGATATCCGGTTCGTTGAAAAAGACGAAATAGAAATGGTATATACCACCACAGAAAAATATGATTATCTGCTTAAAAAGAATCCCAATATCGAGAAACTGAAGGAGCTTTTTAATCTGACAATGGAGTGATTCTTATTTCTCTCTGATAAATAGCTGAATAGGTGTGCCGGTAAAATCCCAGTTTGCTCGTATCTGATTTTCGAGGAATCGCTTGTAGGGTTCTTTCACCCATTGGGGCAGATTGCAAAAAAATATGAAAGACGGGATCGTTTCACCCGGAAGCTGTGTGACATATTTTATTTTTATATACTTTCCTTTCCATGCGGGAGGGGGTGTTTTTGCAATCACTTGTAACATCACTTCGTTCAACTTGCCTGTAGGGATACGTCTCCGACGATTTTCGTACACTTCGTTGGTTTTCTCAAGAATCTTAAAAATACGCTGTTTGGTCGAAGCTGAAATAAACAAAACAGGGAAATCCGTAAAAGGAGCAAACCTTTCCTGAATAGCTCGGATATAAGTTTTAATAGCATCCTGGGATTTGTCTGCTACTAAATCCCATTTATTGACGCAGACAAGTAGTCCTTTTTTGTTTTTCTGAATGATAGAGAAAATGTTTATATCCTGCCCTTCAACGCCTCGCGTCGCATCGAGCATCAGTACGCAGACATCCGAATTTTCTATCGCCCGGATAGAGCGGATCACCGAATAATACTCAATATCTTCGTTCACCTTCCCTTTTTTCCGAATGCCTGCCGTGTCTACCAAGTAAAAATGATGTCCGAACTTATTATATTTTGTGTAAATCGAATCGCGAGTAGTGCCGGCTATATCAGTTACAATAAAACGTTCTTCGCCGATAAAGGCATTGATGAGTGATGATTTGCCGACATTGGGACGACCTACTATCGCGATACGTGGTAGGTCTTCGTCCAACACGTAATCATTCGTTACCGGTAATAAGCTCACAATGTTGTCTAATAAATCGCCTGTATAAGAGCCGTTTATAGCCGAAACACAATAGGGTTCGCCTAACCCCAGCCGGTAAAAATCGGCAGCAAGAGAATGTATCTCAAAGTTATCGGCTTTGTTGACAACTAAAATCACCGCTTTGTTACTGCGTCGAAGGATACGCGCTACCTCGTCGTCCAAATCGGTCACGCCGGTCAGTATGTCGACAACAAACAAAATCACATCTGCTTCTTCGATAGCAACCTGCACCTGTTTGTTAATCTCACCTTCAAATACATCGACGGAATTGACGACCCACCCGCCTGTGTCGATGAGTGAAAATTCGTGACCTGTCCATTCGACCTTCCCATACTGACGATCACGTGTCGTCCCCGCCTCTTCATTGACGATGGCTTGCCTCGTCTGTGTGAAACGGTTAAATAAAGTCGATTTGCCTACATTGGGACGACCTACGATTGCTACTACACTCATATTTAATTAAGAATTAAGAATTAAGAATTACGAATTACGAATTACGAATCTATTGTTAATTGTTCATTGTTCATTGATTTGGTATCCGTACTTTTGTAAGAGTGTGCCCCTGTTACGCCAGTCTTCTTCGACTTTTACATACATTTCGAGATAGATTTTCTTGTCGAAAAATTTCTCCAAGTCCTTGCGCGCCATCATTCCGACTTTCTTCAAGGCTTGTCCGCGATGTCCGATGATGATTCCTTTCTGTGATTCCCGCTCAACGATAATCAGCGATTTGATGTGTATGAGGGCTTCGGATTCAACAAATTGTTCTACTGCGACTTCTACGGAATAAGGTATTTCCTTCTGATAATAAAGGAGTATCTTTTCGCGAATGATCTCCGTAACAAAAAAACGTGCGGGGCGGTCTGTTAATGCGTCTTTATCGAAATAGGGAGGCGAAGGCGGAATGAGTTCCTCGATGCGTTTTTGTACTATGTCCACATTAAAACCCAACTGCGCCGCTATCGGATAAATTTCGGCTTCAGGCAACAGTTCATGCCATGTTAGCGCTAATTTTTCAAGCGCCGGTTGATTGGTCAGGTCTATTTTGTTGATTATCAATAAAACGGGGCAATTGGCCTTTTGTATGCGATGCAAAAAATCTACATTCTTATCGGTTTTTTCGACCGTATCGGTCATGTAAAGCAGTACATCAGCATCCCCTAAGGCTGATTCCGAGTAATCCAACATCGTTTGTTGGAGTTTATAATTGGGGCGTAGCACGCCCGGTGTATCGGAATAGACGATCTGCATCGTTTCGGTATTCACAATACCCATGATACGGTGCCTTGTCGTCTGCGCTTTCGATGTGATAATCGAAATACGCTCTCCGACTAACCGGTTCATCAATGTCGACTTGCCGACATTGGGATTCCCTACTATATTAACAAACCCCGACCTGTGCATCATATAATCTGAAAACTGAAAACTGAAAACTGAAAACTGAAAACTAATACCTGAAAACTGAAAACTGAAAACTAATACCTGAAAACTGAAAACTGAAAACTGAAAACTAATACCTGAAAACTAATACCCCCATTTCAGATAGGTGGCTCCCCAGGTAAAGCCTGCTCCAAAAGCGGCCAAAATGAGATTATCACCTTTTTTCAGTTTCGGTTCCCATTCCCACAGGCAGAGCGGTATACTGCCTGCGCTTGTATTGCCGTAACGCTCGATGTTAACCATCATCTTTTCAAGCGGGATTTCCAATCGTTGCATGGCGGCATCCAAGATACGGATATTGGCTTGATGGGGTACAACCCAGTTGATATCGGCTTTTGTCAGTCCGTTGCGTTCAACAATCTCGTTTGCTACATTCGCCATTTCGACGACAGCGCGTTTGAACACTACCTTGCCTTCCTGATAGACTGTATGTTCGTTATTAGCAACGGTCTCATGTGAAGGCATGCGCAACGAACCGCCGGCTTTCATGTGCAGATGCGGCAAACCGCTACCGTCTGTTCTAAGGATTGAATCCATAACGCCGATGGATTCGTTAGTGGGTTCGACAAGTACTGCGCCGCAACCGTCGCCGAATAAAGGACAGGTCGCCCGGTCTGAATAGTTTGTTATCGAGGTCATCATATCGCCTGCAACCGTGATGATTCGTTTGTAACGACCTGAACGGATGAAGTTTGCAGTTGTCTCAAGCCCATATATAAAGCCTGAACAGGCAGCCTGAAGGTCAAAAGCAAAAGCATTTTTACAGCCTGTCTGATAAGCGATGATAGATGCGGCGGGAGGAAAGTAATAGTCGGGTGTTGAAGTTGCGCAAATGATACCCTCGACAGATGCACGGTCGATGCCGGTCTTCTCAAAGAGTTCATTGACAGCCTGTATAGCCATATAAGACATAGCTTTCCCATTTTTAAGTACACGCCTTTCCTTGATACCCACGCGTGACATTATCCATTCATCGTTTGTATCAACAATTTTTGCCAGGTCTTCATTCGTGATTTTATCTTCAGGGACATATCCTCCTATCCCTGTAATAACTGCATTTATCATATCAATTATGATTAATTCTACTCAAAAAGTTGCTATATAGCCTCTTTCTTTTCGATTGCGAGTTTACCTCTGTAATAACCACATTCACTGCATACAGTGTGGTAAACGTGCCATGCTCCACAATTCGGGCATACTGCCATGGTAGGTAGCGTCGCTTTATCGTGCGACCTGCGTTTGGCAGTTCGCGAACTCCCTTGTCTTCTTTTAGGATGTGCCATAATGTTCTATTTTTAAATTAATTATCTTTCAGTAAATTACGAAGTACGTCCCATCGCGGGTCGACCGGTCGACTGCCTTCTTTCGATTCGGTAGCCTCATCTTTCTTTAGCTCGTCGACACAAAGTTCACTCAGTTTTGAGGCCATCACCTTGTTGCACGCACCGGGTTGATGTACATGCTTCAGAGGAATTGCCAATGCAATAAATTCGTACAAATGCCATGCAATGTTGATAAATCCTTCTTCTTCAGAAACGATGACTCTTTCATCGCTTGTCTCGGCATACATATCTCCAAACGTGACGATTAGTCTGTTTATTGTCTCAACCGGAATTTCCAAATCTTCCAAACATCGGTCACAGTCAACCGTGACCACCCCGTTTATCCGAAAATCCAATTCAAAGACCGATGTCACACGCATGATTGTAAGCGCGACATTCACTTTGCCCTTCCTGACTTCAGGCCCGTCAATTCGTTCAAAAAACTCATTTTCCAACAAATAGTCAAACTTGTAAGTCGTTACTGGAGAAAGATTTTTCAAATCTATCCGAAACATTTTCAACATTGCTAAATGTCAATACCTATTAATAAAACCGCGCAAAGATACGGGTTTTTTTCATACGAAAAAAATTTAAGATTTAAAATTTAAGATTTAAGACAATAAGTTCGCTTTACCGCCTGCTAAATTCGCATCCGCAATACGATTGATTATAAAAATCAAACCGACGCACGAGTTCATTCCGTCGTTCACTCAGTCCTCCTTTCCGCCAGTTATGCGCCCAGAAAACGAGGTTGGGAAACAACGCGGCAGCCGATTCACCGGCTTCTTTTATCTGCATCAAATCTTTCCAACGGGAGGCTGCAAGCGTAGAAGTAAAAACTTGATATCCGTTTTCAGCAGAATAGGAGGCCGTTGCTGTGAGGCGTAACTTAAAGCACTGTAAACAGCGCATCCCCCTTTCCGGTTCATTTTCCATACCCTTCACACGCTCAAGCCATAGGGCGTGGTCATAATCGGCATCTACAAAAGCAAGTCCCAGCATTTTGGTATGTCGGATACATTCCGCCTTACGCTTCTCATATTCTTCATTGGGAAATATGTTCGGATTATAATAGAATAGGGTAGGACGCACTTCGTGAGCTAAAAGAAACTCCACTATCGCCGATGAACATGGCGCACAACACGTATGCAGTAAAATTTCCTTTTCACCTCCCGGAACTTCAATTTTCGGTTTCATAATTATTTCTCCTTATCCCTTATCCCTTATCCCTTATCCCTTATTCCTTATCCCTTATCCCTTATTCCTTATCCCTTATCCCTTATTCCTTATCCCTTATCCCTTATTCCTTATCCCTTATCCCTTATCCCTTATTCCTACTTCCTTATCCCTTATCCCTTATCCCTTATCCCTTATCCCTAATTCCTAATTCCTAATTCCTAATTCCTAATTCCTACCACCCTCTACTTCTCAACCAACTTATAACCTACTCCTTTTATGGTTATGATTTGCACGGACGGTTCTTTTTTCAGATATTTCCGCAATGAAGTGATATAAGTATCTAAACTGCGGGAGTAAATAATACCGTTACTTCCCCAGTTGTCGTTTAAGAGCACATCACGTTCGACAACATTGCCATGATGCGTACAGAGTTTGGATAAGATTAAATTTTCTTTTTTATTTAGCTGAATAGTCTCTCCAAATCCTTGCAGCTCATTTTTTGCAGGGTCAAAGGTATATTGGCCGATAGTAAAGGGATGATTGGCATTATTTTCGGGTAGAGAAACGATATTATCGGTTTTTGAAATGAAGGTAAGATTCGTTTGTTTGGCATACAGGAGCCACAGACAAGCAATGATAATGATTGTCAGGGATATAGCAGAAATAATCGTACCTGTCATACGCCGAAAAATCACCCCGGATGATATTTCCAAAACTGTACGCAACGATTCGGTTTCGGAGATATCCATGACAAAGGTTGTCTCGATATTTTCTTTCGGTTGCTTTATGTCAGGGAGCAGAGAGGATTCAATAATGTCTCCGGTCGTGTTGTTAAAACGTTCAATAACAAAGTATGCCGGAATATCCTTCTCAAATAACATGCCTGAATACAAATCGGCTAAGCAAAAAATGTTTATAGGGGAAATCTGTTCCCGTAAATCGACAAATACATGATTAATAAAGTTTTCAATCGAAAGACCGGACAAGTTATTGTAAAAAATCGTATCCGGATCAGGGCAATACCGTATAATTTGCACTTCTTCCGTACCGCAACTTTCAATGGTTACCGCTCCCGTATTGACGATATTGAAAAAAGGGACGCGATAAGTCTGCTCTTTCTGATAGGCCGGCGTAAAGGCTTCTTTCGCTTCAACCATCAATTGCCGGGCGGTATAACAATAGGTATTGTGCAGCCAGATAGCCTGTGACAGCAGTATGCAAACAGTGCCGGTCAGGGTGAAAAACAGTAGGCGAATATTACTTTTTATTGAAAACATATCCTCGATTGCTTTAAAAAACATCACAAAGTTACATGAAAATTTTCGATTTCCGCACAAAAGAAATTTTTTTTGCCCCTTCTTATCAATTATGATAACGGAATAACGGAATAACGGAAATCTTTTCACAAAAATTTGACATAAACAACACAATCATTTGAAAGAAGAACCTTTCACAGTAAATTTTTTTATATCACCTTTGCGGCGTTTTTTAAATATTTTAATGATAATCGAGATGAAAAAATTTTTTTTATTAGCCGTAATGTGTGCAGTATGCGGTATAAATTATGCACAAGAGAATAAGGCAGACGCGCCGGAAGGCAAGACGAATCCGGTAGCGCCAAAAGAAACCGCTGTATTCAATAAAACCGAACATGATTTCGGAACTATTCCCGAAAACGGAGGAAACGTCGAATGTGAATTTACCGTCAAGAACACGGGCAACACTCCCTTAACTATTTTAAAAGCGACGCCAAGTTGCGGATGTACGGTTGCAGAGTTCACACAAGAACCGATAGCGCCCGGAAAAAAGGGAACAATCAAAGCCTCATTTAATCCGAAAGGAAACAAAAATGAGTTTGGGAAGCAAATCACCGTATTTACAGACGGGAATCCGGCAAGGACAACTCTCACAATCAAAGGGAAAATCAAACAATAAGCGGATAGCTGAATTGTTTTCAGTAATTGAGCTTACCTGAGAGTGCGGTCGTCCCGTCCGCAATCTCAGGTAAGTTGAATTGCATTTTTTTTTAAAAAAACTTTCAGGTATCAAAAATATTGCTACCTTTGCAGAAATTTGAAGCTAACATGACGGTATTTTTAAAAATGAAGTCAGGTTGTTTTAACATGTGATTGGGTTCTATTATTTTTTTATACTTTTTACTATGGATTATTTTAAAAGTCTCATTATTACTCTATTACTACTTTCGAGTCCGTTTTACTGTGCGGCAGATGACCTAGTATGGCATGAAGGGAAAAAGGAAGACATCTTCAAAATGGCGAAAGATCAGGATAAATTCGTCCTTGCCATTTTAGGTTCGTATACATGTGGCCAGTGTAACAGAGCAAAGACTTGGTTCAATGGCTCTCTAAAGACAATCGTTGATAATAACTATTTTACGTGGTTTGTCGTTCATGATTCCGACATCTACAAAACCCTTAGTCAGTACACGGCCGAATATGATGCGCTCCTAATGGTGATCGGCAAGCCCTGGCCGATTATACTAATCGTCAACCCGGATGATACTGACGACTTTATCATTTTTTGGCCTCCCGATTCAAGAAATGAGCAAATTATGCGTCAAAAGATTACACCGCCGGGTTTGCTCTCTTTTTCACAATTGACGTGGTATGAGAACAAAGAAGAGGTTTTCAAATTAGCGAAAGAACAAGGCAAATACATCTTGAAATTTGTCGGGAGAGCCACGTCGCCCCAAAGTAAAAAAATGATGAAACAGTTTAATGAGAATCCTTTGAGAGACATGTTGGAAGGAAACTACATCTTGTGGTACAGCTCGGATATGTCGGAAGCTAAGTTAGAAGCAGGCGCCGCCAAAACATTGCCCTATTTATCCGTTATATATCCCGAAGACCCTGACAACTTACTTGAAGAGGAATGGGGGTATAAGGATAATAAGACGCTGGAAGAGCTATTTAAAAATTATACGGTATCAAACGATAATATCCAACCGAAGGATAAAGCGTTCGTTTCAGGTAATATCCTGTATATATCCAACCAGACAAGTAACGAACAAATCCGGATTTATTCATTGACCGGACAAAGTTTCTCTACCGTGCGTAAAAATGATTTCAGCATCCGTATTGATGTCTCTAATTTACCGAAAGGTATATTTGTCATTCATAGCTCAGCCGGCTGGAGCGCCAAAGTTTTGAAACAATAAACAGTCTATATTAATCACTAAAAAAATATTATTATGAATCAATTTAAAATTATTACTACATTAATAATAAGCATTTTGCTATTATTTTCCGCATCTTTTTTCAGCCATGCACAAGATTATGAGACATGGGTTATGGATCATTGGAGTAAGGATAAAGAGGAAGCCTTCAAAATGGCTAAAGAGCAGGATAAGTTTATTTTGCTGTTCGTAGGAAGACCCACCTGTCCAACTTGTCGTGCCACGTCGGAATTGTTCTGTAATCCTGAAAATCCTTTCTTAGAGATATTTGACGATTATTATATAACATTATATAAATGTTATGACGAAGAAGAAGACAGAGCGGATGTGTATGAATATATCCAAGAATATTACTACGAACGTGAGGTTTTAGGTCTTGTCAGACAGATACCCTGGCTCTATATAATCAACCCGGACAAGGAGGGCGAAAGCGTTACGTCCATGTATAGACCCTATCCGGAGTGGAGACCGGATGAAGAGACGATGCGGCAATTTCTCGCTATCGACTTGTTAGACGGTTTTGATTTGAATTGGTATGCAGATGAAGAAGTCGTTTTTGATTTAGCTCAAGAACAAAATAAGTTCATTTTCAAATTTGTAGGAAACGGTACTTCACCTAACAGTCAAAAAATGATGCAACTACTTCAGGAGGAGTCGCTAAAACAAATCTTGGAAGAAAACTTCATCTTATGGTATACCTCAGATGATTGCGGTTGTGATATCATTTTAACAGCTGGGACTGAATCGGAAGATGGGGACGATAGTAATCTGCTTCCTTATATCTCTATTTTTGACCCTAATTTCCCTGAAGACTTACTTGAGGAGTTATGGGGTGTTCAAGATGAGGAGACCCTTGCAGAGATACTTAAAAAGTATACGGTGGCAAACGAAATAATTGTTACGAAAAATAAAGTATACTTTTCGGGTGATGTGCTGTATATATCAAACCAGACGAGTAACGAACAGATACAACTCTATTCATTGACGGGTCAAAATATCGCTTCCATTCACAAAAACGACTTTACGATGAGTATGGATGCCTCTTCTATCCCGAAAGGCGTATTAATAGTTCACAGTTCAGCCGGCTGGAGCGCTAAAATTGTGAAATACTGATGCGTCGTCATTGCGGGTCATTGCGGGGAACGAAGCAATCCGAAAAAGGTAGATCGGTGCGCCTTGGATTGCTTAGCAGGCTCGCAATGAATTGGTAATAAGGTATGTAATATTTTATAAAAAAATAAATTATGAATAAATTGTCATTTATTTGCGTTTTATCCCTGCTTTGTAGCCCTTTTTTATGCAAGGCGCAAGATTATACCGAATGGGTTTATAACAATTGGTACAGTGATAAAGAACAGGTCTTCCGGTTAGCAAAAGAACAGGACAGGTATGTTTTCCTGTTTGCCGGACTACGAGGCTGTCCCATCTGTGGGAGGACATCCACCAATTTTGGAAAACCCGACAATCCTCTTCGTCCTATCATAGATGCCGATTACACGCCTTGGGCTTACAAAGTTATGACTGGTAGCATAGAAGCTTTTACCGATGAATATGTTAAACAATTCGTGATTGATGTTGTGGGAAAGGGCGCCACGAAATTTCCCTTTCTTTTTGTAATTAATCCGGACTATCCGGATAGTTACGTTAAATGGCTGTCGGGAGAAAGCCTGCCGGATGCCACTTTCACCGTCGACCGGTTGAAGGACTTACTTACCATCGATTTGTTAGCCAACAGCACTTTAACCTGGTACAAAAACAAAGAACAGGTTTTCAACTTAGCCAAGGTACAAAACAAATACGTTTTTAAATTGGTAGGAAGAGGTACATCGCCTAACAGTCAAAAACTCATAAAACAACTGAATTTAAATTCCTTAAAGGACCTGTTAGGCAAAAATTATATCTTATGGTATAGCTCGGATGTCTCGGAAGCTAATTTAGAGGTCGAAACTTTGTCGGGAGAAGATGAAGAAGCCGTTAAGACGCTTCCTTATATCTCTATCATATATCCCCAAGCGCCTGACAAATCTCTTGATGAGGTATGGGGGTATCAGGATGATGACAAAGCGCTGGAAGAGATACTTAAAAAATATACGGTAGCAAATGAGATTATTGTACCGGAGAACAAAGTATCCGTTTTAGGGAAGACGCTGCTCATCGCTAACCAAACAGTCAACGAACAGATTCGCATCTATTCATTGTCCGGACAAAATATCGCTACCATTCGGAAAAATGATTTTACCGTCCATATTGATGCTTCCTCTTTCCCGCAAGGCATACTTGTGATTCACAGTTCAGCCGACTGGAGCACGAAAGTTTTGCTGCAGTAGAATCTTTGAATCCATGGACGAAAATTTAAAATATTATTTAGATAATACAATCGTGACAAAATCTGCCATAGAGAGCAGATTGACGCATCCAATCACAAAACTTCGGTATCCGAACCGATTAGTCTATGACCTTTTAAAGAAATATGCAAGTGATTTTTATAAAACCGGATATGAGCCAAGGTTTGTTAGTTTAGCCGGTCTTAGAGGGGTGGGGAAGACAACCCTGTTATGGCAGACAGCAAATCATATTTATCAGAATCATCACAAAGACGTCTATTTCTTCAATGTAAACACATTGAAAAACTTAGGCGTTGACATGCATATAGCGCTGGAAGAGTTTCAAAGACATATCCTTAAAAAGAGATTTAACGAACTCTCCGAACCGATAACGCTGCTTTTTGATGAAGTTCATGATGATGATAAATGGAGC
>JGI24702J35022_10001520_pt1 | contig 14406 bp, 14 predicted proteins | sample TergutTh196P4_FD_35022 | JGI IMG/M metagenome (IMG submission 35022)
CCGCCACGCCGTTTCATCAACTGCGCCTGTTCCTGATCAGTTTTCATGATACCACCATAAGAATCGGCATTCCCATCGTTGCCGATGACAAAACAATTGGACAACGACGCGATTTGGAATTTGTTTCCGATACCCGTCATAGGACTTCCTTGAGGAACGATATACTTAAAATCTTTCAACAGATCGTACAATTCCTGTTCGCTCATCGGATTGGGGTAATTTCTCTCCACACGCGCCAATTCACGCGCTATGCGCCAATGCATATCATCGGGCGACTGTTCGTAAATCTTCCCATACGAATCCTTAATAGCGTACTTGTTGACCCATACTTTAGCGGCTAACTCATCACCGTTAAAGTATTCGAGAGATTTTTTATATGCTTCTTCAAACGTATAGGTTTTTTCCTGGCGTTTTTCCTCTACCGCATTTTCTTTAGAAATCATTGTGCTTGTGAGCATTATTCTTTATATATTTAGATTTATGACATTTGCATTTTAAAAAAAGACGTGCAAGTTATTATCTAATACGTCGACGAACAAATTTTTGTTTTTGGTCTTATTAACATTTATGGGCATAGTTATTCACAAAATTTATATACCTTTGTGAAAAATTGGAATTGATTAAGATGATATATCGCATTCAAAAAGTTTTGTTTCATGCAGGTATTGACGGATTTCTGGCGCTGTTGATAACCGTTGTTGTGTTGGCTTGGCTTTGGCCGACTGTTGGTGCGGGCGAAGGAGTATTTTCACTCTCTTCGCTGGCAAATTACGGTGTTTCTGTCATTTTCTTTTTCTATGGATTGAAACTTAGCCGCGAAAAATTGCGTACCAGTCTCGATAACTGGAAATTGCATATCCTGATACATCTTACCACTTTTGTATTGTTCCCGATACTGATTTTATTGATACGCCCGCTNTTTCAGGGCGAGAACAATTTCCTGCTGTGGCTTGGTATTTTCTATCTGGCAGCGTTACCCTCCACCGTATCATCGTCGGTTGTGATGGTCTCCATAGCCAGAGGCAACCTGCCTGCCGCAATCTTCAATGCCAGTATTTCCAGTCTTATTGGAGTATTCATTACTCCGTTGTGGATGAGTTGGTTCATATCTGGTAGAGACGTAACGTCCGTCTCTACAATGGGAATTGATACGGCAGGTTTATGGTCAATCATTGGGAAATTAGTGCTGCAAATACTGCTTCCTGTGGCACTGGGCATGTCGCTCAATCGATGCTGGGGCACATTTGCCGAAAAACACCGGCATAAACTCCGCATGTTCGACCAGGCCATCATCCTGCTCATTATCTATACATCGTTTTGCGCCTCGTTTGCCCATTTTGTGTTTGATGGTTTTTCGTGGATCATCATTATTGGATGCTCCGCAGGCATGGTGGCGCTGTTTTTCATTGTGTACGGGATTGTAGGATTAGTGTGTTATCTCCTGAAAATGAATCGAGAAGATACCATCACCGCGCAATTTTGCAGTTCTAAAAAATCATTGGTGCATGGAGTAGCAATGTCAAAAGTTATCTTTGCAGGATACAGCAGTATTGGTGTTATCCTGCTACCGGTCATGCTTTACCATACATTGCAGCTGATGATTGTATCGGCTATTGCAAGAAGATGTACTGTTTTTGAAAAAGAACATCGGCAGGTAAAATAGTATTCCTACCAGCGAAAACAGCAATCCGCCCATAGTTCCGGCAGCGAGGGCAAACCAGAAGGGTTCGCGATGTTCGCCTGCCACAAACGGTATCAATCCGAGGATGGTAGACAGGATGGTGAGCATCACGGGCGTGATTTTTCCATGCAACGCCTGCATGTACTTACGACGCGACGAACAGGGCGAGCTATTCAGGTTATTGTAGTCGTTGATAATGTAAATGGCGGCATTCACAGTGAGGGCACACAGAAGCACTAAAGCGGCAAAACCGCCCTGATCGAAGTTCAGGTGAAACAGATAAAAAGTAAGAAACAATCCGATAAATCCAAACGGCACTAAACTGATGACCGCCAACGGTTGCCACAATGATTCGAACAAAATCGCACAAAGAAGATACACGACTAATAAAATCAACAAAATCAGCCAGTACTGTTTTTTTTCCTTTTGCCACCATCCATGCCCGCCTACTACTTCTGCTCTATACCCTAACGGTAGTATCTCGTTGGTTTCTTTTACAATGCGTTCGTGCAATATGTTGCCAAACCTTGCCGAACCAATGTAATCGTAGGTCACGAACATGGTATATTGCTGGTTTTCCTTGCATACCTCCATCTGCTCGACATCTTTCACCATTTCTCCGGTCGACGACAGTTTAAGAAAAATATCGCCTGTGTGCAGCAAATTGTTGTACAGCGTCCAACGATCGGTTTCAGCCAATTGTTTTGCACGAAATTTGATGTCCCGAGACATTCCATCCATCATTATTCTTGCAGCATACTGTTCATTACCTGCCACATTGCGCACCATGCTGAAATATGCGGGCAACGAAATGCCGCTTATGGCTAAGCGTTCGACATCGGGTGTAAGGACAAACTCACGGTTTTTGCTCTTTTCCCATGTATTACGGCTCATGATATTTACTTCCTTGATACGCGGGTTTTCCAACAAATCACTGCGAATATCCTCGGCGTAATCATAAAGCTGGTCGTAATTGTAGCCAAAAAGTTGTATGCGGTATGAACCTGTACCTCCGTCGAATACGCGATTGGAAAAAGAGTCGCCCACACCAACAACCGTCCAGTCCGCAGCACCGGAGTTAATGCTTTTTGTAATCAATTCGCTTTTAAGCTGATGCGGAAAATATCCAAATTCATGTTCTTTTTTAAAAGTGATACTGATACTGGCATTTTGGGCGCTGCTGATATTTGTTTCGAAACGGTCTATTTCCTTAAATCCCACAAGGTATTGTTCCAGTATCTCTATCGATTGGTTCATCTGAACAATGGTAGCGCCCGGCGGCATGTAAGCATATACGTTCAATGTAGTACGATCGCGACCGGGATTCCACTGCGAACCTTCATAAACAAACTGTACAAACAGCCGCAAACTCCCGCCCAGCACCTTATCCACAATTGGTTTGGCTTTCTCCACATACCACGGGCTGCCCAGCGTTTTGTTGTACATCTCCGCCCAACGGCCTTCGTTCTCTATCTTGTTGGGCAACATGAATACCGGCAAACCGAACCCAAGTACAAACACAGTCCATGCAATCCACTGCCGCCGGCGTATTCCCGAGAGAACGGAAGCATAGACGCGGGAGGCAAGAGCCGGACGGCGGCGGAGTTTCGCCACAGGCAAAGTTTTTAACGAGGTAAACCTTGAACCTTGAACCCTGGATACTGAACCTGTACTTTCATACAACGATGGCACCAAAAACCAAGCGCTAACCAGCGACACCATCAAATTAATAATAACAATAACAGCGAAATCGACTAAATCGAGCTTTATTCTCTCATCGAGGAAGAAGACAGCCGAGAGCGAGGCGACGGAAGTAATCGTTGCCGCCAGTATGGCGATAAATATGCGCCTGTTGCCGCGGATGCGGAGGTGTTCGACCATTACGATGGTATTGTCGATAATCAGTCCCAGCGAAATAGCAATACCGGCAAGCGAGTACAGGTTGATTTCGATACGCAGCAGGTAATACATTCCCATCGCTATACAGATATTGGCTATGATGCTCAACAGAATGATCATCAGAAAACGGAATTTGCGTGTTACAATCAGGATAAACAGCAAAAGAATACAAATTGTGGCGATGGTGCGCATGTATATCCTGCCTAATTCGCCGCTGATGTACTCGGTGGAATCGTAGGTATTTATGATGGAATAGCCTTGTGGTAACGAAGGCAACATTTCAGCTATTTTTGCTTTTACCTGCCCGGCCAGCACTATATGATTGGCTTGCGGCGAGGCGTATAATACCAGGTTGATCCTGTTCATCCCGTTGATGCGATAGTAGGAAGTCGGTTCCTGCTCGATGTACCGCACGACGGCTATATCTCCCAACCGTACCACCTGTCCGTCAACTGACTGTAAAGGAATTTCTTCCAGACGGACAGTGTGAGCGCCGGGATTTTCCGCAGAAAGGTGCATCCATGCCATGCGCCCCTTTGCGTCAATATCCTGTACCATGCCAAGCGACATTACGCTATAATGTCGGGTAACAGCCTGACCCAACATAGCCGGCGTGAGACCAATGGCTTGAAGTTGATCTGCATCATATTCTATCATCCATTCGTAAGGCGAAGCGCCAGTTACGTTAATACGACTGACGCCATCAATCATCGACAGAGCGGGCTTGAGAGACTCTTCGGCATACTGTTGAATACCGGCCGGATTGGCCGACGACTGCAATGAATAGGTCAATATTGATTTTTCAGTTTCGTTATTCGGACGATTGAGCGAAAGTTGTGGGAAACTCACCCCCTGAGGCAGTTTGGGATAAAGTTGACGTATGGTAGACGCCACCTCGAAACGGGCGGAGGCCATGTCGGCCGATTTGTCAAATTCGATAGTGATATAGCCGCCATTATTGTACGATGCAGAAGAAATTTTGCGGATGCCGCGAATACGGTTCAAGCCACCCTCGAGCAGCGAAGTTACCTCCTGCTCAATAACTCTGCCAGATACATTTTGCCACGAATAACCCACCGTTATAGCCGGCAACACACGCGAAGGCTGCCACTGCACCCGTAGCAGCGGAAGAAATGCCAACCCTGCAATGCTGAGTGTTGCCCAGATGAGCAAAACCGTGAAATTTGAAAGTTTCATGAAGATAAACTGTGGGGCAAAAGTAATATTTTTTAGTTTACAACATCTGTAGTACATTTTTCTAAAAATGTTCATATCTTCGCGGCATCATTTTTCTTGACCGATAATGATATAGTATGTGTTCCTCGTTGTAGCAATCTATAGAAAACTAAAGATAATGTGATGAATAACAAATAAATTGAACTTGTAACTCTTATTCTTTTTCATCCGATATCTACCAAATTTCAAGTACGTGAGAATAAGGTTGCGAAGGTTCACGTCTTCGGGCTGAACTATTCGCGTTTATTTGACGGAAAAGGTTTACCAGAGCCAAGGTTTGAAAATAAGCAATATACGAACAGTTTCACGCTTTTTTATGGAACCAAAAATACAAAAAATAGATATGGGCACAGAAGTCCGAAAATGCTTGAACAGGCAAAAACGATCGGTGTCATGGTTAGCTGAAGAACTCAATTGCGACCAGAGTAACCTCAACAAGAAACTCAATAAAGAACGCGTACATCCTGATTTGCTTTACGAGATTTCCCAAGTGTTGGAGATAGACTTATTTGCCTGTTATTCAAAGCAATTAGTAGAATCGAAAGGCAAATAGGTAAAAAACTACCTTATTTTTTGGTAGTTTATTACTTGTCAGGTATAAATATAAGTTCTATCTTTACATTATGAAACGGAGGAGAAAAACCTTCGTAAAGGAGGGGACAGGTTCATCGTTTCTGATAATTCTAATTTTTTAAACATTTAAAAATCAATAAAATGAAAAATTCAAATAAAAGTAAAAAAAGTGTAAACACCAATAAGTTGATTGGCATATTGGTAGTTGTGGCAGTGATCGGGCTGTCATTAGGAGATGCCTTGAATGGACACGGTATCAAAGGCAACAAGAATTTGAACCCGATTGTTTTGGGGGATGGCAGTAGTAGTAGTACTGGTACTACAACTACTGGTTCAAACTATTGGTATTGTTATGATATGACAGAGTATCTAAAAGATGGTTGGGAATGGGTATGTAAGGATGATGAAAAATGCAAAGATACAGAAGATCTAACAAAATCTAAGTATGCGGAATCGAGTAAATGCAAAACCAGAGTTTATTGATGAAACTAATTTATTAAAGTGGTAAGGGATTGATTATGTAAATTTTATTATACTTAATTCTTTACCGCATTTTATAATCTATTCAAAAATTTTAGCAATCCTTAATATATTCTTATGAATTATTATAAATTCATTTTTGTTTTTTCTTTGGTCATCGTCTGTTTATCATGCACGACACCCAATGTTTTTGAAGGAGAACATAAATTCATTGAACATTTTCCCCAAACCTTATTCCCTGTAGCAGAGAAACTTGTTGTTGATATGCCGGGCATTGTCAATTTGGCTATTGTGGATACTGTTCTTTTAGCTGTTATAATGCCTGATCCGGAAATATTGCTTCAATCTTATAGCTTAAACAACTATAAACAGATGGGTACTTTAATCAAAAAGGGTAAAGGCCCCGATGAATTCCTTCAAGCGAGTATGCCCATCCAATTTGTTGAAGACGCAACTAATTGTTATGCATGGATGTGGGACCATTCATTACGTTGTTTCTATTTATTGAACATCACGAAAACTATCAAGTATCAACGAACCATTATTGAACAAAGATATGATTTGAAAAATCTCGGATTTTCTTCTCATTTGGTATATGTGAATGATACACTGTTTTGGGGAACAAATTGGACTTTTGACAATTTGGAACTTTTTGCCTATAATGTCAAAAAGGAAGAAATCATTTACCAAACAAAACTTTTTAAGCCAACACGAAATCCATCTAATAATATTTCTGCATTTTCACATAGCGTTACTGTAAAGCCCGATTTGTCAAAAATAGTAATCAACATGCTGTATTTGAATCAACTTCATGTAATCTCATTGAATAATACAAATGATCGGTTCTCTTTTTCCACTTCAAAAAACCCTGGTAATATAGAACAAATTATTTACACAAATGCAGATGATGATTTAATACTGTATTACAGGGATGTTAGAGCTACCGATCAATTCATTTTCGCAATTTATAACGAATGTACTAGGAAATATGAAGAAAATCCAACTAAAACAATAATTCATGTTTTTGACTGGTATGGTAATCCAATTGCTATAATTGATTTGCCATATTATTCTTCATATTTTGCTATAGACGAAAAAGGGGGATATCTTTATGGATTGTCCGAGGATGTGTTATTGGAGCAGGAAATATTTTACAAATATGATATCTCGAAACTTTTGAGTAACTAAAAAAGTTGTATCTCTACCCGTTTCCCATGTCTCCCGGTGGCGAATTGCCTGCGCAATATCTCATCTACCCTGTGGTGGTTGTGGCAGGCGTATATTTGTTATGCGTCTATTTTCGAAAAATACCTTGCTCTGTTATTTTCGGTTTGCTGTTTTATCTTATCCATATGGCTTTGATGCTGCATATTGTTCCCATGGCCCGCTTTATGATCACTGCCGACCGTTATGTGTATTTGGCTTCGGCAGGTTTGTTTTTCATTGCGGCATGGTATGCTGGCAAAAGATGGCCACCAAAGGGAAAAATGGATCATTGTCGGCGCTGTTTCTTATTGGCTGTATTTGGTCGTTTATACGCATATACGCACGTATGTATGGAAAGATAGCGAAACGGTAAAAAGGGATTTTTGGGAATTGATTCACTATAAATCGTCGGAATCAGAAGAGCAAAGTCAAGAAGAAGAAATTTAAAATGCCATCGAAAAAAACACAGCGCCATCTACTGTATCGGAACATGATAAGGGCAGAAGAACACGAAATATCTATCCGTGATGGAAAGTTTTTCATTGACAAAAGCCCCGCAAATTGTTATACTTTCCACAGTAACGGATATTTCGTACTGGGCGATAACCGCGGTAACTCGTTCGATAGCCGCCACTGGGGTTTTGTACCCGAAGAATTAGTAGTAGGCAGGGTGGTGATGGTATATTTTTTGCGCGATGCAGCAAGGAGGAGCATACGATGGGAAAGAACTGGTAAAATTATAGAAAAAAATTGATTATATACATGAAAACCATTCTGTTAAAAATACTTATTACTGTGTACAATGAGCATGATTGCCTGCCGTTGCTTTACGAAAAGTTGGGTGAAGATTTGGAAGAATTGAAAAAAATAGGTGAAAAATCACCTGAAAAATAGGTAACATTATACTGTCCGGTACAAAAAAGGGATGTATCTTTGCAGCGTATTTATAATCAATTTTTTTAAAAACATGAAAAGGAAGGTATTTTCAATTATCGGAATGGCCGCAGTTGGTGCAGCAGTGGCGTGTAACGTCAATTCGAGTTTCGGTTATGATACCGAATTAAATGTGTCTTTGGCCGACATTGAAGTGTTGGCTCAAGAAAGCGGTAATTCCTTATCTGATTTTTCCAATCCGGTTATTGTAAGTCTTCGGATCAATGATTTTTAAAAATAGAATCTTATGAAAAAAATAGCATACCTATTTATTTTATTGTGCTTTATATCATGTGAAAATAAGTCTAAAAGGACATATTATGTACCGTCTGATTTATCGGTGATGTGTTTGGGTGTTCCTGTAGAGGGAAAAGAATTGTTTACTCCCAAAAAAGTAAAGATTATAGCGTGTTTTACGCAATTTAGTAAGGAATCCCTTCAAGATCGTAATATGCAAGATTTTATGTTAGCTATCGAACGATACAAGGATAATAAGGATGTTGTCTTTCTATTTTATCTTTCGCCTAAAAATAAGGATTTTACTGAAATGGAGCATTTTCTGAAAGAAATCAACTTTGCTTACCCTGTTATTTATGATGTCGACAGTGAATTTCAAAATCGGAATTATAAAAAAGTTTATAGTTTCATCTGTGAAATCTTCGATATTAATAACAGATATGTTGATACCGATAATCCCAGTAGGGGGCATTCTTTTTATGCTACCATTGATAAATTGTTAAATTGAAACATGATGACAACAATTCTTTTAATGGAACAGAATGTTGAAAAGGATAAAATAATTATGTGCCAAGAAGATATTGCTCATAAAATAGTCATCTTTATTTATGTTTTGCAATAATTTTATATGTCTTGATATGGAAAATTAAATAACCCTGCAACAAAAATTCATGAATATATTTTTTCATTATATTTTTTGCATAAAAAAACTTACATTTGCCCCCTATAAAAAAGAATAAAAAGCAAAACACCACCATGATTCGGAAAACCATTTTACCCATCGCCCTTATATTTGCGTTTTTTTCCTGTGGAAGCAATAACCCAACCGACAGGGAAACCACTGAAGAAGAATCACAGCAGCGTAGACAAGAATTGCCGCAGGTAAATGTAATCACAGTCCGTCGCGGCGTCTTTCTGCGCGAACTGCTAAGCAACGGCCGGTTGGTGGCCACAAATAAAGCCGATCTACGGTTTCGTACTGCCGAAATCATTACTTCCATTTCGGTAAAGAACGGGCAACGCGTATCGGCGGGACAGGAAATAGCGCATATTGACGACTTTGAATTGCGCAATAGGGTACTTACTGCTACCGAAGCCGTTGAAAGCGCCATAACAAATTTGTCGGACTATTTGATAGGATTTCGCTATGAATTAAAAGATACGGCAACAGTTCCGTCGACCATATTACAGACCGGATATGCCAGAGCGCAATTGCTCACTGCTCAGGTCAATCTGGCACAGGCGAGAAATAATCTGCAACATGCGGTACTGAAAGCGCCAATTCCTGGCATCGTGGCCAACATCGCCGCCAAGGAATACAACATGGCGTCCACCTCCGAACCGTTTTGTACTATTATAAGCGACGATCGTTTTGAGGTAGAGTTCCCGGTGCTCGAATCTGAACTTGAATTGTTGAAATCCGGTCATGAGGTGCTGATTGAGCCGTTTGCATATCCCGGAACCAGAATGAAAGGCCGTTTGAGCGGAATGAACCCCGTGGTGGACAGAAACGGAATGATACAAGCCCAAGCGGTAGTGGACAACACACAAGGAAATCTTTATGAGGGGATGAACGTGCGCGTGCTGGTGCAACAGGCTATTCCCGAGAAATTGGTAGTACCTAAATCGGCTGTGGTGTTGCGGAGCGATCGACAGGTACTGTTCGTGTATGCCAACGGTCGCTCCCAATGGCGCTACGTAAAAACCGGATTGGAAAACAGCCGCGAATACACCATCGAAGAACAGCTTGAAGATGGCGAGACGGTGATTATCAGCGGGAATTTCAATCTGGCGCATGATGTGGAAGTGGAGATAATAACAGAGGAAGAGTAATATACATCCAACATGAAAAATCATATTTTTATTTTATCCTTATTTTTACTGGGGTTTATGGTGTCTTGCTCCGGCAGGCGCGAATCCACTTACCGGAACCCCTTACCGGTTGCTTTTGGCGACCCTTTTATTCTGAAGGCTTCCGACGGGAAATATTATCTGTATGGCACCGGCGGTGTAAGAGACGGGTTTAAGGCATACGTTTCCGAAAATTTTGTAGAATGGACGGATTTGGGACGCATCTATCAGGGGAATAACGACGGACAATGGTGTGTAGCAAATTTCTGGGCGCCGGAAGTGTATGAAATCGACGGGAAATATTATCTGTGGTTCAGCGCCGACTGGCGGGAAAATCCCACCAACGAACTGGAAAATTTCCGTATCGGCGTTGCCGTAGCCGACCAACCCTGGGGGCCTTTCACAGATTTGATGAACCGTCCGGTTTTCGATCCGGATTATCCCATCATCGACGCCAACCTGTTGTTTGACAACGGTAGAGTGTATCTGTATTATTCGCGTTGCTGTTACAAAAATCCGGTGGAAAGCGAAGTCGCCGACTGGGCGCGAGCGCAGGGCTGGTTCGATGAAATTGAGGAAAGCTGGATTTACGGCGTTGAAATCAAACCTGATTTTTCGGACGTCATTGGCGATCCGGTTCTTTTGCTTCGTCCGCCGGTAAGCATGGACGACCAGCAGGCAGAGTGGGAAAGCCGGTCGGTAACCTCACATGAAGTCAACCGCCGATGGACGGAAGGTTCGTATATCATCAAAGACAAGGATACATATTATATGATGTATTCGGGAAACTATTTTGGCGGAAAAAATTATGCAGTGGGTTACGCAATTTCCAAAAATCCGTTAGGCGCTTTTACAAAAGCGGACAACAATCCCGTTTTGCAGAAAAACACCGAAGCAGGCGGCGCAATAACAGGAACCGGACATAATATGGTATTTTCATCCGGCGGAAAAATGTACTGCGTATATCACGGTCGCACCGAAAAAACCGGCGACCAACGGATGGTATTCATCGACCAGGTGGAAATACTGCCTGATGGTAAATTGACCGTACATGGCCCATCCACCGAACAACAAATCATATCATATTAAAAATAAAACCTCATTCCCACCTAATTTCAATAATCAATCAACAATAATCAATGGTGAAATTCCTTGTTGACCGTCCTATCGCCGTTCTGATGACTTTTGTGGCTTTGCTGGCCGTCGGTTGGGTGTCGTACACTTATCTACCGGTATCACTAATGCCCGCCGTAGCTATTCCTGAAATCACGGTCCATTACAGTTATCCGCACAGTTCGGCACGCGAATTGGAAAATTCCGTAACAACGCCTTTGCGAAGGCAACTGTTGCAGGTTGGCAACCTGGATGATATCCGCAGCGAAACACGCGATGGTTCAGGCGTTTTGCACTTGCGTTTCAAGTATGGTATCAACACACATTATGCTTTTATCGAGGTCAACGAAAAGATAGACGCTGCCATGCACAGCCTGCCTCGCGATATGGACCGTCCCAGAGTACTGAAGGCCAACGCTACCGATATTCCCGTCTTTTTCCTGAACGTTTCGCTGCGCTCCTCCCCTTCTCCTGCACATCCCGAATGGTTCGCCGAAGGCAACAGGGGAGCGGGGAGTGAGGCTGACTTCCTCGAATTGAGCAACTTCGTATCCTCTGTCATCCGTCACCGCATTGAGCAACTGCCTGAAGTAGCCATGGCCGACATGAGTGGCGCCACCGAGCCGCGCTTGATGATTGAGCCCGACCCTGCCCGTATGCAAAGCCTTGGCCTCACCACTGCCCATATCGAAAGTGCATTGACCATGCAGAACCAGTCGGCAGGAAGTCTCTGGGTACGCGAAGGCGCTTTCCGATACAATATCCGTCTGACTTCCGATTTGCGTACCGCCGAGGATGTGGGCAAGGTCACCATCCGTAGCGGCAACCGCATCATTTCACTGCACGAGATTGCCAGCGTGCGCATGGAGGCGCAACCCAAACAGGGCATGTTTGTGAGCAACGGACAGCCGGCTGTGGCGTTGGCAGTTATCAAGCAGAGCGAGGCCCGCATGGGCGACATGACCGAACGCCTCCATGGACTGATTAAACAATTTGAGTGCGACTATCCTTACCTGCAATTCGATATTGCACAGGATCAGACCGCCCTGCTCGACTTTTCCATCGGCAACCTGCGGCAGGATCTTACCTGGGGTATCTTTCTGGCATGTATCCTCCTGTTCTTGTTCGAAACCCAATGGCGGGTGCCATTGCTTGTAGTCGTCTCCATACCCGTGTCGGTGGTGATTTGCCTCATTTTCTTTTACCTTACCGGGATGTCATTCAATATTATTTCCCTGTCAGGATTGGTGATAGCGGTGGGAATGATGGTGGACAATTCCATTGTTGCGGTGGACAACATCGGGCAATACCAAAGGCGCGGTTTCTCACTGCGCGATTCGTGCATATTGGGTACCAACGAAATTATTGTACCGCTTATTACTTCGGCGCTCACTACTGTTTGTATCTTTGTGCCATTGGTATTTATGAGCGGAATTGCCGGAGCGCTGTTCTACGACCAGGCTATGGGGGTAACCATTGGGCTGGGGACGTCGCTTTTAGTAGCCATCACGCTACTGCCGGTACTTTACCGAATCGTATTCCGGAGGAAGTCAGAGAGAAGTCTGGATAATAAACGGGAAACCTTGACGGTACGTGTTATGCATCGCTGTTACAATGCCGGCATGAAATTTATGTTTCGCAGGCCATTTGTTGTTATCGGCATAGCCATTTTGTTTAGTATTTCTATTTATTTTCTGTTACAAAAACTTGAAGTTACACGTTTGCCCGAATTGACGCAAATAGACGGAATGATGTATATCGACTGGAATGAACAAATCCATCCCGACGAAAACAATGTCCGTATCAGCCGCATGTTGGACGTTGTTTCCGTGAAGGCACAGCAAGAAAATCGTTTTGTGGGGCAACAGCAGTTTCTGATTCATCAGGATACGGATATGGGTTATTCCGAAGCACAATTATATCTTGCCTACAACAGTAGCGATGAGTTAAACCGTGCAAAAGAGGAGATAGCGAGGTACATGCGTCAATACTATCCACATGCTGCTTTTCGGTTGTATCCGCCCAGTACGCTGTTCGATCGTATTTTTGAGAGTACCAATGCTCCGTTGGTAGCGGCTCTGTCGCCCATGCGCAAAACGGTGGGATTCACGCCTGTTGAAATCAACGCGCTTATCACCGAAATCGACAATGCGCTCGGCACTCCGCATACTCATGCGGTAGCTTTTCGCGAACACCTCCGTGTAGGAGTCGACCATGAACGACTGCTGCTCTACAACGTCAACTACAACACGCTGATACAGGAATTGAAAACGGCTTGCCACGAAAACGATATCGGGCTGCTGCGTTCGTACCAGCAATTTGTCCCATTAGTGATTGGCGGTGAATCGCAAAAAGTGAGCGACATGATTGACCGTCTGAAAATACGGAACACAAACGGTGTGGATATACCCCTGAATGCATTGGTACGGTTGTATCACGAATATGATTTGAAAACCATCACCGCAGGGAAGGACGGCGAGTACATCCCGATGAATTTCAACATTACCGACAAGGAATATCCTTCGATTGCCGCAAGTGTAAAAGACGTGGTGAACCATCATCCTGATGCCGAGGTTCGGTTCTTTGGCGGCATTTTCGAAAACCAAAAAATGCTTCGCGAATTGTTGCTGGTACTTGTTGTTTCGATACTGATGCTTTATTTCATCCTTGCTGCGGAGTTCGAGTCGCTTTTGCAGCCGTTTATTTTGCTGATAGAAATTCCCATCGATATTGGCGCGGCGCTGTTTTTGCTCTGGATTACAGGCAACACGCTCAACTTGATGTCGGCTATCGGAATTATTGTGATATGCGGCGTCATCATCAACGATTCCATCCTGAAAATTGATGCCATCAACCGTCTGCGCCGAGAAGGCATGAATCTCGATGACGCCATCCATACCGCAGGCAACCGCCGTTTGAAAGCCATCGTTCTCACCGCCCTTACCACCATGCTGGCTGTGTTTCCCCTGCTACTTACCAACGACATGGGCGCCGAACTGCAACGACCGTTTGCATGGGTGATCATCGGAGGAATGAGTATCGGTATGATTGTGAGTTTATTCCTTATACCGTTGATATATAAGGTGATATACAGGAGAAAAGATTAGGGATTATATAAATTCAGAACTCCTTACCTGCCCCATGAAAATCAAGCGTTTGCCGATACGATAGGCATAATTTAAGTGTCGCTATTTTTG
>JGI24702J35022_10001521_pt1 | contig 14402 bp, 9 predicted proteins | sample TergutTh196P4_FD_35022 | JGI IMG/M metagenome (IMG submission 35022)
CCTTGAGGGCTGCCATATTTTCGTAAATCGCCGTATAGGCGGCAATATTCCTGCCCCGCTTTTCCTCAATTGCATCCTCCGCCAGATTAAGGTAATGAAAAATAAGGGCATACAATTCACGTTCCTTAAGATCGGCGGGGTTTCCCCGGATCTGCCTGTAACTTGGCAGCTTTTGCCTTAAGGACTGAATATCTATAAAAATTTGATTCAGGGCATTTGAGGATCTAGTAGACAGAAATTCCATGAGCGGCGCCTCAAAGGCATCCAGATCTTCCTGAACCGATACCAGGAACCGCTCCTGCTCAAAGCTCCGTTCAGAAAGCTGCTGAATTTTCCGGTTGCTGAAGAGTATATAGGCGGTGCTCAGAGCCAGAAGAAAAAACACTCCAAGAATACTAAAAAGAATCTGGACACTGAAAGACCTGTGGAATTTCTTCATGCGCAAGCCGTCTCCTGGCGGCATTTGGTTATTAAAAATCCTCTGTTATAATATCCAGTCCAATGTCAATGGATGCGGAAGTAAATCCTGTGGTACGCAGGGCCGCCAGGGAATGCACCGCCTCGTAACCTATCCGTTCCGAGTTTATTACTACGGAGGCATTGATAATTCCCTTTCTTAAGTTTTCAACAACCCCGGAATCGCCGCCGAAACCGATGATCCTGATTTGCCCTACCAGGTTCAAATCCACCAAAGTCTGGGCTGCCGCGGTGGTATCATTGGAATCGGTAAAAACAATGGTGTTAATAAGGGCCCTGCCGGGGCCGCCTGGATCTGAATCCCCTATCCGTATTCCGGGACTCCGGAAAATAGCAGCTAACAGGGCCTCGGCATCCAGGGGATTCAGGTTGGTCCTGAATCTCATTATTGAACCGGAAAGCCTCCCCCCCAAAGAGGCGGAAATTCCCATTTCCACAAGTTCCCTCTCGGCAAAGATACCCGGCGCCTTGTCGCTGTACACCACAGCAAGGCCTATTTCTCCGGGCGAATCCAGAAGAAAGTAACCAATGCGCCGTCCCATTTCAAAGTTATTGATGCCGATAAAAGGCCACGGCTGATCGCTTGGGAGATTATGGTTGATCAATACTACCGGCATTTGGCTTGAACGTAGTTTATCCAGCTGTCTGCGGGCCAGGGAATCGTCAAGATAAGGACAGACAATTACCCCGTCGACTCCGGTAAAGGCGGCGTTATCCAGCTCGTTTTTTTGCGGATCGATGGAATGAACCGAAACCGCCGAATCAAGTTCTGCCGCCGCAATTTCCGCCCCCTTTATTATCCCATCAAAAAAAGAATTACGGTTGTCCGGAATATACAGGGAAAAATGGTAAAGGAGAGGTGTGCCAGGTTCCGGCGCCAGCATATATAGCTGCCACGACCGGTAAAGGGAAACAAGAAAAGCTGTCAGCGATAAAAGGCCAGTAAGAACCAACCCCAGGTATAAGAAACGCTTCATGAAGACTCTTAAACAGTATACCCAGGGCCGACTATTTTGAATATAGGTATAATAATGGTAAAACAGCCCAAATATCCCATTTTGCCTTAGATTGACAGAGGAAGCCCTCTTGGATAAAATGTAAAAATAACGGGACAACCTTTAAATAGGGCGCCGGAACAGAGATTGCTCTGCCACCCGGCCATGCGAGAGTGGTGGAACTGGTAGACACGCCAGACTTAGGATCTGGTGCCCATGGCTTAAGGGTTCAAGTCCCTTCTCTCGCAAGCTTACACAAGAAAAATATTGTACACTTTAAGTGAAGAGGACCCAAGTGGCTGTAACAAAAGAAATAACCCGGCTGGAAAAATCCAGTGTAAAGTTAAGTGTCACCGTTGAGAAGGACAATGTCCGCAGCGAATATGACGATCTCCTCAATGAATACTCAAAGTCGATTCAGATTCCCGGTTTCCGCAGGGGAAAAGTTCCAAGAGACGTACTGGTCAGAAAATTCGGAGATGCCCTCAAAGGCGAAGCTCTGGGCAAGATAATAGAGAAATCTGTTGGAGAGATTTTTGAAGACGAATCCTTCCGCAGGGAAGATCGTCCTCTCCCCTATTCCACCCCCAGGGTGCAGGATGAACCAAAGCTGGATCTGGAAAACGATCTTAACTTTTCAGTGATTTATGATGTACTGCCGGTTGTCAAAATTGAAAAATGGGAAGGTTTGGAGGTTGAAATTCCCGATATACACATAGGTGATGATGATATATCAAGGGAACTTGAAGCCATAAGGGAACGGAATTCCATAGTGCTGGATAAAAACGAAGGTGATGCCGCCGCATCAGGTGATGTTTTAACCTTGAATTACTGTGAATTATCCGATTCCGGAGAGGTATTGGCAGGCAGCGAGAGGGAAGATTTTACCTTTACCCTTGGATCAGGCTACAATACCTATAATTTTGACGATGAAGTAACCGGGATGGAAAAAGGAGAAACCAAAGAGTTTACCAAAACATTCCCCGGGGATTTTAAGGATAAGGAACTGGCAGGATGTACAAAAAAACTAAAAGTTACGCTAACAGCGTTAAAAGTAAAGAAACTTCCTGATCTGGATGACGATCTTGCCCAGGACGTTGATGAAAAGTTCAAAACCCTGGATGATTTAAAAAACAGTATCCGGGAAAGGCTAAATAAAGACCTGGAAAAGCGCCTCTATAACATGAAAACAAACAGTTTGCTTGAAAAGATAATGGAAAATACGCCGGTTGATATTCCTGAGTCTATGATTGCTATGGAACTGGATTCCCGCTGGCGTAATATGGCTCGCCGTCTTAATACAGATTCCGAGGGACTTTTAAAAATGATGGGAAATTCTACTAGCGGGGCTGAATCCATTTTGGAAAACTGGAAACCTTCCGCCATTAAGGCCCTTCATTCCCGTCTGATTGTGGAAACCTTGATGGAGAACCTTAAACTTGAAGCCTCCGATGAGGAGATGGAAAAAGAGCTTGAACTCCTGGCTGCGGAAAGCGGGTCTGATCTTGGAGAATTAAAAAAATACTATGAAGAAGAGAAAATGAGAGAATATTTGAAAGAAGACATAAAAGAACACAAGGTATTAGATTTACTGCTTGAAAAAAACACAATAAAAACCGGCGAAAGGAAAAATTATGTAGACCTGACAGGGAATAATGTGTAGATTATAAGTATGAACGAAGAAATGAACAATTTGGTGCCCATAGTGGTTGAGCAGACCGGCATGGGTGAACGCTCTTATGATATATATTCCCGGCTTCTAAAGGATCGCATTGTATTTATAGACGGTGAGATAAACGATCTTAGCGCTGATCTGGTAGTAGCACAGCTCCTCTTTCTTGACGGTCAGGATACCGAGAAGGATATAAATCTCTACATAAATTCGCCTGGAGGTTCCGTCACAGCCGGTTTGGCAATATATGATACCATGCAATATTTAAAATGCAATATTCAAACTATTTGCCTGGGCCAGGCGGCAAGCATGGCGGCGCTGCTACTGGCAGGCGGTACAGAGGGTAAACGTTTTGTACTTCCGTCTTCCAGGGTGCTTATCCATCAGCCCTGGGGCGGCGCACAGGGGCAGGCCCGTGACATCGGGATACAATCCAAGGAAATAATCCGTCTTAAAAAGCTTACCATCAATTATTTCGCCAAACATACAAACAAGGATCCGGCCAAAATAGCCGAAGATATGGAAAGGGACTTTTATATGTCCGCAGAAGACGCGGTTGCTTACGGAGCAGCGGATTCAATACTGACGAGGGAAAGAAATGGCAAAACTTCGTAACGGTCAGGGTGATTACGATCGCGCATGTTCATTTTGCGGAAAAAGTGCCGACATGGCGCGGCGGTTAATTGCCGGTCCCCGGGATGTTTATATCTGTGACGAATGTGTTGAGGTATGCAGGAAGATCCTCGCCGAAGAGGATCACGAACTCTCCACTCAATTTACCGGAGATATCCCGACGCCAAAGGAAATAAAGGAATACCTGGACAGTTATTGCATTGGCCAAGATGCGGCAAAAAAAGCCCTGTCTGTGGCTGTCTACAACCACTATAAACGTATCGCCAATCCTTCCGGAGATGAAAACGAGGTAGAGATAGAAAAATCAAATGTCCTCCTGATTGGGCCCACCGGTACCGGCAAGACCCTGCTTGCAAAAACTCTGGCCAAGAAATTAAAAGTTCCCTTCGCCCTTGTTGATGCCACAACCCTTACGGAAGCCGGTTATGTGGGAGAAGATGTAGAAAATATCCTCCTAAAGCTGATTCAGAATGCCGGAGGAAATATTGCGGCGGCGGAAAGGGGCATTGTATACATTGACGAAATTGATAAAATCGCCCGAAAGGGAGAAAATGTCTCCATAACCAGGGATGTCTCGGGTGAGGGAGTGCAGCAGGCTCTGCTTAAGATCATCGAGGGGACAATAGCATCGGTACCTCCGCAGGGGGGCCGCAAGCATCCCAATCAGGAAATGATCCGCATAGATACAACCGATATTCTCTTCATATGCGGCGGAGCTTTTGTCGGACTGGAAAAACTAATTGAACGCCGTGTTGTACAGCACCCGCTGGGTTTTGGAGCGGACATCAAAGAAAGAACCGGGAAAAACCTGAAGGAACTCTACGATGCCCTGCACCCCGATGATCTAATCCATTTTGGCATGATTCCGGAATTTATCGGCAGACTCCCGATTGTTGTAAGCCTGGAAGAATTAAAGCGAGAAGAGCTTAAGCGTATTATCACCGAGCCAAGAAACGCCATAATCAAGCAATACAAGGCGTCCATGGCTATCGACGATGTACAGCTGGAATTTACCGAAGAAGCCATTGACGCCATCGCCGATACGGCGATAAAGCAGAAAACCGGCGCCAGGGGATTAAGGGCTATAGTTGAAAAACTTATGACCGACATAATGTTTGAGCTTCCATCCATTAAGGGACAAAAAAAGGTAGTTATTACCAATGACACGGTAATTAAATCGGAACCTCCGGAAATTCACCCACTCCCAAAAAGCGCATAACACCAGGCAGGCATGAAACCTTTCGGCGGATCAAAACCATCAAAAGCTGAAAAAAAGCAGAAAGAAAGAAAAAATCTGCCGCGGGGCGGTATATTCTCCGCTGTAATGCCATCCAAAAAAGGGCCAATAATCAACGATGATCCGGCAACCGCGAGACATGGTCAGGTTTCCAGCCTGGAAGAATATCCACTTCTTCCCTTAAGAGAGCTTGTTATTTTTCCCCAGACCATAATGTCGGTTTACGTTACCTATAAAGCGGGGATAAGCGCCATTGAAGAATCCCTTAAAAGAGAACTCCGGCTTTTTGCCGCATGCCAAAAAAATCCCGAAACTCAGGATCAGGGTTTTGGGGAAACCTGGGACGCAGGTACAGTGGTACGTATCGTTCAGAATTTAAGGCTGCCTGACAATACCTTTAGAGTGGTACTCCAGGGTGAATACCGGGCAATTCTTGTGTCCGCAAGGCTGCAGGTCTATGGAACAAAAAATGAATCCACTTTGGTAAAAGTGGAGCCGATAAGGGCAGCATCAGGACCGGAAGCCCGGGAATCTTTGGTCAATGGAGGCGGAGACAAGGAAACTACAGCACTCATGCGTACAGTGCAAAAATCTTTTGCACAATATGCGGAATTTACAAAGAAGGTTAACACCGAAATAATTTCCGCTGTAGAAAAAACCGAAAACTCCGAGAGACTGGTAAATATAATAGGCAATGCCCTTGCAATAAAAGCGGAAAGAAAGATAGAGCTGATCCGCATGGCTGATCCCGCCAAAAGACTGGAAAAGCTCCTTGAAATTCTGGAACTGGAGAATGAAATTTTCGGTATCCAGAAAAATATTTCCGGCAAAGTAAAAAGCCGGATGGATAAACACCAGAGGGAATACATACTTCAGGAACAGCTCAGGGAGATCAACAAGGAGCTGGGTAAAGACGCTGCTGAGGATGAATTTGCAGAGCTGGATCGGAGCATAGAGGAACATAATCCCGGAGAAGAGGTGCTGGCAAAAGCCCGGAAAGAAATTGCCAGATTAAGAAAACTCCAGCCATTTTCACCGGAGGCGGGCGTATTAAGGGGATACCTGGAATGGATTGCGGATCTTCCCTGGAGTGAATACAGTACAGACTCAACGGATTTAGCGGAAGCAGAAAAAATACTCAACGAAGATCACTATGAAATGAGGAAGGCCAAGGAAAGAATCATCGAATTTATCGCTGTAAGGCAGTTGTTAAATGGCGAGTGGGGAGCAGGTAGTGGTGAGACGGGAGCAGGAGAAAAAGCCCGGGAAGCATCCAAAAACACGGAAGCCAACGTAATTCTCCAGGGTGAAGATGTTCTGGCCCAGCCCTCAGATCCCCTGCTTTCAATCTCCTCTGCCCGCTCCCCGCTCCCCACTTCAATCAAGGGCCCAATACTCTGCTTTGTCGGTCCCCCTGGAACGGGGAAGACAAGCCTGGGCAAGTCGGTAGCCAGGGCGCTGGGACGGAAATTTATCCGCATCTCTCTGGGAGGAGTCCGCGACGAGGCGGAAATCCGGGGACACAGAAAAACTTACGTGGGCGCACTTCCGGGAAAGATAATTCAGTCCATGCGTAAGGCAGGAACCATGAACCCGGTATTCCTCCTGGATGAAATAGACAAGCTTTCCAGTGATTTCCGGGGAGACCCGGCTTCAGCACTTCTTGAAGTTCTGGATCCGGAACAGAATTCCACTTTCACAGATCACTATATGGAAGTCCCGTACGATCTATCCAAGGTACTCTTTATTACTACAGCAAACTCGCTGCATTCAATTCCTTACCCGCTTCTGGACAGGATGGAAATCATCGAAATTCCCGGTTATGGTGAAAACGAAAAACTGGCAATAGCCCAAAAATTCCTGGTTCCAAAAGAGTTGAACGAAAACGGATTATCCAGGGCAAAGATAATTTTTCAGGATGACGCCATTCTGGGAATAATCCGTCACTGGACAATGGAATCCGGTGTACGCGGCCTTGAACGGGAAATTGCCCGTTGTGTCCGGAGGATAGCAAAAGAAGCGGTAAACAAAAATTACGGAAACAGCCAAGGTGAACCAATAGATAAATTCAAAAAGACAATCCGCAGGGAAAGTCTTGAGAAACTATTGGGAAGGCATAAATACAAAAATGACGTTGTATTCAAGGAAGCCCGCACGGGGGTTACCTATGGCCTTGCCTGGACAGAAACCGGCGGTACCATGCTGCCCGTGGAATCCATACATTTTAATGGAAACGGGGAATGCATTATTACCGGCAATCTGGGAGATGTAATGAAAGAAAGCGCAAGAATTGCCCTTTCATATTTACGGAGCGTCAGGGATCGGTACAAGTTCCTCATCAAGGATATGGGGAAAACAGATTTTCACATACATGTACCGGAAGGCGCAATCCCCAAGGATGGTCCTTCAGCCGGCATTACCCTGGCTGCCTCCCTCCTTTCTACTCTATGCCAGGTTCCGCCCAGACCCAGTGTCGCCATGACCGGGGAACTGACCCTGACAGGCCGCATTCTTCCCATCGGAGGATTAAAGGAAAAACTGCTTGCGGCAATCAGAAACGGCATGAGAGAGGTACTGCTCCCAGCAGACAACAGGGAAGACTGGGAAGAACTGGACGGGGATATAAAAAAGGCATTGAATATTCACTTTGTGGAAAACGCCGTGGACGCTTTTGGCCTGCTTTTCGGCAAGGGAATAATAAAAAAGTCCGCAAAAAAAAGTCCGGCAAAAAAAAGCCGATAATTTACCGGCAGGGAATCGCCGTTATCTGCTGAATTTTTCCCTTAATTCCTTTTCAAAGGCATCAATGCCTTCCGGATCACTTCTTGAAACCAGAACCCCAGGCACTACAATAGTCCGGCCTCTTGTTGCACTGTAATCCTTGCCCTGAATTGCCTCAATGAGAATCTTCATGGCATTATAACCCTGAGAATAGGGATCCTGTCCTGCCACGGCCTGGAGTATATTATCCCGATCCCGAAGCATGGCAAGCTGCTGATCCCCTGTATCTATTCCAAAAACAAAACACTTGCCCCCAAGCCCCGCGTTTTTCACAGCCATTACGGCGCCTATTGTACCTCCGTCATTGGCGCCAAATATAATGTTGATTTCCTTATTGGCATTAAGGATTTCACCGGCAACCTGAACAGCCCTGTCGTGAAGCCAGGCATCCTGATCAGCGACTACTTCCACATTTGGATTAACTTTCCTTACTGTCTCAAGAAACCCGTTCACCCTCTCGGCAGACTGTTCGGGCAGCTGCGATCTGTATTGAAGAATCGCGATCTTCGCTCTTCCGCCCAGCTTATTTTTTATCAATTCGGCTGCAGCTTCTCCGGAAGCAGCCCCCAGATCTTTATTGTCCGAAGTATAACCACCAACGATAAAGGGCGCGTTGCTGGTTGTCGTATTGGTAATTGCTATCTTCATGGAAGAGGATGCGCGCTGCAATACAGGGAGCGAAGTTACCGCATTAAGAGGGGCGATGGCCAGCCCTGCCACTTTCTGGGCCACATAGGTGTTTACCAGTTCCGCTTCCTTGGTCTGATCATTTGCGGTATTGCCGATTAGGCATCTGTAACCAGCCTCTCTGGCTGCATCCTGATACCCGAGAGAAAGCAGTCTAAAAAATTGATCTTCCTGGAATACTACTCCGGCAACCACGGTTTCGCCTGAAACCTGAGCGCCTCCGGCCATTACAGCAATGGCAGGCATAATAAGCAATATCAGGACTGAATAAATCAAACGCTTCTTTCCCATATTGGCCTCGTTTGACAATGATATACGCATCATATACACTGATCAATGGAGTTAAAACCCGGTAAACCGGCAGATTATGCTTAATAATATAAGTTTCAGAATTAAACTTTTAATCATTATTCTAACAATGGTAATTATTCCGGTAACTCTGGTAGTGAGTGTTCTTTACCGGCGCCTTGTTTATGAAATAACCAGCCAGATATCAAATGTAGTAGCCAACAGCTTAAATTTTACAAGCGAGTATATAGAATCGTCCCTTAATTCCGTAAGGAGAATTTCAGCCCTGCTCCTGAGTGAAGAAAGCGTAGAAACCGCAGCATATTCTCTTTCAACCATGACGGATGAGGAAATTATTGATACCAACATGTCAATCCGAAAGCACTTCTACGATTATATTCAGCAGATCAGAATATCATACAGTACATTTGGTTTTGATTCTTTTTACATATACCTTCCAAACCAGAATCTTTTGTTTGATTCCAAAACAACATATTATGAAGGTGTAGATCCCATAAACGTTGACTTTGTTGGACATAACCCCGGAGAGAATGTCTGGTTCACCACAAGGGCAGTAGATTATTATACCATAAACGGAATTGAAAACAGATACGGCTATGACAGACTCTTAACATTTACAGATGAAATTCGTGATGCAAACAAACGTACAATCCTTTTCCTGGCAACGAACGTCAGGGTAGATTTTTTAAGTGAATACTACAACAGGGTACAGAGGGGTATTCCCGGTGACTTTATGATCATCGATGACAGGGGAAATATCATCGCATCAAGCAGCTCCCTGGGGATGCCGGAGAACGGCGACAATGCGAGGCTAATCAATAATATAAAAAATTCCCAAAGGTTAAGCGGAAATTTTGAAATCAAGACAGGCGGAGAGAATTATTTTACCGTCTTTTCGCACTCTGTAAACTCAGGCTGGAATTATGTTGTATTGATTCCTGCTGTCGAAATATTCGGCCAGATCTACAATATTCAGAAATTTTTTGTGTTCCTGATAATTTTCATTACAGTCCTGATAGTTCCCATCTGTTTTGTGATTACCCGCACATTGTACAAACCTCTTGAAAAACTGGTACAGGTGATGCAAAACGTAAAAAACGGAAACCTTAAAACCCCGATAACGGATGTCCGCCGGGACGAATATCAAAAAGTATATGAAGGTTTTAATTTGATGCTGGGAGAACTCAAGCAGCTCATAGAAGATCTGTCCAACGAGAAATCTCTTACCAAACAGGCTGAAATAAATCTAATCCAGGCTCAGATCAACCCTCACTTTTTGTATAACACCCTGGATTCCATATACAGTATTGCAATAATCCATAAAGTGGACGAAATTTCGAATATGGCTTCTGCCCTCTCAAAATTTTTCAGGGTCAGTTTAAGCGGCGGAAAAACCGATATTTCCCTCAAGGGAGCTCTGGAAATAGTAAGGAGCTATTTAACAATTCAGAATATCCGGTTCAGTGATAAAATTCAGTATGACATTTCCATACCCGAAAAATACATGGGGTTAATTGTTCCCAAATTGCTTCTGCAGCCAATTGTAGAAAACTCAATTTACCACGGACTTGAAAAAAAGAAAGGCAAAGGCCGGTTGTCCATTAGCTGTTCGGAAACCGAAGAAACTCTTTTTATACACATAGACGATGACGGCGCGGGGATCCCTCCGGAACAGCTGATTGTTCTGGAGCGATCAATCCTGAGCGGAGAAGATGACGAACACTTTGCCCTAAAAACCCTGAACAAACAGATAATGCTAAAATACGGAAAGAACCACGGAATATCCCTGAATAGCCAATATGGAAAAGGAACCAGAGTTACCATTTCCCTGCCCCATCCCGGGATAAATCCCTCACCCGGTTTGGATTCAGCCGATCAGGGTACTTATCCGGAGGCTGGGTGATGTACACCATGCTTGTTGCTGATGATGAAATGTGGATCAGGGAAAGGATTATAAGTTCCATAGACTGGAAAAAAATAGGCGTATATATTGCAGGAGAGGCTGCGGACGGAGAAGAAGCCCTTTCGCTCTCCCGGCAGATAAAACCTGATATTATTTTAACCGATATACGAATGCCGGGAATTAACGGCCTTGATTTTCTAAAGTCAATCAATGAAGAGGGGCTTAATGCCCGAGTCATAATCCTAAGCGGATATGGTGACTTTGACTATGCCCAAAAAGCCATTAAACTGGGAGTTGCGGATTATATCCTTAAGCCTGTCGAAAATAATGAGCTAGTCAGCATAGTAAAGAAATGCATACGTCAAATAGAAGCGGAGACATACAAGAACCGTATAATAGAACAGGCAGCTACTCAAAGCAATACAGCTGAAAAACTGGCTCTTTTTGCAAGAAATGAACACAATACTAAGAAACGTAACACAATTGAAAAAGCAGTGGTATTCATAGCAGAGAATTATAACAGGCCTATTACTTTAAACGATGCAGCCGGAGAAGTATTATTGAATCCCTCGTACTTCAGCAACCTGTTCAAGGAAACTCTGGGAACATCCTTTAATAAATACCTGACAGACTTCCGGATAAGCAAGGCGAAGGAACTAATGAAAAATCCTACAGTAAGAATAAAAGAAATTGCCGGCATGGTGGGCTATAACGATGTCCGTTATTTTATTAAGGTATTTAAATCCATTACAGGCATTTCTCCGAATGTTTATAAAGAGCAGTTATAAGCGTATATCGTAATTTATGGTCGGGATTTTTTTCTGTTCTTTTTTAGTGTTCTTAAATTTTTTCTAAAGGTCTCGGCAGAACGGAACAGGTGATAAATAAAGGGGCGGCATGGATAATCCCAGCTTCCGGGACGGTGAACGATCCTGCCTCCGAAGCCTGTCTTAAACCTGTAAAGCCCCGCCATGGGATGGTCCGGATCGTCACAGGGCGGAATTCCAAAAAGGTCGTATTCTGTACAGCCGGCATCTTTGGCGTCTTCCATGGCTTTTACCTGAAGAGCGTAAGGCGCCATAAAGCTGCGTTTTTTATCAGATGATGCGCCGTAAAGATAGAAAGCTTCCTGTCCCCTGAAAACGGTAATTATTCCCGCAATAACATCGCCGTCGTGCCCGGCTAAATATAGAGTGGGGAGCGGGGAATGGGGTGATGATTGGGCTTCTTCAAACAGGGAACGGTAATATTCCATGCTGTGAATGGCGATGCCGTCGCGGCGGGCTGTTTCCCCGAGAAGATTGTAAAAAACGCCGACTCCCTCCGCACCGGTTTTATGTATAACGACTCCTTTTTTTAAAGCCAGCCTTGCATTATAGCGCCATTTGGGTTTCATCTGTTCCATTATGGATTCCATAGAACAGGACAGATCAATCAAAACCGTGTCCGGCGCCTGTATATCTGCACCGGCGCGTATAAATGGCGGAGGTATTGAGGAAGAAGAGGCTGAGTCCGGAATTATTTGCCAGGGAGGATCAAAACGAATAAAAACAGTATTCTTTGGAAGCAGCTTTTTTAACGAAACTGCCAGCTCTTTAAGGGCAGCCCAGTGACTTATATTTCCGGCAGGCAGTTCAGGTCCCCAGGGGACATAGGCAAGAGAAAGTCCCGGACCAAGAGAACGGCGCAAGACCAGAAGAGGCGCGGTTTCGTTTTCTTCGCAAATACCGGCTCCACAAACACCGTCACTGTAAATATCATTATTGTATGAAAGGTTTTGCCAGGTAACCTTAAATGCTATAGGCTCCCAGCCAAACCGGGATTTAAACTTTCCCCAAAAACCGGATTGGAGAAATGAGGAAGCTTCATCGCAGAAGGAAAGATCTGCCCTTTGGAGGCTTTTAAGTACCTCAGGCATTCACGGAAGCTCCGTTCCGGCAGTTATATAAATCAATGAACCCCGCCCTGAGAAATAGTTTTTGTCCTGATTGGCTTTCCTTCCAGAGTCAGGACCTTGCCGCCGACCATTACTGTATTATCCTTTACTTCCAGAGGTATGGAAAAAAAAGTGTCTAAATCTATCTCGGCAGGTATAACGGTATTCTCAGTATCAGGCGCTGAATTTGTTTCCTGTCCTGACCCGGCGCCTTCTATTTTAACCATTGTACCAAGAGGTGCATCTCCGGCATCCAGTACCTCAACCCGAAGGCTCCCCTTCCCCGTCCTGTCCGGCGGACCCTCATGGTCTTCAGCGGCAAGGAGCATTCCCCGGCTCTCTACGCCCCGGAGTATTGCAGGCTTAAGGTTATACGCAAGAATTATCTTTTTGCCCAAAAGCTCTTCTTCCCCATAAAAAGGTACCAGCCCGGAAACAATGGTTCTTTCCTCCGTAACTCCTTCGGCGTTGATGGTTTCTATGCTTTCAATATAGAGTTTGTCAGCTTTGGGATGCCGTTCAATTTTGACGATCTTTGCCACCCTGAGATTCATGGTTAAGGGGAAACGGACATCCGGCTGTTCAACAATAACCGCCTCCCCAAGAGGCCCGGTATTCCCGGTTCTCTCCTTCTGGCTGCCCGAATACTTCTCCCGAAGTTCATGAATGGTTTCATCCTCGAGTTTGGCAAAAAGAACTTCGCTTTTTTTTACTTCCCTTAGACCCTCTTCATTGCCAAGATCGTCCCAGGACAGCAATCCCGGACTCTTTGAGTAAACCATGGCAGATCCAAAACTCAAGCCAAAAAATGAAGCTATCTTTTCTGCAGTCCGGGGCATAAAGGGCGCTATCAGTATTGCAATATCACGTACCAAATAACAAAGAGCCCTTATAAGCATACCGGCAGCAGCAGCGTCACCAGGATTTTCTCCCTTGCGTTTTTTCCAGGGTTCTCCATCCTGGAAAGTTTTATTGGCAAAAGATGATAATTCAAAAATCAGATGAAAGGCGTCCCGGAGTTCCGCCCTGTCAAGGGCAGAAGTAATATCGCCTTCATACTTTCCCATAATTTTCCGGAATTCGCCGTCTGCCAAATCACCGCAGATTGTATCACTGTCCGGAATTTTTCCGTCATAGTAGCGGCTGACAAAGGAAAGGGTACGATTCACAAGATTCCCAAGATTGCCGATAAGTTCTCCATTTACCTTTTCCTGGAAATCCTTCCAGGTAAAAAGCGCGTCGGATTTTTCCGGACGGTTGTAATATATGTAGAAGCGCCAAACATCCGCGGGGATGCCGGTTTCCATTACATCGGTGCCAAAAACGCCGATACCCCTGGACTTTGAAAATTTCCCGCTTTCGTAATTCAGGTATTCGGTTGAAGACATATGATGGAGCATGGTCCAGTTATCTCCGCTTCCCAGGAGACTGGAAGGGAAGATCACCGTATGGAACGGAATATTATCCTTGCCGATAAACTGAAAGAGCGCAGTTTCTTCGGGGCTCTTCCACCAATAATCGACAAAGCTGCGCCAGTCCATTCCCCTCTCATCTCCCAAATTTCCGGTTATGGAAATATATCCTATAGGCGCGTCAAACCAAACGTAAAAAACTTTTTTTTCAAAACCGTTTTTTGGTACGGGGATTCCCCAGCTGAGATCACGGGTAATGGCCCGCTCGCGAAGCCCGTCGCGTATCCATGCCTGGGTCATTTGAATTGCGTTATTCGCCCAAAAGCCATCGACTGACGCTGTCCTTATCCATTTTTCAAG
>JGI24702J35022_10001522_pt1 | contig 14398 bp, 11 predicted proteins | sample TergutTh196P4_FD_35022 | JGI IMG/M metagenome (IMG submission 35022)
TGGGACTGGAGCGAAGGAAACGGTTGCGGCTGCGGCTGGGACTGGGGCGAAGGATGCGGTTGCGGTTGCGGCTGAGACTGGGGCGAAGGAAGCGGCTGGCGCTGGGGTTGGTACTGGGACAAGTTAGTGGGCTGGCGCGGGGCAAGCGGCGTGGGCTTGAGTTGGAGCCGAGATTGGGACTGAAGCACGTTTGGGGTTGAGAGCGGAGCGCTGTGAAGGAGCAGGTCACGTGCAACGGGTTGGGGGCTAGTAAATATTTCTATTTCCCGGCACAAAGCCTCAACATATGCATCAATGAGATGATCCATGCCTGAGTATGTATTAAAATCACAATAGCTACATCGCGAACGGCAGAACGGTATATGTATATATATCCCAATCATAACTTCAGGACGCTCATGAACGCTTCCTGGGGTATCTCGACGCTGCCTATTTGCCTCATCCTCTTTTTTCCCTCTTTCTGCTTTTCCAACAGTTTCTTCTTCCTTGTGATATCCCCGCCGTAGCATTTGGCAAGCACGTCCTTTCGGAACGCCTTCACTGTCTCACGGGCAATAATCTTGCCCCCGATGCAAGCCTGAATAGGTATCTCGAATTGATGCCTTGGTATCGCGTCTTTCAGCCTTTCAGCGATCCTCCTTGCCCTGGCGTAGGCATTGTCCTCAAAAACAATAAACGATAGCGCGTCCACTACCTCTCCGTTTAGGGCAAAGTCCAACTTAATAAGGCTCGACCTCCTGTATCCGGTCAGTTCATAATCCATTGAAGCATAACCTCTGCTTCGTGATTTGAGGGAATCAAAAAAATCATATATTATCTCGTTCAGTGGTATCTCATATGATAGCATGACCCGCGCCGAGTCGGGGTATGACATGTCCAGGAAAGCGCCTCGCCTCTCCTGGGCTAACTCCATTATGTTTCCGACGTATTCAGCCGGCGTCATTATCATAACCTTTGTTATGGGTTCCTCCATGTATTCGATCTCGGCAGGCGACGGTAGGTTAGTTGGGTTGTCAATTTCCACCATTTCCCCGTCGCGCTTCATGACTTTGTAAACCACGCTCGGAGAAGTTGTGACGAGGTCAAGGTCAAACTCCCTTTCAAGCCGCTCCTGGATTACCTCAAGGTGTAAGAGCCCCAAAAACCCGCATCGGAATCCGAAGCCCAGCGCCACCGAAGTTTCCATCTCAAATGTCAGTGCGGCGTCATTCAGATGCAGTTTTTCAAGCGCCTCCCTCAAATCTTCGTACTTAGACTTGTCAGCCGGATACACCCCGCAAAATACCATAGATTTAACGGTCTTATAACCGGGAAGAGGAGCGTCCGCCGGCATTTCCGCAGCGGTTACCGTATCACCTACGTTTGCGTCCCTGACATTTTTTATGCTCGCCGCAAAATACCCTACGTCGCCCGCGTATATTTCTTCCACCGGTAAATATCGCCCAGGTTCGAAGTATCCCACTTCGGTGACGACAAATTCCTTTCCTGTCGACATCATTTTAACTATCTCACCGACGCGCATGCTTCCTTCAAATACCCTGATGTGAGGGATTATGCCTTTATAACTGTCATAATATGAGTCAAACACCAACGCTTTCAATGGCTTGCTGTCGTCGCCCACCGGCGGGGGTATCTTTTTGACAATCCCCTCGAGGACCTGCTCAATATTGACGCTATTCTTTGCTGAGATCTCCGGCGCATCCGTCGCCTCGATGCCTATAACGTCCTCTATCTCATGCTTGATCTCTTCAGGACGCGCGCCTGGCAGATCGATTTTGTTGATAACCGGCATTATCTCCAGCCTATTGTCTGAGGCAAGATAAACATTTGCCAAAGTTTGGGCCTCGATGCCCTGAACGGCGTCAACAACGAGCACCGCCCCCTCGCAAGCCGCAAGGCTCCTTGATACTTCATAGCTAAAGTCAACATGTCCGGGCGTATCGATCAGGTTAAGTATATAATCATTGCCGTCAGACGCCGTGTATGGCATTCTTACCGCCTGCGCTTTGATTGTTATTCCGCGCTCGCGTTCGATATCCATATTGTCAAGTACCTGGTCATCCATTTCCCTTTTGTCAAGGACGCCGGTCACTTCGATCATTCTGTCCGCGAGGGTCGATTTGCCGTGATCTATGTGTGCGATTATGCAGAAATTCCTGATATTCTCCTGTTTTTCAAGTCGCATCTCTTTGTTATCCCCTTAAACGCTCTTTACACTCATGTTGGCTTGCAACGCCACAGGCGTACATGCAGCGCTACAGATTTGACTGCAACGCTATTGGCTAGCCTGCAACAGATTTAACTGCAACGCTATTGGCTAGCCTGCAACAGATTTGACCGCAACGCAATAGGCTAGCCTGTAACAGATTTAATCGCAACGCTGCAGGTTGACCCGTAACATAAATGAGTATAGCAGAATCGACAAGCTGCGACAAGATGTTTGGGGCTACCGCTATTATGGCAGGAGCGACAAATTAAAAGACTTATTTCAGAAAATACTATTGCTACTTACCAAGAAAAGTAATACACTCTACACGTAAAGCTAAAGCATAAATTGGACTATTTGCAAATAAGCCTATTCAGTGTAGAATAATGAATGGCGTATCCTTTTATGTACAAATACGGCGCATTATGTACAAATACGGCGCGGAAGAATGTTCGGATAATTGTTATATTGATTTGCAGTGGCAAATAAAATACGCCGCATGGTCGGTTATCTATATGTGACCTCATGTGGCAAATCGAAGAAAGGGGTAAAATCATGGCATTTTGTAAAAATTGTGGTATAAGTGTTGAGGAGGGCATACCATTTTGTCCTTCCTGCGGTTCCGCTGTGGATGCAGGTTCGCAGCCACAGTTTGAAGGCACGCAACAGCAGCCACAACAAGTTCCGTTTCAAGCGCAACAACCTCAATCTCCTTATCAGGCGCCATATCAGGCACAGCCGCAGCAACAGCCGCAGCAACAGGGGCAGTATCAAACGCCGTACCAGGCGCAACAGCCACAACAGCCGTACCAGGCGCAGCAGCCGCAGCAGGGGCAGTATCAAGCGCCATATCAGGCACAACAGCCTCAGCAGCAACAGGGCCAGTATCATCAGGCGCCTTACCAAGCGCAGCCTCCACAACAGGGGCCTTATCAGTCGCAGTCGGGGTATAATACGCCGCCCTCCATGTCCGGCGCCCCACTACAAGCCGACGCCCAAGACGCAAAGGATAACAAATCCATGGGAGTTCTCGCGTACATATTATTCTTCATTCCACTGCTGACCGGAGCTTACAAAACATCTCCTTTTGTAAAATTTCACACGAATCAAGGCACCGTGCTGTTTATTGGGTCATTTGCTTTGAGTGTGGCAGTAGGAATCTTGAGGGGCATTTTGTCAGTAATATTTGGACGCATTGCCTTTTTCCTCGGCATATCTTCGCTTGCTAACCTCATCTTGTTGGCTCCACTCGCCTTCTGCATCATGGGCATCATCAACGCTGTAAACGGGACAATGAAACCGTTGCCATTAATCGGAGAAATGACGATAATTAAGTAAAGTAAGGCAAAGCTAAAGTAAAGTAATGCAAAGTAATGCAAAGCAAAGTAAAACATAAGTATATAAAGATATCATTATTAGAAGACATCAGCGCAGGATTAACGATACCAGCGCAGGATTAACGATACCAGCGCAGGATTAAGGATACCAGCGTAACCAATCCTCTCTAACAGGCAATTTCTTTCAATAAGCGGCGCCGGTCAGAGGTTGTTAAAATGTTGCGGAAATTTTTGTTGCAATTCACATCATGGCGCTGAGCCAATTCAAACGGCGCAATATCTAAGGAATAGTAACCACGACACAGAAAGGCGTAGTGCGAGCGCCCGGCGCTCGCGAGTCGCGATAAATCGCATTTTTCGCGCTGACCCAGGTCAATACATGCAAAATATCGCCGTTAAGGAGTGAAAAGCAACATTTTTTGTAAGGAGGTTCCCATGTTTGGAATCAAATTTATCAAATTTCAACCTAGCGAATATGTTCTCGTGTACAAAAACGGGAAAGTTGTGAAAGAAGGAGCTGGCATTTCATTCTACTATTACGCTCCGAACACTTCTATCGTTATGGCGCCGGTAGCCAGTAGTGATTGCCCGTTTATGTTTGATGAGGTCACAGCGGATTTCCAAACTGTTTCCATCCAAGGGCAGGCTACATATCGTATAGTTGACCACAAAAACGTCGCGGGACTTCTCAATTTTACTCTTGCTATCAAAAAGGGAGACAAAAAATACATCTCTGACGACCCTCAAAAACTTTCGGTAAGGATCAGTAATCTGGTTCGCGTTATGGCAAAAAAACACATGGAGAGATTAAAGCTCTCAGATGCTATTCGTTCAAGCGAAGCGCTGGCCAATAGTATTCTTGAAGATATGCGCGGGAATCGAGAAATCCGCTTGTTAGGCATTGAGATAATGGGATTGACGGTCTTGGCCGTTCACCCCGGTAAAGATACTTCTCGGGCATTAGAAGCAGAAACCAGAGAAAAAATATTGAAGATGTCCGATGACGCTATTTATGAGCGAAGGAACGCTTCTATTGAACAGGAACGCGGCGTAAAAGAAAACGAGTTTAATACCGAAATCGCCATTGAAAACAAACGTCGCCAAGTCCGTGAAACTCAGTTGAACGCCGAACAGTCCGAGATGAGAAAACAAAACGAATTAAAAAATGAGCAGCTTGAAGCGGAGATAAATTTAGAAGAAAAGAGAAAAAAGTTAATCGCGCTCGTTACTGAAAACCGCAAAGCTGAAGCTGACGCGAAAGCCTATGAGCTTAAAGCCATGATGAACGCCTTATCCGGCGTTGACCCCGGCGTTATAAAATCATTGGCCGCAATCGATATGCACCCGCAGGCTCTAATTGCAAACGCTTTCCAGGATCTGGCGGGCAACGCGGAAAAAATAGGACATTTGAACATAACGCCCGACCTGCTTCATGAGATGATGGCGGAATGAAAAACTTGTCTGAACGTAAGATAGTTATAATCACAAGGCAGACCCGCGCAGATGAACTTGTCAGAAAGTTTAACAATATGACGCAAGCCGCATTCTATGTGGAAAAAATGGGCGGCGATATTAGCGAATACATTGAGGAATCCAATGCATACAGGGGATCGGTTTCCTCGTCGTTCATCCATTTACAGGATTTGGCGCGGGTGCAGCAAATCGACCGCGAATATGTCCCGAGCTTTATATTTGGCAAAGACGATATTGTCATAGTTATCGGTCAGGACGGTTTGGTGGCGAATACACTAAAATATCTGAGCGGACAACCGCTTATTGCCGTGAATCCCGATCCATCCAGATATGACGGCGTGTTGCTGCCTTTTAGCACAAATGATTTGGTCTCTGTTGTTCGGGATGTATTAAATAATCGCAGATCTCATAAGGTAATTACGATGGCGTCCGCGGAATTGAATGACGGGCAACACTTATTAGCGGTCAATGATTTTTTTATAGGCAGGCAAACTCATGTCTCGGCAAGATATAGCATTAAAGTTGATGGAAAAGAAGAATCGCAATCTTCCAGCGGGATCATCGTATCCACAGGTCTTGGTTCAACAGGATGGCTGAGAGGCGTTATTGCCGGAGCAAACGGGATTGCGCAAAGTATAGCGGGGCGCAAAATATACGGTGACTCCGGGAACATCAGTACAGCAAAATGGGATAGTGATTATCTGTATTATTCCGTGCGGGAACCCTTTCCAAGCAATACAACAGGAACAAGCCTCGTCTTCGGGATGATAAAAGATTCACCGTTGCAAATCATGTCACAAATGCCGGAAGGCGGCGTAATTTTCAGCGACGGGATTGAAAACGACTTTTTGCGGTTTAATTCCGGAATTGAAGCAAAAATAACCGTAGCGCCAAAGAAGGGCTATCTGGTAGTATAATGACTGTGGCAACTATCAATGTTGTCATATTGTTATTGCATAGACGCTTATTATTGCATAGACGCCGACGTCTTAATTAGAGGAGTTGCAAACATGGGGACAGCAGATAACCTTCAAAACATAATAAACCGCCAAAAGGAAGTTTTGTCTGCGCTCGAGGCCGAACACAAAGCTCTCGGGAACAGCGATTTGATAAAAGAAAACGAAGAACTTAAGGCAGATAATGAAAGACTCCGTATTAATCTGGATCGGGCCAGTAGTGACGTAGTCGCGCTTGCCGGTGAGAACACAAGTTTAAAAAATGCTTTATATGAGCAGATTTACAATGAAAAGGTTAAGATTTTAAATGCCACAGCGCAAAAGCTTGATGTATATTTTCGCTCAAGCATATATGAAGAATTTAACAGGCTAACGGCTCTCGAGAGCAGCGTAAAGATGCGGATAGACAGTATGAGAGATACTTTAGCGCAAAATAATATTGATATAAGGGACGAAATTTATGCAAGGCTTTATGAACTGTCAGCCTTATTTGACAGTAAAATAACAGAGGCGCGAGCAAACTCCGCACAGATATCGGGCGCTTTTTCGCAAGTGGAACTCGATGAACTACAAGCTCTCAAAAATGAACAGATTACTGATGAACAGATTCGCGCGGTTGCAAAAAAGAATAACTTCGAAAGATTTGTTGGCTTAAATGTCCTAAATGCGATTGGAGTGTTTTTGTTAATTGTCGGCGCAATTACTCTTGCCCGGTTTACATATGCATATTTGCCTGATCTTCTAAAGGGCATAATCCTGTTCGCGCTGGGCGGCGTAATGCTGGCTGCGGGGGAAGTATTAAACAGGAAAAAACCAAATATCTTTTCACTTGGCATTTCTGCGGGAGGCATTGGAATATTGTACGCCTCGTTAGCGACAAGTTATTTCGGCTTACATATTCTGGGTATGTACTCTGCTATACTTGTGTGCGTACTTATTACGGCGGGCGCCTTTATACTATCAAATCGGTACAACTCACAGATTATCATCTCATTTGCGTTGATAGGCGGATATCTACCGATGTTTTCAATCGGGTCGGACATGGTTGTAATATATGGGGCCATGGTATACTTTGTAGCTCTGAACCTGCTCGCTTTGCTGATTTCATTTGGCAAAAAGTGGCGCGTGTCGTCGTTTATCGGATTACTTCTGAACACCGTTGGCACGTTTTATATCTGTCGGAGTTTTAATGAGACAAATAATGCTCTTGAAAGGATATTTGCAATTCTTTATGTGTTGTTCGCCTTTTTAATTTACACCTCCATACCGATTATCAGTACGTATAGCGCCAAAGCCAAATTCAGAAAATCCGATATTGTAATGCTGGCAATCAATACATTCTTCAGTAGTATGATCATTTACATCGTTTTTTATAGTTTTGGTTTGCATGATTACTTTGGACTGTTTGCCGTGGTTTTTGCGTCAGTTTACCTGCTCCTCGGGAGATTGATTGAGAAAATATTTTCCGGAGAGGAACGCGGCACAAGAGCATTGTTTTATTTAACCGGACTCGCATTTGTAATCCTGATAATTCCGTTACAGTTTGACCGGGCGTGGTTTTCGCTCGGATGGCTTGCAGAGGGTGTTTTACTCGCTGCATATGGAATTTTAACCAACGGAAAAAGGCTCAAACAGGCGGGATTTATCATAAGCATGTTGTGCTTATGCGCGTTTGTTTTATTTGACTGTGCATGGATAGATGATTATTTATTCGTTTATAAGTATTTGGCAATTACATTTGGAAGCCTGGTCATTTTAGGCACGTATATGTATAAAAAAATGACGTCCGGGCAGTTCATAAAAATCTATAAGTTTTTTGCGCTTGCCAATGTGTGGCTATATGCTATGTATTTGATACTTGAAAAACTATGGGGTATTCTGTATGAAATTTATGGCAGGCAGACTATTTATCAAATTGACTACCTTCTTGGCGCAGCGGCGGTAGTAGCAACATTTTTTCTTGCGTACACCTTTTCACGAATCAAGCTTTTGTCTGGTCTGGGAACCAAAATACTGTCAATCGTGCTCTATGTGATTGGCATTTTGTTGTTGTTTATGATTAATTCAGCCGTAGCTCCTGTTGCCGACACATATTTACGAACGGAAACGCCTTCGTTTGGAATAACGATAGTTGGAACTGTTATTTTAATTGTACTGGGGGCTTTATCTGTTCTTGCGTTGCGCGACTTAATAAAAATAATCCTTGTAGAGCGAAAACTTGGCGTCGAATGGTACCCGTTAATTCTCTCCGGCTACTTCGTGATAATTTTGACGCAGAATCTAATAACTCAATTTGACCTTTCCTTTTCAAACGCCACAATAAGCATAATATATGTTTTAACAGCTCTTGGATGGATTGTTTTCGGATTTGCGCGGCGCTATTCGTTTATTCGCAAATTTGGACTGGGCCTGGCGATTTTGTCTGTTATTAAATTATTCATAATTGATTTAGCTAGTTTAACACAAGGATTTCAAATTATATCATACTTTGCGCTCGGCCTGACACTCATCACAATTTCATTTGTCTATCAATATTTCAACAAGCGGCTGGAGCTAAAAGAAGGGATAAACATTAATAATGCGAAAAAAAACAGTTAGAATGACAAATAAAATAGTCAGTGTATTTTTAATAATACTATTACTGGTTTTTTACTCTATTACTGCGCTTGCGCACACCGCAAAAATTGAAATCGAAGGCGAGAACCGGTATAAGGCCATACGTCTCACGCCACAGATTTACAGCGCGGCAAACAGCAACCTCTCAGACCTTTTGATAAAGGATAGTAGAGGCGAAAGCGTCCCATATTTTATTAATACCGGCTCAAAAACCGAGTCTGTGAACCGAGAAGCCTATTCCATGGAATTGATTAATTCCTATCTCATGGAGGATAATTTTTATTTTGACTATAAACTCGCCACAACCAGGAGCGGCGACACAATTTCAACGTCTATCGACTTTGTTACCAGGAACGCAAATTTTGCCAAGGAAGTTGACGTGTATGGAAGCTATGACAATGTGCATTGGGATTTCGTGCAAAAAGATAAAATTTATTCGATTGATGATAAATCGAAGCTGACGATTGAATTTGAGCACCCCCAAAAGTTTACTCATTACAGGTTGAAGCTTGCAAACAATTTGGAACAAATTTATTTTGATACTGTAAACTGTATTTATAGCGTTGAAACGAGCGAGGAAACTTACTTTATCCAAAATCTTGAGCCTGAATTCAGAGTTGAGAGTGGCGAGAAAACAACAAGTATTGTTATTGAAGGCCTAAAAAATTTGCGTTTAAACGATATCACTATTCATACTGATAGTATGTTCAAACGAAACGCCCGCGCTCCAAACGGTGTAAACAAAGAGATTTTTAACCTTTCACTAAACGATACATCGTACTCCGACACGACAATACCGCTATATTGGTATATATCACCGGATGAATCTTTCATTGTCACTATCGCCGACGCCGACGATAAACCTATACAGGTCAACGGCGTTACCGCGCGATATTATGCGGATGAAATTGTATTTGAAGGGGATTCAAACGAGGTTTATACGCTGGAATTTGGTGAAGACCCGGCCAAAACAGCGCCCGTATATGATATTGAACGATACAAGAGCGAAATCCTGAGAGGCGCTATCGATAAGGTTGTAATAGGTGAAATAACTTATGAAGAAGCAGAAGAACCCGCGCCGGGACGGGATTATAGATTAATATTCAACATTGTTATTGTCATCGTTACATTGCTGTTGGGAACAGTGATAGTCTTGAAACTTCGAAAAAGTGGCGTTGCTCCCGAGAAGAAGTAACGCTGAACATAAGCTAAATTGCGTTGCCCCCGAGAAGAAGTAGGGCTGAACATAAGCTAAATTGCGCTGCTCCCGAGAAGAAGTAGCGCTGAACGTAAGCTAAATTGCGTTGCTCCCGAGAAGAAGTAGTGCTGAACATAAGCTAAATTGCGTTGCTCCCGAGAAGAAGTAGCGCTGAACATAAGCTAAATTGCGTTGCTCCCGAGAAGAAGTAGCGCTGCTCTTGAGTTAATGAAAACACAAAGCAAATGCGAAACAAGATAGGCTGATGAGTGGCTTAACTTATTTCACCCTAAGTTTTTTGTTATACCGAACACTTCTTTGCATGCAAAGGTGTTCGAGTAACAATGATTAATGCCGGCGAAGGGACTTGAACCCCCATGATGTCGCCATCAACGGATTTTGAGTCCGCCGCGTCTGCCATTCCGCCACGCCGGCTTGATTATGCCCGCCGTTTAACGCCTTGGCGTTAGAAGCGGGGGCCTTTTGCTGTTTGTGATTATATCGCAATTTTGAACTGATAGTCAATACTTTATGCATTAACATTATGATATAATAGACGAATAATGAACAAGACCCTCAGATCAAGGAAACTAAAGTCGCTTTTACCCTATTTTCTGCTTGCCGTGGCAATCATTGTGGCGTACAGGATCATAAACGAGTTCAGCTTTTTTATCAGTGTCGTCCGGAGTATATGGGATATTCTGACGCCGTTTTTCTACGGTTTCCTGCTTGCGTATATCGTCAATATTCCAAGCAGTGGCATACAAAGGCTGCTCATCAAAACAAATATTAAATTCATTGCTAAAAGAAAAAAAATAATCAGTATAATTATTGTATTTGCTCTTTTTACGCTTATTCTCATCCTTATTTTAAATCTGGTCATTCCTTCAATTAATCAAAGCATTGCGCTCTTTATCACAAACCTGCCAGCGTACTACGATAGTGTCACACGCGCCATAGATTATATAAATAGTTATGAATTGCCAGGCGTTCACATCAGTCCGGAGACGATCATGGCAATGCTCCAGAATTTTCGTATTGACAGCCTGGCGCTCCCTTTCAACGCGCTGATCAATTTTACGACGGCTCTATTTCGAATATTCCTGGCTTTTATTTCATCAATATACATTTTGCTCGAAAAAGAAAAATTCAAAGCGTTTCTCTGCAGGGCATTAGAGGCTTTTTCCTCCCCTCTCGCCTGTCGCTTAACAATCGAGTACGCAAATAAACTAAACGGAAACTTTAAAAGGTATATTTATACGCAAACGATCGACGGCTGCATCCTGGGCAGTATTGTGACAATCGAACTCTATTTGATCGGCTCGCCATATGCCCTTATTCTTGGGATCATGCTCGGAGTTGTAAACTATGTCCCGTATTTTGGCTCGATTTTCGGTTCTATCGTTGCGGTTATAATTGTTGGGCTTACACAGGGATTCACAATGGCTGCTATCGCCGCTTTAGTCCTTTTAATCACGCAGCAGATTGACGGAAATGTCATTCAACCGAGGCTGCTGGGCAGTTCTTTTTCGCTCAACCCCTTTTTAGTTATAGTAAGCATTACGATTGGCGGGGCGATTGCCGGTATCCTGGGGATGATCGCGGCGATACCCATTGTCCAGGTCCTAAACGAGATGTTTAAAGGCATTTTGGAATACTATGAACGAAAAAAACTTGAGCCCGCCGAAAAAGGCGGAAAAGCTGAGTTGTAAACATGTGCTGCAACAAAATTTTAATTAAGGAGTCATGAGACGGGATGGCGGGAATTTTTGGTTTTTTTGATTATTCGAAACCGGGTCCGGGCGTGCCGAAGGAGCAGCCCCCAAAACTTGGAATCGTTGTGTTCTTTGAAATATTCACAAGAAAGTTCTGGAATCTAATTAAGATTAACATGCTTTTTACACTATTCAACTTACCGGCAGTGTTTATCTCATTTTACGCCACGGGGTTCATTTTCCAAGCAGAGATTTCGGATGATCCACTGTTCGACTTGCTTTTCAGGTTTGCCGTTGGATCGGTTTTTATGGCTATCCCAATTCTGACGGTCGGCCCTGCGCAAGCGGGCATGACTTATATCCTGCGGAATTACGCCAGAGAGGAGCACGCCTTTGTCTGGTGGGATTTTAAGGAGCATGCACTGAAAAACTTCAAACAGAGCATCATAATATGCATAATCGATCTGCTGGTTGTCGTCACAATGGGCATTTCGCTAAACTTTTACAGTAAGATGATAAATGAATCCATAATCTTTGCCGCCGCTTTTGGAGTTCTTGCGCTTATTATATCCCTCTTTTTAATGATGCATCTGTTCATCTATCCCATGCTTGTTACATTTGATCTGACAATAAAGCAAATATATAAGAACGCCTTAATCTTTTCTATTATAAAGTTCTTCCCAAATCTTCTCATAATTCTTCTGTGCGCAGGCCTGGTTTTGCTTTCTTTCGCTTTCTATTTCGTGGGTGTAGTGGTATTTATATTCATATTGAACAGTCTTATTGGCCTTATTATAAACTTTTATTCTTACCCGGTTATCAAAAAATTCATGATTGAAGCGGCAGCGCGTGTTCACGATGACAAAACGTCAGAACAGGCCCTGGACGACGATGGAGCGGCGGAATACGTTCAAAGCTATGATGAATCAGGGAAAACTTGTTATGACGATGACGCGGCGGAGCGTTTGGCGGAGCATGTTCACGTCTATGACGCATCACAGCATGCCTTGGGCGACGATGGCGCGGCGGAGCGTTCGGCGGAGCGTGTTCAGGATGACAAAACGTCTGACATGTCATAGAGGCCGGGCGCCTTGCCCGCAATAAATCTTATAGCCCTTACAGCGCCCTCGGCGAATACCTCTTTCGACGCTGCGGAGTGCTTTATTTCAAGGACCTCGTCATTGCCGGCAAAAATCACTGAGTGCTCGCCTACAATAGTGCCGCCTCTTATCGAGTGGATGCCTATTTCCTTACGGCGCCTCTTTTCTCTTCTCAAATGCCTGTCATATGCATACTCGTACTTCTCCGACAGCTCCGCTTTGATCGAATTTGCCAACATAAGGGCGGTTCCACTTGGGGCGTCAATTTTGAGGTTGTGATGCTTCTCGACAATTTCTATATCGAAACCCTCTTCCAGCACCTTTGCCGCTCTCTTTATCAGGTCAATCATGAGGTTGACGCCCAAAGACATATTTGCTGTCCTGAATACAGCCACTTCCTTTGACGCCTCTCTAAACTCGCTTATCTGCCGCTCCGAATACCCCGTTGTAGCTAATACAACCGGCGTTTTACTCGTCTTCGCCAATTCGAGCACATCTTCAAGCGCTGACGTATGCGAAAAATCCACGATTACATCTGCTGCAACGTCAATTGCCGCAACTTCTTTAAACACCGGGTATGGTTTTTGTGAACTGTCAGATATGTCGAACCCCGCGACTATATTGATATCGTCATATCTCGAAATGACCCTAGACAGGGTTTGCCCCATATTCCCATTACATCCGCAAATAATTACGTTAATCATCGGGGGAATACCTCCTATCTCAATTTGGGCTAGTCGCCAGATAACAACCCATACTTACGCAAGGCTTTTCTGACGGTCTCCCTCCCCGCAGGGCTTATCTCAACCAACGGCAGCCTACAGTCGCCAACTTCCATGCCCAGTTGGTTCATGGCTTCCTTCGTTGGAATTGGACTCACTTCGCAGAACAGCGCCTTGACGAGGTCTATCGTCTTTAGGGAAATCTCCCTCGCTCCGGCATAATCCCCTGCAAGGAATTTCGCGCACATGTCTTGGGTGTCCTTAGGGATTAGATTCGCCATAACTGAAATAACGCCCATCCCGCCCCATATCATCAGCGGCAGTACGTTAGCGTCCTCTCCGGAATAAATGACGAAATCTTTTTCACAACAATTCACGTTCTCCGCCACCTGTTCCAGGTTGCACTCCTTGACCCCAACGATGTTTTCGACTTTAGACAATTCGCCAAGAGTCGTCGGCATGATATTCAGATTTGTCCTTGACGGCACGTTGTAAAGTATGATCGGTAAGTCAACCGCCTCGGCTATTGCCTTAAAGTGAGCGATCAGCCCTGATTGGGTTGTTTTGTTATAGTACGGCGTAACTGAGAGCAACCCATCGGCGCCCGTGTCCTGCAAGGCTTTGCTGAGATAAATGGCATGCTTTGTGTCATTGCTGCCCGCTCCGGCTATTACAGGTATTCTTCCCCGTACCGCATCGACGGCAAACTTTACAGTCGCAATGTGCTCGGCGTCAGGCATTGTCGAAGCCTCACCCGTGGTACCGCATATCACAATGCAACGAGTGCCGTTATCAATTTGGAATTCAATCAATTCCCCAAGCTTTTCAAGGTCAACTTCGTCGTTTTTAAAAGGAGTTATTATTGCAACTCCGGCGCCTTCAAACAACGGTTTTCTCATAAGTGCATCCCCCATTCTTTAGAATTTTCTCCTTAAGTGTTTCCCGGTTATTCATCTTTTTTCGTGTTGGTAAATCTATTTCGGCTATTCATTCCACCACTTTATAATCTCTCCTGGCTATTCTCCTTTGTACGAAGTATATCTCTCCCGGCTATTCTTCATTCCACCACTTTATA
>JGI24702J35022_10001523_pt1 | contig 14396 bp, 12 predicted proteins | sample TergutTh196P4_FD_35022 | JGI IMG/M metagenome (IMG submission 35022)
ACTTTCTTCTCAGTCACTTCGACACCGCAACGGTCGCAGACGATTCCTTTATACCGTATACGTTTGTACTTACCGCAATAACACTCGTAGTTCTTAACCGGCCCGAAGATACGCTCACAGAATAGTCCGTCGCGTTCGGGTTTGTACGTACGATAATTAATCGTCTCAGGTTTCAACACTTCACCACTTGAATTTTCAAGAATTTCTTCAGGTGATGCCAGGCCGATACTTATTTTTGTAAAGGCGGTCTTTATTTTGTTTTCTTTTCTAAAAGCCATATCTATTCGTGTTTTATTTAAATCTTTAAATTTTTAAATTTTTAAATTTTTTAAATCTTTAAATTTTTTAAATCTTTAAATTTTTAAATCTTATTAATCCAACGTAAGACTCAAACAAAGCCCTCTCAATTCATGTAGCAATACATTCAACGATTCGGGTATTCCTGCCGCAGGCATCGGTTCACCTTTCACGATAGACTCATAAGCCTTTGAACGGCCTACCACATCATCCGATTTGATCGTCAGTATTTCCTGCAAGATATGTGCAGCGCCAAAGGCTTCCAGCGCCCATACTTCCATTTCTCCAAATCGCTGGCCTCCAAACTGTGCTTTTCCGCCTAACGGCTGTTGCGTGATCAGCGAGTACGGACCGATTGAACGGGCGTGCATTTTGTCTTCGACCATGTGGCCGAGTTTCAAGAAATACGACACACCCACAGTGGCCGGCTGGTCGAATCGTTCTCCTGTCCCCCCGTCGTACAAGTAGGTCTTGCCATAATTCGGCAGGCCTGCCTTGGCAGTCCATTGATCCAAGTCTTCAATTTGTGCGCCGTCAAAAATCGGCGTAGCAAACTTCACATCCAATGTTCTTCCNGCCCAACCTAATACGGCTTCAAATATCTGTCCCAAGTTCATACGCGAAGGCACACCCAACGGATTCAAGCAAATATCAACAGGTGTACCGTCTTCGAGGAAAGGCATATCTTCCTGACGAACAATTTTCGACACAATCCCTTTGTTGCCGTGACGCCCTGCCATCTTATCGCCTACCTGTATCTTCCGTTTCTTGGCGATATATACTTTGGCAATCTGCACAATACCTGTCGGCAACTCATCTCCGATGGTTATGTCGAATTTCTTCCGGCGTAACTCGGCATCCAATTCCTTGTGTTTCTTTAGATAATTAACTACCAATTGTTTGATCAAGTCGTTTTTGTGTGGATCGATGGTCCACTTGCTCAGTTGGACGGCATTGTAATCCAGATCTTCCAAGATTTTGCGCGCAAATTTAGCCCCTTTGGGTATGGCCTCCGTGCCTAAGTAATCTTTGACCCCTTGCGACACTTTTCCTGTTGTCAGCGTTAAGAGTTTTTCGACCAATATGTTTTTCAATTCGCCCATTTTCTTTTCATATTCTTCATCGATCTTGGGCAACGTCGCTTTATCTGCCAACCGGTTCGTTCGTTTTTTGATATTTTTACAGAATAGTTTGGTGTCAATTATAACACCGCGTAACGAAGGTGTGGCTTTCAGTGACGCATCTTTGACATCTCCGGCTTTATCTCCAAAGATGGCACGCAACAATTTTTCCTCCGGCGAGGGGTCGGATTCACCTTTGGGCGTAATCTTGCCAATCAGGATATCACCCGGCTCCACATAAGCGCCTACGCGGATAATTCCGCGTTCATCCAAATTCTTGATGGCATCTTCGCTTACATTCGGAATGTCGGAGGTTAATTCTTCCGGCCCCCGTTTTGTTTCGCGTACTTCCAAGAGGTACTCGTCAACATGCACAGAAGTAAAGAAGTCTTCGCGTACCATTCTTTCATTCAGCACGATGGCATCTTCGTAATTGTATCCTTTCCATGGCATATAGGCAACCATCACATTGCGTCCCAACGCTAATTCACCATTGTGAGTCGCATAACCCTCTGTTAAAATGTCCCCTGTTTTTACCCGTTGTCCCTTCCGGCAAATTGGTCGCAAGTCGACCGTCGTACTTTGGTTGGTCTTACGCCATTTCGGTACGATATGCGTTTTCTCCGGATCTTCAAAACTCACAAAATCCTCATCTGCTGTCCGGTCATACCTGATCTTGATGCAAGTGGAGTCCACATAAATGATTTCGCCGTTTCCTTCGGCAATAATCTGCGAACGCGAATCACGGGCTACCTGCCCTTCAATCCCTGTGCCTACNATAGGCGCTTCGGAACGAATCAAAGGTACGGCCTGACGCATCATATTCGAACCCATCAACGCCCTGTTTGCATCATTATGCTCTAAGAATGGGATTAATGCAGCGGCAATGGATGCGATCTGGGTCGGCGATACGTCCATCAAATGTACTTCTTTCGGGTTGACTACCGGGAAATCAGCTTCATACCGCGACTTGATCCTGTCTTGAATGAAACGGCCTTTGTCATCCAACGGTGCATTGCCTTGCGCCACAATCTTATCTTCTTCTTCTTCTGCCGTATAATATGCCAATGCTTCTTCCGAAAAACTGACTTGTCCGTTTTCTACTTTCCGGTAAGGCGTAGAGATAAAGCCCAGCTCGTTGATCTTGGCATAGACGCAGAGCGAAGAAATCAAACCGATGTTCGGTCCCTCAGGCGTTTCAATCGGACAAAGGCGGCCGTAATGCGTATAGTGGACATCACGAACCTCAAATCCTGCACGTTCACGCGACAATCCGCCCGGTCCTAATGCCGATAGACGACGCTTATGGGTAAGCTCGGCCAACGGATTGGTCTGATCCATAAATTGCGATAAGGCATTGGTGCCGAAAAATGAATTGACGACCGACGAAATCGTCTTGGCATTAATCAGGTCGATAGGCGTGAACACCTCGTTGTCGCGCACATTCATGCGTTCACGAACCGTGCGTGACATACGCGCCAATCCTAATCCAAACTGATTGAACAATTGCTCCCCGACAGTTCTCACCCGCCGGTTACTCAAATGGTCGATGTCGTCAACGATTGCTTTTGAGTTAATCAGCTCGATCAGGTATTTGATGATTTCAATGATATCTTCTTTTGTCAATACCTTTGTCTCTTCACTAATCGTCAGATTCAACTTGCGGTTGATGCGGAAACGCCCGACATCGCCTAAGTCATATCTTTTTTCAGAGAAGAACAGATTGGTGATCACCTCGCGTGCACTCATTTCATCGGCAGGTTCCGCATTCCGCAGCTGGCGGTAGATATAAAGAACGGCTTCTTTTTCCGAGTTACTCGGGTCCTTCTGCAATGTGTTGTAGATAATCGCATAATCGGATAGATTCTGATCTTCGCGATGCAAGAGGATATGTTCGGTTCCCGAATCAATGATGATATCAAGATTGTCCTCACTCAATACGCATTCGCGGTCAACCACCACATCGTTGCGCTCAATTGAGACGACTTCACCGGTGTCTTCGTCCACAAAATCTTCAACCCATGTTCTCAGCACACGGGCGGCTAACCGGCGATCAATGTGTTTCTTTAAGTTGGCTTTGGTGACCTTGATTTCTTCGGCCAAATTAAATATCTCCAAGATATTCTTATCGCTTTCGAAACCAATGGCACGCAAAAGTGTTGTGACCGGCAGTTTTTTCTTCCGGTCAATGTAGGCATACATCACATTGTTGATATCCGTGGCAAATTCAATCCACGAACCTTTAAACGGGATAATGCGTGCCGAGTAAAGTTTGGATCCGTTGGCATGGATGCTCTGTCCGAAAAACACACCCGGCGAACGATGTAATTGAGAAACAACCACCCGTTCGGCNCCNTTGATTACAAAGGTGCCTTTNTCGGTCATGTAGGGTATAGGTCCTAAATACACATCCTGAATGACGGTCGCAAAATCCTCATGTTCAGGGTCTGTACAGTATAATTTCAATTTTGCTTTTAAAGGAACGCTATACGTTAATCCGCGAGCGATACATTCATCAATCGTATACCGGGGAGGATCTATGAAATAATCTAAAAACTCCAGGACAAAATTATTTCGTGTATCTGTTATTGGAAAATTTTCAGCAAAAACTTTATACAACCCCTCTTTTTTCCTTTTTTCGGGAGGTGTATCTAATTGAAGAAAATCTTGAAATGACTTCAGTTGCACTTCGAGAAAATCCGGATAAGGTAGAAAGTTTTTAATCGATGCGAAATTAATTCTTTGAGTTTCAGTNGATGAAGACATTTGGTTTGGATTTTGTTGGAACATAATAATGANGAAAGACACAAAAAGGTTAAGAATCTTCCCTGCTGAAGACTCTTAACCAAAATCACCTGATTCACAGGANATAGAGACTATTTAAGCTCAACTTCCGCTCCAGCTTCTTCTAAACTNTTCTTCAAGCCTTCAGCTTCAGCTTTTGTCACTCCTTCTTTTACATTACTTGGAGCGCTGTCAACCAAATCCTTGGCTTCTTTCAAGCCAAGTCCGGTCAATTCTTTTACTAACTTAACAACTGCCAACTTACTGGCGCCCGGCGATTTCAGAACAACATCGAATGATGTTTTTTCTTCTTCTTCAACCGTTGCAACTGCAGGACCTGCAGCAACTGCAACTGCCGCAGCAGCAGGCTCAATGCCATATTCGTCTTTCAAAATTGTTATCAATTCACTTACTTCTTTTACGGTAAGATTTACTAATTGTTCTGCAAAAGCTTTCAAATCTGCCATTTTTGTATTATTTTAATGATTATTTTTTTATTAATTTTTTTATAAAATTCTTTTCGATTATCATCGTGTATAACCGACATGTAAATTATCGCTCCTCGAGCGTCTTCAGAACACCAAGAATTGACTGTCCGCCGGATTGAAGGGCAGACAACACTTGTTGAACAGGTGACTGCAACAAGGCAACCAAATCGGCCAACAATTCGTCGCGGCTCTTTAAATTGACCAACGCATCCAAGCTCTCCGATCCAATATAAAAACACTCCTGTACGTATGCTGCTTTAAGCTGGGGTTTGCCTATTTCTCCTCTTCTGACATCCTTCGTGAAGTCTTTAATCAGGCGTGCGGGAGCGTTTGCCACCGCTGAAAACATGATTGCCGTACTGCCTGTAAGCGAACCGTTCAATGCAGATAAATCAACCTCAATGCTTTCCAACGCTTTCTTAAACAACGTGTTTTTAACAACCACCAATTCGATATTTTTCTTTGAACATGCCCTGCGTAATGAACTTGTCTTCGCGGCGTTCAACGCTTCTATATCGGTCAAATAAAAATTGTTGCAAGATTTTAATTTCTCTGATAGTTGTTTGATAATTATGCTTTTATCTTCCTTTTTCATCTTTAATAATTTTAAATCCTTAAATCTTTTAAATCTTTAAATTTTCTTAAATCTTAAGCATCAATTGTTTTCGGGTCTACTTTAATACCCGGACTCATCGTACTTGAAAGATAAATGCTTTTGACATAGGTTCCTTTGGCTGCAGCTGGTTTCAATTTAATAAGCGCAGTAATAAATTCCTTCGCATTATCAACTATCTTTTCAGCTTCAAAAGATACTTTGCCGACTGAAGTATGCACAATACCGGTTTTATCCACTTTAAAGTCGATCTTCCCTTGTTTTACTTCTTTGATGGCTTGTCCTATATCATTCGTGACTGTTCCGCTTTTCGGATTCGGCATCAGGCCGCGCGGGCCTAAAATCCGTCCTAAAGCGCCTATTTTCCCCATGATGGCGGGCATGGTTATGATAATATCAATGTCGGTCCATCCGCCTTTGATTTTATCAATATACTCATCCAACCCTACATAATCAGCTCCGGCTTCTTGAGCTTCAGCTTCTTTTTCAGGGGAACATAACGCAAGAACCCTTACTTGTTTTCCGGTTCCATGAGGCAGTGAAACCACGCCTCTTACCATTTGGTTGGCTTTACGGGGGTCAACTCCCAGACGGACATCTATATCTACCGAAGCGTCAAATTTGGTCAGCGAGATCTCTTTGACCAAAGCCGATGCTTCCCTGAGTGTATAGATTTTCCCGTTTTCAATCTTACCTAAAGCCAATTTTTGATTTTTTGTTAATTTACTCATCTCCGTTGACAATTATTGATTAATTTGCGGGAATGTCCCGGTTACAGTTATACCCATGCTTCTGGCTGTTCCGGCTACCATTGTCATGGCTGATTCAAGCGTGAAACAGTTCAGATCGACCATCTTGTCTGCGGCAATTTGCCTGACCGTATCCCATGTGACTTGCGCCACCTTTTTACGGTTGGGCTGAGCCGAACCTCCTTTCATCTGCGTAGCATCCAATAATTGAATCGCAACAGGAGGTGTTTTAACGACAAAATCAAAAGACTTATCCGCATAATAAGTGATTACCACAGGTAATATCTTACCGGCCTGCTCTTGGGTTCTGGCATTAAATTGCTTGCAAAACTCCATAATGTTGATACCCTTCGAACCTAATGCAGGGCCTACAGGGGGAGAAGGGTTTGCGGCTCCTCCTTTAATTTGCAATTTGATTTGTCCAGCAATTTCTTTTGCCATTATTCAAAAATTTATTGATATTATAAATAATTTTCAGAAAAAAAATAACCCATCCGTAACAATAATATTATTCTTTTTCTACTTGTACATAGCTTAATTCAAGCGGCATTTTCCGTCCGAAGATTTTAACGATCACTTTCAATCTCTTGTTCTTGACATTCACTTCCTCAATAATCCCGCTGAAACCGTTGAACGGTCCGTAAGTGACTTTCACTGTCTCACCTACATAAAACTGTATCTCCATTTCTTCGGGCTGTTCCTGCAACTCATCAACCGTACCTAAGATACGGCTTACTTCCACAGGACGCAACGGAATCGGCTTATCAGTCCCTCCCAAAAATCCAAGTACATTGGGAATCATACGCAGGCGATGGGCTACTTCTCCCACTAAATTGGCCTCTACCAATACGTAACCCGGTAAATAAGCACGCTCTTTGACGACTTTCTTTCCGTTACGTACCGTATAGGTCTTCTCGGTAGGGATAAGCACCTGAGATACGTAATCGCCCAGATCCGAATTTTTGATCAGCGATTCCAAGTATTCACGCACCTTGTTCTCCTTGCCACTTATGGCTCGCAGCACATAGAATTTTTGTTGAGAATCTGACATTGCCTAAAGCACTAATAACTTAGTAGATGAAATCCATCACNCTCTTAAAAACAGCATCTATCACAAATACCATGGCTGCAATGATCAGGGAAGCAAACAAAACCACAACAGCNCTACTCGATAATTCTGTTCTTGAAGGCCAGGAAACTTTATGTACAAGCTCGTTGTACGAGTCTTTAAAATACGCAATTATCTTTTTCATTAAATTATGTAATTTTTTGAGCACGGAAGGAGAGGCTCGAACTCCCGACAGCCGGTTTTGGAGACCGGTACTCTACCAACTGAGCTACTTCCGTATACCAAATAACTGAATAACTGAATTGGACTAATAATCAATTATTCAGTTACTCAATTATTCAGTTACTGATTTTAGTCGATCAATTCAGTGATCTGACCGGCGCCTACGGTACGTCCACCTTCGCGGATCGCGAAACGAAGACCCATGTTACAAGCGACCGGATAGATCAATTCGACCTGAATCGTTACGTTATCGCCCGGCATAACCATTTCTACGCCTTCCGGCAAGGTGATCTCACCGGTGACATCCAATGTGCGGATATAGAATTGAGGACGGTATTTGTTGTGGAACGGCGTATGACGACCTCCTTCTTCTTTTTTCAGGATATAAACCTCTGCCTTCCAGTTGGAGTGCGGTTTTACTTTCCCCGGATGCCCAAGCACCATGCCACGTTTGATTTCGTTTTTATCAATACCGCGAAGCAACAAACCTACGTTATCACCTGCCTGACCGATGTCTAATATCTTACGGAACATCTCAACTCCGGTTACAACAGATTTCATTTTCTCTGCACCCAGACCGATAATCTCCACTTCCTCACCTGTCTTAATCACACCTGTTTCGATACGACCTGTGGCAACTGTTCCACGACCTGTAATGGAAAATACGTCTTCCACCGGCATCAGGAACGGTTTGTCAATATCGCGCGGCGGCAATGGAATCCATGTGTCAACCGCTTCCATCAATTCCACCACTTTATCTTCCCATGCCGCTTCGCCATTCATAGCACCTAAGGCAGAACCACGGATACAAGGGGTGTTATCGCCATCAAAGTCATAGAATGCAAGCAATTCGCGCATTTCCATTTCGACCAATTCCAGCATCTCATCATCATCAACTGCATCGCATTTATTCATGAAGATGACCAACTGCGGAACGTTTACCTGACGCGCCAACAAGATGTGCTCGCGGGTCTGAGGCATCGGACCATCCGTAGCTGCAACCACAATGATTGCACCATCCATCTGAGCCGCACCCGTAACCATGTTCTTCACATAGTCGGCGTGGCCGGGACAGTCAACGTGTGCATAGTGACGATTAGCTGTTTCATACTCAACGTGAGATGTGTTAATCGTAATTCCCCTTTCTTTTTCTTCCGGTGCATTATCAATAGAATCGAAAGAACGTACCTCAGAAAAACCTTTTTTTGCCAAAACCATCGTAATGGCTGCGGTTAAAGTCGTCTTACCATGGTCGACGTGACCAATAGTACCAATGTTTACATGCGGTTTTACCCGTTTAAAATGTTCTTTTGCCATAATTAATTGTCTCTATGTTTAAATTTATATCATCGTTGATCAATCTCCAATCTTTTTTTCGAGCCGGTGCCGAGACTTGAACTCGGGACCTCTTCCTTACCAAGGAAGTGCTCTACCGCTGAGCTACACAGGCATTTGGTTTTCTCATGAGCCTCTTGTCGGATTCGAACCAACGACTCCGAGATTACAAATCACGTGCTCTGGCCAACTGAGCTAAAGAGGCCTGTTTTTACCAACACAATTCAGTCTTTTCGGCGAAACGGCTGCAAAGATAGACATTATTTATTACATAACAAAATTTTATCGCTTTTTTTTATTATGCAACTGCGTTATTTTATTTTTTTGCTTTCGCGACCTGTTTTCCTAAAGCTTCAACAACATCTATTGAACTATTCGTTGATCTTGTTTTCTTTTTGATTTTCACCAACTGTCTTTCTAATGCAACGACTGCATCATCTATCGCTCCTTCAAAGGTGTTGCTCGCCTTTTCGGCAAAGCAATCATTGTTTTTAATTGTTAACCGGATGTTTACTTGTTTATTATTGGCTGTCTCGGGNTTAATAATCCGCAACACGACTTCGGCTGCTAAAATCCCATCATAAAANTGGGNTAATTTAGAAACTTTCTTCTGAATAAACGCTTCTAATTGTTTGGCTGCATCAAAACGAATGGCCTGAATCCTGATATCCATAATTACCTCCTTTTTTGCGCTCTCGGATGAGCATGATACATTTTTTTCAATTCTTCAAAAGTGATATGCGTATAGACGGAGGTCGAAGCTAAACTGCTGTGTCCAAGCAATTCTTTGACGGCATTCAACTCAGCCCCGTCATTCAACATACCGGTTGCAAAAGAATGTCTTAACACATGCGGGCTGCGCTTAGCCAACATGGGAATTTCAGACAGACTCTTGCGTACAATATTATATATAATTGCAGGAGACAAAGGTTTCTCGTTTTTGCGCACAAAAAACCAGCCGTTTCCCGCATTTACCGTTTCTTCCCGCTTGCTGAGATAACTCTCCATCATGTCTTGCAGGCGTCCGGCAAAGGGAATGAGCCGTTGCTTATTCCTTTTGCCCGTTATTTTGATATGTTGCATCTCAAAATCCACATCCGTCACTTTGATATTAACCAACTCGGAGCGCCTGATGCCCGTATCATAAAGCATCTCTAAGATCAAACGGTCTCTGACCCCCTCAAAATCGTCTCCGAAATTATCTCCGTCCAACAAATGGTTCATCTCCTTTTCCCTGATAAAATAAGGCAAAGGTTGGCCTTTCTTAGGAGCGGTTATAAGGCGTAANGGATTTTCAACCATTTCACCCTGTCTGATAAGATATTTANAGAATGATTTCAATGCGCTGAGTTTTCGGTTTACCGATGATGATGAGATGTTGTTGTCTAATAAAAAAACGATCCAGTTCCTGANCTGATCTGAATCCGTTAATTTCGGATCAAACGTTACATTTTCCGTATTGGCTGTTATATACGATTCAAATTGAACGATATCACGTGCATAAGCCATCAATGTATGAATCGAATAATTCCGCTCATAATGAAGGTAATTGATAAATGCGTCAATATGCCTATTCACGATTATTTAACAGAAAAATTGCTTGGATTCTTAATCTTCAGCTTGCTGTAATTGCTGAACGTATTTGGCGTGAATGCGTTGTTTTCTCTTTTCAATTGACGGCTTTGTGAATGCCTGCCGGTTTCTCAATTCCTTAACAATNCCNGTTTTNTCAAACTTCCTTTTAAATTTCTTTAACGCTTTTTCGATGCTCTCGCCTTCTTTTAATGGAACTACAATCATAAATTAAAGTTTATATTATTTATCATATTATTTTTCTCCTTTGCCTAATCGGGCACAAAATTACGGATATTTTTGTTCTCCGCCAAAAAATTAGTTTTTTTTTCTTCGAAAAGTTGTTTCATTTAAAAAATAATACGCATTTTTGCGTAATAATGATATTGAAATTCACGCAAAACTGATATTGAATTTAACGCAATTATTATATTAACAACATGAAAAATTATTGTAACAGGCTGATAGAAAGACAAATAAATGACACCATGTCTGCAATGGGCGCAGTGCTGATTCAAGGGCCAAGGGCTGTAGGGAAATCCACTACTGCGAGAAGGTTGTCAAAAAGTTGTATTTCAATTGATGAGTCGGTAGACTTGATTGAAATGGCAAAAAACAGTCCGGAAATTATTCTTAAAGGCGAAACCCCAAGATTTATTGATGAATGGCAATTATCACCACCCATATGGAACGCTGTAAGGCATGAAGTTGATATCAGGCAACAAACAGGACAATTTATTTTAGCCGGGTCGTCTTCTCCTTCAGCAGGTATTACACTTCACACAGGCGCAGGAAGAATAGGCCGGGTAGCTATGTATCCACTGTCTTTATTTGAAAGCAACGATTCCACGCAACAAATTGATATTCAAAAATTGTTTGGCGAAAGGAATGCTACAATCGCCGGATATGGTGGATTAACAATTGAACAATACGCACAAAAAATCGTCACAGGAGGTTGGCCCGGTTTGATCGGAAAATCGGAAAAACAATCACAAATATATCTGACTAATTATTTGGATGATATTTCGCGAATAAACATTGGTAATGATATTCATAAAACCGATCCTGTAAGAATGCGTGCATTGTTACGAGCCATATCAAGAAATCTATCAACAGAAACACCGGTAACAAAACTTGCAACAGAAGCAGGTCTTAATATTAACTCCATTACGCAACAAACAGTTAGAAAATATATTGACCTGTTGTCTCAAATATTTGTTTTACAGGAATTAACGGCATGGGTTACACATATCCGTTCCAATGTGCGCCAACGGGTAAATCCGAAATGGCATTTTGTAGACCCATCACTTGCCGCTACAGCGCTTGAATTTTCATCAGGGCAATTATTAGCCGATCCCAAAACATTGGGTTTGTTTTTTGAGTCTTTGGCAATCAGGGATTTGAGAGTTTATGCCCAGGCATTAGGAGGCAATGTTTATCATTATCGGGATGAAACAGGTCTCGAAATAGACGCTATTATTGAATTACGCAACGGAAAGTGGCTTGCTTGTGAAATTAAATTAGGTGGAAGCGGTTTTATAACAGAAGGGATAAAAAATACAATCAAACTAAAGAATAAATTGGCAGAATCAAAATTGAAAGATATGGCAGGACTTTGCGTAATTACAGCAGGTAAAGAAAGTTATACAGACAAAGAAACAGGCGTTTATGTTATTTCATTGGGACATCTTTATATCACAAATTAATGTCACGGGGACGGAGAAATTGACATAATCCTGCTCCCGCTCGTTTCCTAACGAGCGGTATGTAGTTGATTATCAACTCCTCGTTAGGAAACGAGGAGGAGCAAAGAGATATAACCTGAACAATTCATCCTCGTCGACTTCCCATCAACAGCAAACTCGGCAACACAATCAGCAACAACGGCAAAGCAGCCAGAAAGCCGCCGATAACGGCGATGGCTAACGGTTGGTGCATCTGTGCGCCTGTGCCTATCCCCAATGCCAGCGGCATCAACGCAATGATAGTGCCCAAGGCGGTCATGAGTTTGGGGCGCAACCGGGTGGAAATGGCGTAGATGACCGATTCTTCGGCGTTGCCGGTTTGTTTCAGAAATGTACGGAACTGATAGATGGTAAAGACGGCGTTTTCACCGATAATCCCTANAATCATAATCAATCCTGTGTAACTGCCTACATTCAAGGGGGTGTCGGTGAAGTAAAGCAACAGGAAACATCCTCCCACGCCGAGAATGGCGGTGAAAAGGACAATACAGGCGGTCAGGATGTTTCTGAAAAGGAAAAGTATCACGACAAAAACGAGCAAACAGGAGGTAATCAGTATCATCAACAACTCTGCAAAGGATTGTTGTTGTTCCTTGTATGCGCCGCCGTACTCTATATGATACCCTTGCGGCAGGTGGATGTTCTCTTTTATCTCGTCTTTGATGTCGGCCATGACGCTACCCAGACTGCGCGCGTGGATGCGGGAGGTGACTACACCCATCATTTGCAGGTTTTCGCGATGGATTTGGGCGTCGCCGCTATGGGCGATGATTTCGCATAGCGAAGTAATCGGGATAAGTTGTTCGTTGGATGTAAAAACCTGAATGCGTTTGATATCCTCAATACCGAGTGTTCTGCTGCCGGGGTACAACAGACGGATGGGCGTCATCTGTTCTTTTTCCAATACCTCTCCTACTTCGACGCCTTCCAATGCAGTTTGTATCTGAAATTGAAAATCGGCGGGGGTAATACCATATAACGCCAGATTTTTGTAGTTCGGAACGATGTTGATGGAAGGGCCTGCAATGACGATTCCATCGAAAACATCTTCCGTACCCTCTACTTCCTCTATTAATTCGGCGATTTCTTCAGATAGTTCTTCCAAAATTTCCATGTTATCGCCGAATATTTTTATTTCTACCGGTTGAACGGAGGTCATCAAGTCACCTAACATGTCTTCAATGACCTGTCCCATATCTATTTGTAAGGCAGGTTGCGTAGCCTCAATCTTCTTCCGTATATCGTCAATCACTTCTTCGGTGCTCTTTTCCCTGTCTTTTTTTAGTTGAATCAGGTAATCGCCGGTATTGGGTTCGGTGATAAAAAAGCCAAGTTCGGTGCCGGTACGGCGACTGTACGCCTGTACTTCGGGGGTTGCAACAATTATTTTGTCTACTTCAATCAACATGCGGTCGGTTTCTTCCAACGAAGTACCCGGGGGCGTTTCGTAGTCTAAGATGATGCTACCTTCGTCCATTTCAGGCAGGAAACCTGTTTCCAAATGCGGCAACACAAGCGCTATGGATACAATCAGCCCTGCTACAATTACGAGACTTACCCAGGGCTTCTCGACAAAAAACTGTACCCATGCCTGTTTTTTTACTTCGTGTACGCTTCTCTGTTTGGAGTTCTCGTCTTTGCGCGACAATAATAAGTAAACGACCGGCAGCAGGATCCATGTCACAAAAAACGAACAGACCAATGTGATGATCATTGTGTCGGTCATAACTTTGAAATACGCGCCGGCAACGCCGCTCATCAATATAAACGGGATGAAAATGACAATCGTACTGACCGACGACCCCACCATGGCAGGAAACAGATAGTGTATTGCTTTGCCTACCAACGACGTAGAGAGTTCGTCGGGATATTCTTCGTGGGTACGGTGTATCTGTTCGACGACCACAATGGCGTCGTCGATAATTAATCCGATGGATGCTGCAATAGCGCCTAATGTCATGATATTGAAAGTGCCGCCGGTAGCGTACAAGATAACAAGTGTCAGGCACAGTGTTACGGGTATGGTTAACAGGATGGTAGCGCTTGCTTTCAGGGAACGCAGAAACAGGATGGCGACGATAATAGCCAGCAACAACCCGATCCACAGGCTTTCGCTGACGCTTTTGATCGCATCATCCACAAAATCGGCTTGTATATAATACGGCTGAAGATGGATATCCTCCGGAAGGATTTTTTGCAATTCTTCCACTTTTTCCTTCATGGCTGTGGACACCTCAAGCAGATTGGCGTTAGGCTGTTTGAAAATGGCGATTTGTACGCCTTCCTTTCCGTTGGCATTGATTTTGACATACTCTTTTGCTTCCTGAATACTCACTTCGGCTATATCCTGAAGTGTGACGATACGTTTTCCGTCGTTGCTGATAACCAACTGTTTCAAGTC
>JGI24702J35022_10001524_pt1 | contig 14395 bp, 12 predicted proteins | sample TergutTh196P4_FD_35022 | JGI IMG/M metagenome (IMG submission 35022)
AATTTGAAATGTTAATTCGTTTATAAACAGACAAGTAAATTGTTAATGATTCTCGTAGCATCTTATTTATCAGTTTTTTATAAAGAGGTGCGAAACATTAGATCATAATAATAGGAACCGCCATCATAAGCCTCAACCGATTTGATAGACCGCACACGGTCGGGAATAATCGTACTCCCGAAAAATTCATGAAATCCCATTTCGAATCCTATCCGGCTATTTATTTTCCGTTCTTTTACTTGCGCCTGCAAGGATAAAGTCAGTAAAACGAATCCACATCCGACAATCAATTTTCTCATACTATTCAGGTATATATCTTATAATATTTTAAAGACGGTAATACTACTCTAAATGTTGCATGAAGAGAATAAAAATTTTTTCCTGCTACACATCTCTGTTCTATTATAAAATGCTTTCGCGAACTATGTGCCTGATGTTTCTTTTGAATTATTGGCATAACAATAGACACAAAAGTGACGGCATGTATTGTACATGCCAATATCTTTGCTTACCATGCAACCGCAAGTTTTGCGTTGACCTTTGTCTTTCAGTTTCTCAGCAGGCAAAATCTTCTCTGCAGAAAAAAACTTTTTCGTTAATAAAAGCTCGCCTAAAGGCAAGGGATTTGCCGATGGTATTGGTTCTTCTTTGCCTTCCGGGAATGTACCGTAATTCAAAAAATGAACCAAATCCTTATCTTCTTGAAAAATGCGCTTCATCAATTCGCTGTCGATGCAACGATTATGATTAATGCCATATTGCTCTAAATCAATCTTTTCGGCGCAGGATGCGAAATTAATATCATATCCCTCCTGTAGCCAGTTTACACGTATTTTCATCAACCCTTCGGCGATCTCGTTCATTTGTTCGGCTGTCAATTCTGCCTTTGCAATCGTTTTTTTGGAGAAATGCAGCGATTCCCTGATTAAATTGCGTTGCACTTTCCGGTAATTATCAATATCTACAAAGCTGAAAACAAATCGATTCGTATATTCTTTCAGCAAATTACCGGTTTGCTGTATACGCTCCAATATTATGCCCGGTTGGAGTGCAGGCGTAACAATCACAGGGTCAAAACGCCATATCACTTTTTCTTTGCCGATACGGATGGATAGCTCCCTGAAAGTTTTAATCCGTTCGCTCAACGAAGGCACGTTAGGCTCAAATCCTTCTGCCTCATAGTCGTTCAGCGTAAAATGAAAATAGTAATGAAGTCCCATCTCGTCTAAAGCCTTGAGATACGGGATCAATGGTTTCGGATTTTTTGTCCAAAAGACAACCACTTTACATTTTTTGAACGAAACATATACCGGTCGTTGGTTAAACGGGTTATGCCAAACTGTGTATCCGCTTCTTAGCCGTTGCATAAACCATGGTGCATAAAAAGCCGGTATATCCGTCGCTCGGGAAGCGGAGATAATTACAGGCGCCTGCGCTTCAACCGTTTCGCCGTTATTAATAGTAATTGTATCCTTAAAGAAAGTCTGTGAGGCCATATTGGGTACAAAAGAATGAGTTTTTTTTGAAAAATACAAATTTTTGCTACCTTTGCACCTTCATTTAATAAATAATCAGGTATGAAATTTTACTGTCTATCGGTTTCTCGTTTACCGAAAATTTTATTGCTTATCCTGTTTGTCATTACCTATTGTAACAGTTACGGGCAGGATGTCAAGTCGAAAATCGACCAAAATGACTTGAGAAAATTCATTAATACGCTTTCATCCATAGAGTTTGAAGGGAGAGCTGTCGACAACAGCGGACAAATTAAAACGCAGGAGTTGATTATTGACCGGTTCAAAACGCTTGAGGTAGAACCATATTCGTCGGATGGATATTTAGAAAAATTTACGCTAAACCTGACAGACAAAGGAGGGGTCTATCTGAAAACACAAAACGGTCAAAATCTTCAAAATCTCGACAGAATAGCGTTTACCGGCGCAATACCGCCAATCAAAGTCATTGAAAGTCAAATTGTGTACGGTGGTTATGGTACGGATGAAGAATTGAATGCTATAAGTGTTGAAAACCGTCTTGTACTGATATTATCCGAAAGCAGAAGCGGAGATTATGAGATCAAGAAAAGACTTGAAGAGCGGGGAGCTATTGGGTTAATTTATTTTCATAAAGATGATATGACCTTTAAATCGACAAAAAATCTGCTAAATGATTTTAGTATGAGGAAAAGGTTTTCGATTGCCAATAATCAGGACGCCATGACACCTGATCCCCAACAGTTAAACCTTAAAAAGTCTGACGAAGAGGTTCCCCAACCCATAGAGATTCCCTTCCTTTACTCTATCATAATACCCGGAACGGAAGTAAAAAATGTAATGGGATTGCCGAAAAACAGACTTATCAATCTTGCTAAAAGGAAGAAAATAAAAAACGTGCCTGCAGTCGATATTAGCGTCCATTTCGAGCAAGCGAAAAAGACCATTGAAACAGCCAATGTAATGGGTATCATCAGGGGTGAAAGCGAACAATCAATCATCCTGTCGGCCCACTATGACCACGTAGGCATGGAAAAAAACCGATATTTTCCGGGTGCAGATGATAATGCTTCGGGTGTAGCGGCGCTATTAGAGCTTGCCGAGGAATTTAAGCAATACGAGCATCTGAAGTATACAATGATATTCCTTGCTACTTCAGCCGAAGAATGTGGCTTACTGGGATCGTCATACCACGTCAACCATCCTGATTTTGACCCTAAAGCTGTTTTTTGTGATATCAATATCGATATGATTGCAAGGTGCGACAGCAAAAAGGCCGATTGCAATTATCTCTACTGCATATACGAAAACCAATATGAGATGTTGGATAGTCTCATCAAAGAAACAGACATGCATTTCCCGAACTGTATGTGCGACTATTCCGAAAACAATTCCGGTATTATGGCACGTAGCGACGCCTACAGTTTTTCTAAAAAGGGGATACCCTCCATTTTCTTTTTTACCGGCTTCCATGACGACTATCATAAACCTACCGACACAATAGATAAAATCGATTTCACTATCTTAGAAAATCGCATCTTGTTAATCAGCGAATTCATAAAGCAGATACAAATTACTCCCGAGAAATAAATCTTAAATGACAGGATATGGAACAAGATCAGAAACCGAAGTCAAGGACTATTTTTTTTAAAATAGCCAGGAAAATTTATTATTCGGCGTTTTACCAAAATCTTCGAAAACGTGTTATTAGAAGAAAGATGCTTTCCTATCTGCAAAAAGAGATTTCACAAGATAAGATCGAATATGAGAAAATGTACGCATTTCTAAAAAAGAATCCACTTGCTGTATATTCTTATGAATTTATAAAAAAATACCGACCCGATAATATTCGGGTTTATGCTGATAACGAATGTGACATGAAATATGTTATGCACGAAAACAAACGTTTGTATTTTCATCCGGGTTGGACGGAAAAACAGGTGAAGAAATACTACAATATGTTGTTGACGGAACAGGATATAGATTCACCACATCGGTATGAATACGAGAACTTCACAGTTAAGGAGGGAGATGTTATCGCTGACATCGGGGTAGCCGAAGGCAATTTTGCATTGTCGGCAGTAGAACGCGCCTCGAAAGTGTATTTGTTTGAACCTGATCCGCATTGGATTGTGGCTTTGAAGAAAACTTTCGAGCCTTGGAGAGATAAAGTTGTTATTGTCAATAAATGTGTATCAAACCATAACACAGATGCTGAGGTGTGCTTGGATGATTATTTTAGTCATTGTGATGTCAATTTTGTAAAAATTGATGTTGATGGCGTTGAAATGCAAGTTCTTCAGGGCGCTAAAAAATTTTTATCAAATCAGAAAAGACTTAACATGGCCGTTTGTACCTATCATAAACAGCAAGATGCAGACGAGATAGGTGATTTTTTAAAGACATGTCAGTTTCAACTGTCGTTCTCAAAAGGCTATGCTATATGCTTTTGGGACAGAAAAGCATCTTTCCCACGACTAAGACGGGGGCTGATACGGGCAGTAATAAAATAATCTGAAACTGCTGTCGTTTACCTCAATAGATGCTTTTTTTAGCGTATTCCAAAACCAATCCTGAAACCTATCAACGCCACAATGCCGGAATATCCGTATGAAAACATGTCTTCATTAAAAGAAGGCTTGTCATCGTCCGACCGGGCAAAACGGACAGCGTATCCCCCAAACACATCAAAAAGGAAAGCGCCCCGGACAGGTATCTGGTATCCGACAAAATTATTGACGCCGAACCTGTTGATTTGCTGGGTTCTGTATTCCTCGGTATATTCAAGGTAAGTAAGTCCGTCTTCTAAGTAATCTTTCCAAGCTCTACCCCAATATTTAATATCAAAACGGGCGTATGAGAAACCCGCAGCAAAATAAAACGACCTCCTGGCATCTAAGTAATGTTTGTAGTTTAGGTCTAATCCAAACCCTTTCAATTCGGAGTAAGGCTCGCGCCAGTGCCAGTTAAACCCGTTATGAAAATAGTCTTTCCCATCGTAGTAATAATTGGGTCTGTTGGTATTGTTGTCCTGAGAGAAATAGATAGCCGGACCAAATTGCAGCCAGCCCGGCCCATTGCCGAGGCGAATATCAAAATCGTACCGCAGGCTGTTGTTGAACAACTGCAGGGGCTGAACCGCAAAAGTAAATTTCTTTTGCGTCTGTGCATATCGTTTGTTTTCCGTATTACCGGATACGCCCTGTGGATGCACGTGCAATGTAACTGTCCAAAGTAATAACAGTAATAAAAAACATACTCTTTTCATGACTTTTATTGTTTGATTTCTATCTTACTTATAAATTTCATATTTGCGCCGGAATAATCGAATTGATACAATCCTTCTTTGGCTACTAATATCAACAACCCGTCCAAGGGTATCACGTCGTAAGTATCGCGAATGTCGACTTCCTGGATATCAACAAGGTCGTCTATTTGTTTGATATTTACCGGATCGCTGATGTCGAACACTTTTAGCCCATTGTCGCACACAAACAATTTTGAGCCGTCAATACCTAACCCTGTCGGGCCTTTTAGCGATACCGACTTTATCAAATCAGGATTCTCCGGCGAGCTGATGTCGTAGATTTGCAGCACATTATTAACTCCAATCCCGCAACTTGAAAAGTTAGTGTTGAGCGTCACGTAGGCATAGTGGCCTTGTGCCACCACCGGGTCGCAACTTCTGAGGTGTTGTACCTGTGATATAAACATCGGAAACCGCGGTTCGGTGATATTATACACAAACATTCCGCTGCGCGAACCGATAAACAGCAGGGTATCCATCGGAAAAAGGGTCTCGATGTCGAATCCAATCTGCAAATCTCTTTCGTCGGAATAGCTGGGGTTAGCCGCATCTTCTATGTTAAAGACTTTCAGGTCCTCGGTAGACACGGTGTACAGGACGTCGCCCTTAATCGCAAAACGCGCCATAGAACCCCCTTTCCCGGCAGACGTATCAGCGGAAGGGGAAGAATCGGGAAAAACACCGCTTTCGGATGAACACGATGTAACCAAAAGCGCAACTATTACATAATAAAAATTTTTCATATCAAAATAATTGAATAAAGTTTCACCTTTTCACCTTATTATTAATTTCCACTCAACAAGGATATAGTCTTTCGGACGATTGTTATAATAGATATAACTCATATCATCAGGGGGAATCGGTTCAGGGAAAACATCCCGGATACGTTTGGTTACCTGCTTGCTGTTCAAGTCGAAGCTCACTAAATCGACGGCATTGTCAAGATAGAGGATATGACCTTTTACCGCCATTTCGATACAACCCGGTGCAAGGATAAAACCTTCGTTAACCGGATGAGCAGGATTCGAGTTGTTGATTACATGCACTCCCTTGTAGCGTTCGTTAACGAAAATATAGGGAGCGCGAAAATAGATTTTCCCTGTCCGGAGCATTTCGCGTGCGCCGGGGATATAGGAAACGGAATTTTCCAATACGTCGCGACTCATAAAAACCGGGGTATAACCGCTATAAAGCATAACATCCGAACGCAGGAAGATGCCGGTAAGCGTTACAAAAACGAATAAAATTAATCCTTTCTTCATAAGATGATTTGTTTAGTATAGTGAAAAAATGTTTACAATCAATATACCGTTTGATAACAAAAATACCCTACCTTTAGTTTTCGGTTTTTTTTCTTATTTATTATACTGTTTGAAATATTTTTCTTATTTTTGTGAACTTTTATTCAACTTTTAAAATGTTATGTATCAATCTGACTATACCACGTTCCGTTGTTCCGTTATTATTTTTTTCTATGAAAAAATCATGTAGTATGTTACTAATCCTGTCTTGTAGTTTTGCAATGTCACAGGAACAACCTTCGGCGCTACTTCCACCTGAGGTCAAAGCCGTTTGGGATATAAATAAAGCTCACAGAATAAGTACGTTGACCCGCGAATCGATCTGTATAAATGGGCTATGGCAGTGGCAACCGGGGCAGGTGGATGAACCGGAAATAATAACGCCGCCTCACGAAAACTGGGGTTGGTTCAAAGTACCGGGTTCATGGCCGGGTATTACGAATTATATGCAGAAAGATGCCCAGCGTGTTTTCACCCATCCGCTTTGGCAAAACATTCGAACAGGCAATGTTACCAAAGCATGGTATCAAAGGGAGTTCGAGATTCCCAAAGAATGGAAAAATCGCCGCATCTACTTGCGAGCTGAATATGTTAATTCCCGCGCCGTAGTTTTTATTGACAACAGACGCATAGGAGAAATACTGTTTCCGGCGGGAGAAATTGACATCAGCGAAGTATGCAGGCCAAACGTGAAACACCTGCTGAGCATTGAAGTGACAGCTTTGCCTCTCGCTGAGGTCATCGCTATTTTTGGCGATACCAACGCTCCGCGTAGTGGTGAGGCTTCAGTGAACCGACGCGGTTTGTGTGGCGACCTATATCTCGTCAGTCGACCCACAGGCGCTTGTGTGACGGATGTAAGAATAGAAACATCCGTCCGTAAAAACGATATTACCTTTCAAGTGTCTTTGGAAAATATTAAACCCAACACCCGTTATAATCTTTTACTTACGATCAAGGATAAGGATAATACGCCTTGTCTCACAGAAAAATACGGGTTTGATGAAAGCGAACTCATAGCCGGAGTTTTGATGTACTGGAAGCAACTGTCTCAAGACGCCGCATGGAAGCCGAAACTTTGGGATAGTAATACCCCGGAGAATATGTACGAAGCCTGTGTATCGCTGGAGGAGGTGAATGTTAAAAGAACAACTGAAACACTTCTCGATGAGTTTATGCCCGTCCGTTTTGGATTTCGCGAATTTTGGATTGACGGGAGAGACCTGTATCTGAACGGTTCGCGCATATGGCTCTCGTGTGTGCCATTCGACAATGCACAGATTGGCGCTGCTTTAGCTAATTACGAAGCGGCAAAAGAAAGTATGGTACGGTTGAAAAGTTTTGGAGTCAATTTCGTATATACGCACAATTATGACTGTAACCCCGGCTCCTATCTCAGCTTCACCGAGATTTTGCGGGCTGCCGACGACGTCGGAATGCTTGTCTCTTTTGCACAACCTCATTTTGGGCATTATGAATGGGGAATTTCTGATGCCGAAACACAAAATGACTATGCAAGGCTTGCTACATTTCTTGTCCATGAGGCGCAAAATCATCCTTCTGTAATCTTTTATTCGATGAGCCATAATGCGACAGGATACAGCGAGGACATGAACCCCGATCTGATGGACGGTCTTGCCGCTCCGCGTAGTCGCTGGGCGTTGAACAATATCGAAAAAGCCCGCCGTGCGGAAGCCATTGTCAACAGGCTTGACCCCAGTCGCATTGTCTATCATCATGCCTCCGGTAATCTCGGACCAATGCATATCAGTAATTTCTACGTAAACTGGGCGCCTGTACAGGAGATGTCCGACTGGTTTGGGCACTGGGCTACCGTGGGCGTCAAACCGATGTTTACCTGCGAATATGGCGTCCCGTTTACATGGGACTGGGCTATGTATCGCGGCTGGTACAACGGTGTGCGCGAGTTTGGCAGCGCACCAGCCCCATGGGAGTTTTGTAATGCAGAATGGAACGCCCAGTTCGTTGGCGACGAAGCCTTTCGAATCGGCGAACCTGAAAAGAGAAACCTGCGATGGGAGGCGAAACAATTTCACGACGGTAAAATATGGCAGCGGTGGGATTATCCTGCCCAACTCGGTTCGCGCGAATTTACCGACCAGGACCCTGTTTTCGCAAAGTATATCACCGACAACTGGCGGGCTTTCCGCACTTGGGGACTGTCAATCAACTCGTTTTGGGAACATGGACGACTGTGGAGGCTGCGACCGGACATGAACCGTTCGAGCGTGGAATATGCAACCGACTGGGACAACCTGCAACGACCCGGTTTCAGCCCCGATTTTCAAGAACAGCGTTATGAACGTGTTGATATAGCGTTTGAACTCGATGATTGGGTCGCATCGGTAGCAGCTGAAGCGCTTATCCGTAACAACAGGCCACTGCTCGGTTACATTAGCGGCAAAGAAGAGGCATTCACAGGTAAAGACCACAATTATCTGCCCGGTGAGACAATTGAAAAGCAGCTTGTCATTATTAACAATTCACGCGAAACGGTTGATTGCCGTTATGCTTATCGGCTTCCTGACAACGATAAGCCAAATACTTCAGATGTCATTCTTAACACCGGAAATATTGAAAAAATACCGTTTCGGTTCACGCTCCCCGACACATTACCTCCGGGTAAATACATGATTAGCGCCAAGTTTGTGTTCAATTCAGGTAATCCGGAAAACGAAATTCAGGAAGATACTTTCACTATCCATGTCATGCCGAAACCGGCCTCAGTTAGTAAGCTGAAAATCGCGCTTTTCGACCCGAAAGGCGAGACAGGCAGGATGCTTGCCGGACAGGGTATCGCTTATCGTACCATAAATAATATTACCGCGCTGAAACGCACCGACGACCTTGTGATCATTGGCAAAGATGCCTTAGATGTATCAGACGACGGTTTTGACTTGTCGAGCGTTCCTCATGGACTGAAGGTGATCGTCTTCGAACAAACGGCACAGACGCTTGAAAAACGTTTGGGATTTCGAACGGCGGCGTATGGTTTGAGGCAAGTGTTCCGACGTGTAAGCGATCATCCGCTATTAGCAGGAATTACCGCCGACAACCTGCGTGACTGGCGGGGTGAGGCGACACTGCTTCCGCCACAGTTGGAATATGAAACAAACGAGCAGGTGTTCAACGGCGTCCCGACGGTGCAGTGGTGCGGTATCACCGTACCGCGCGTATGGCGTTGCGGTAACAGAGGTAACGTAGCAAGCGTGTTAATTGAGAAACCTGCTTGCGGCGATTTTCTGCCTGTCTTAGACGGAGGTTTCAGCCTGCAATATTCACCGCTCATCGAGTACCGTCAGGGAAAAGGGCTGATACTATTCTGCCAGTTAGATGTTACCGGTCGCACCGAAAACGACCCTGCCGCCCGGCAAATTGTCGACAATATGTTGCGTTATGTAAAGGGATGGATACCAGAGCCGCGACAGCATGTTTCATACTATGGAGACAGTATAGTAGGAAATATCCTCACACGTATCGGCATTTCCCCTGTTGAACCCGCTCAATCAAAAGGCGCTGTGCTGATACTTGGGACAGGCGGCGTCGAGCAAAATAAAAATAAAGCCGTCACAGCGCTGATGAAATCAAAGTACGTGTTGGCAATGGGCTTGAGCCAGGCGGAGTTGGGCATCGCTTTTCCTGCTATTACGGTCAGAAATGAGGAACATATCTCAACCTGTTTTGAACAGTTTGACAGGACGTCTCCATTAAGAGGCGTAGGGCCGGCAGACCTTCATAACCGTGATCCGAAAGATTACCCGCTTGTGACGGCAGGGGCTAACATCATTGGAGATGGAATTATTGCCGTTGCAAATAACGGACGGACGGTGATATGCGGGCTTGCTCCCTGGCAGTTCCCAGCAGACCGGCAGAGCTTTAAACGCACATTCCGTCGCACCGCTTTTACACTCTCAAGGCTTCTAAGCAATATGAATGTCGACATACAAACGCCGCTCGTCAATCGCTTTCACGGCGCTGTCGGCAAAGACGAACAGCGTTGGCTTCATGGCTTGTATCTTGACACGCCCGAAGAATGGGACGACCCCTATCGCTTTTTCCGTTGGTGACGATGTTAATAATGGACTTTTTACTCTCTTTTCCGGTAGCTGACCACCGCCCAGAGGCCGAAGAAAATGACAAAACCGAGCAAGGCGACAAATTCGGTCATTAAATCCGACAGACTGCCGCCTTTGAGATAGACGAGGCGCATCATCTGTACAAAATAACGCGGCGGGTTGAAATAGGTAATCCATTGCGCCCAGTCGGGCATCGATCGAATAGGCGTCAGCAGACCACTCATCAACTGGAATATCATGATGAAGAAAAACATCACAAACATGGCCTGTTGCATCGTGTTTGAATAATTGGATACTACTAACCCAAAACCCGATATCGCCAGCACAAACAAAAAGGAAAACAGGTAGATAATCAGGATGTTACCTTTAGGATATAACCCGTACACAAAATAAGCAAGCGCGATACAAATCGAAAGGATGAGCATCCCCATCAACCAATAGGGTATCATCTTGGCTAAGATAAACATGAATTTGGATACAGGCGTAACATTCATCTGTTCAATCGTCCCGCGTTCCTTCTCACTCACAATGTTGAGCGTAGGAAGGAATCCGCACATTACGATTAAAAGAATTATCATCAAAGCGGGAATCATATATATCTTATAGTCAAGAAACGGATTGTAGCGGTACTGCGTAAACAACTCCGGCATCCTTCCGGAGGATAGTTGATAATCAGGGGATATGATAGGAACAGTATTATTTTCTGATAAAAAGCGTTGGGTGAAATTGGCAAGGATATGTCCTAAATAACTGCCGCCAATCGTTCCTTTTGTTCCGTTCACAGTATTGATAGATATCTGAACGGGAGAAGCGCCTTTGACAATCATGTCTTTTTCGAATCCAAAGGGTATTTCTACAATGACATCAGCTGTTCCGTATTCGATTGTACGCAGGGCATCTTCGTAACGGTCGGTCACATCTTCCAACAGAAAACAGGTCGATGCCTCAATATCACGAACTAACTGTTTCGATGAGGCGCTTCGGTCCTGATCGACAATTACCACACGAATATCTTTGATGTCCATCGTCGTAATCCATGGCACAACGAGCATCACCATCACCGGAAAAACGACAACTAACTTAGGTAAAAACCTGTTCCGGAAAAACTGCTTAAATTCTTTCTCTAACAAATATTTCAGTATCATTCCAACCGGTATTTAAAATTTTTCAGACTTACCGCTATCAGAAAGATAGACATCACAAACAAAATCACAAACTCTTTTACTACAAATGTAAAAGATAAACCTTCGATCATCAGCTTTTTAACGGCTTCGATATACCATTTGGCAGGTACTATATTCGAAATCCACTGCAATAATACGGGCATACTTTCGATGGTGAAAATCATACCCGACAAAAAAATCACAGGCATCATAAGCACCATGCCGGAAAAGAGCATCGCAGCTATCTGTGTTTTCGCTACTGTGGATATTAATAGCCCTAAAGATAATGAAACAATAATATACAACAACGACAGCAAACAAAGGGCCGTAAGACTTCCTTCCATAGGTACGCCGAGTAAAAAAACCGACAGCAGCAGAATAGAAGCAAAACTCACGCACGACAGGACGAAATAAGGAACCATTTTCGACAGGATAATATATATCGGACGAACAGGCGAAACAAGCAAAACCTCCATCGTTCCCGTCTCCTTTTCTCTGACAATCGAGATAGACGTCATCATCGCACAAATAAGTATCATGATCAACCCCATAACACCGGGCACAAACGTATAGGCGCTTTTCATCTGCGGATTATACAACATGCGAATAGAAGGTTGTATGCCGGGTGCAGCCATCTGAGGGTATTTCTCAGCAAAAAAACTTTGGATGATATTCGAAGCATACATCGCTACAGCTTTTGCCGTATTGGTATCTGTGCCGTCTGTAATCAACTGTATCTGAGACCCTTCAAATGAATATACCCCATCCTCGAAACGGGGACTGAATACGATGACAAAATCAGCTGTTCCGTCTTGAAACACCTTGTCGATTTCATCCGGCGACGAAAGCAACTTTTTGAGCATAAAAAATTCGCTTGCATCAATCTGTTCGATGATGCGACGCGTCATCTCATCATGTACCGGTGCCAGGACTGCCACTTTGATATTTTTCACCTCCGTTGTGATGGCAAAACCAAACAAAATAATCTGCATCACCGGCATACCGAGAAGTATCAAAAGCGTCCTTTTATCACGAAGGATATGAAAAAACTCCTTCTTTACAAAAGCAAGGGGTCCTCCCCTTGACCCCCTCCCATAGAGGGGGAGCACTCGGTTTGTCGTCGTCTCATAATTCATAATTCATAATTCCTAATTCCTAATTAAATTCCCCCCCTTGTCGCTTTTCTTGCTAAAAGATAGAAGACTTCATCAATCGTCGATACACCAAAACCTGCTTTGAGATTCTTAGGCGTATCCATTGCTTCTATACGTCCGTCGACCATAATCGAAACACGGTTACAGTATTCCGCCTCGTCCATATAATGCGTAGTCACAAAGACGGTTATGCCACGGTCGGCGGCTTCATAAATCAACTCCCAGAACTGACGACGCACAGCAGGGTCCACTCCGCCTGTCGGCTCATCTAAAAAAACGATTTTAGGCTCATGGAAAATAGATACCGAAAAAGCAAGTTTCTGCTTCCAACCAAGCGGCAATGATTTTACAAGCGTATTGCGCGCTGCAAATAATCCGAGCTGATGAAGTAATTCATCTGTTTTGTTTGTGATAATTTTTTCGGGTACTCCGTAAATGCCGGCAAAAAGACGGATATTTTCCCTAACATTCAAATCTTCATACAACGAAAACCGTTGGCTCATGTAGCCGATGCTGCGCTTCACATTTTCTGCCTGACGTGTGATATCAAACCCTGCTACGGAAGCATTCCCGGAAGTAGGCTTGCTCAATCCGCAAAGCATCCGCATTGCCGTAGTTTTTCCGGCGCCGTTAGCGCCGAGAAACCCGAAAATCTCGCCTTTCGATACGGAAAACGTTATCGAATCGACCGCAGTAAAATGACCGAAACGCTTTGTCAACGCTTTGGCAATGATTACATCATCTCCGCAGGTTGCTCCTACGGTTGTAAAGTTGTAAGACAACATGATTGCATTGTTTTATTTTTAGACCGTAATGGATAAAAAGCAATCTTCGACGGTGGGGGGTATCGGGTACATTTCGAGATCAGGGAAGACGTAATCTTTCAACCGAGCTTCGACTATTGCCGGAGAAGCCTCCGTAGTTAAAACGACATGGTGTATGTCACCGAATGCATAGCTGCTTTTCACTTCCGGCATACGCCGTAAAGCTTTTAACAAAAGTGACATGTTTGAGGCGTTTACTGCAAATAACGGCTCTCTGAAGTTTTCTACGATTTGGGAAGGGCTGTCAATCGTAAGGAATGAACCCTCGCGTATCAATGCAATGCGGTCGCATAACGTCGCTTCATCCATGTAGGGTGTGCTGACTAAAATGGTGATGTTTTGCTCCTGTAACCGGCGTAACATCTGCCAAAATTCTTTACGACTGACAGGGTCTACGCCGGTCGTGGGCTCATCCAGGAAAAGAACGGAAGGTTTGTGTATCAACGCACAACTGAGCGCTAACTTTTGTTTCATACCACCGGAGAGCTTCCCGGCGCGACGGTCTTTGAACGGCGCTATCTGCTTAAAAATATCCGCTATCAGCCAATAATTTTCCTGTATAGTCGTGCCGAAGACAGATGCGAAAAACGATAGATTTTCCTCGACGGTCATATCCTGATACAACGAAAAGCGTCCGGGCATATAGCCTACACATTGGCGAATCGACTTATAGTCGCAGACGATATCCCATCCATCAACTGTGGCCGAGCCTTCGTCGGCTGTTAACAAGGTAGTAAGGATACGGAACAATGATGTTTTACCGGCGCCATCCGGCCCGATGATACCGAATAACTCGCCTCTTTCCACCTCGAAAGAGACACCTTTCAAAGCCTCAACCGCTCCATAACTTTTTTTAATATTTTGTACCGATACTGACATAATTAATTGAAAATAGCCCCCACACGACAACTTAGCATCGTTTCTTAATTCTTAATTCCTAATTCCTAATTCCTAATTCCTAATTCCTAATTCTTAATTCCTAATTCTTAATTCCTAATTCCTAATTCCTAATTCCTAATTCCTAATTCCTAATTCCTAATTCCTAATTCTTAATTC
>JGI24702J35022_10001525_pt1 | contig 14377 bp, 9 predicted proteins | sample TergutTh196P4_FD_35022 | JGI IMG/M metagenome (IMG submission 35022)
AGAATGACAGGGGGTGTGGCGGCAGAATGCCGCCGCTACGGGGGAAAGATTCTTCGCTGCGTTCAAAATGACAGGTGGGTGCTCAGAATAACCACTGACCATACAAACAATATGGGAGGGATATTAATGTACAATTTCAAGCCTATATCGCCGAGGATCAAAAAATTCCGCGAGGCTGTGAGAAACCGCGTGGTCGAGATCGAAACGGAACGCGCATATATCGTCACGGAAGCATACAAAAAATATAAAGACCACCCGCCGATACTCCGCAGGCCGATGATGACGAGGGACCTTTTCGAGCAGATGACCCTTTGCGTCGGCGACACGGAGCTTTTCGTCGGGCAGGTCGGCAAGGACGGCTTCAACGAGGAGACGTCTATATCCAGCTCCGGGCTGTGGCCGGACTGGAACGGAGGGGATATGTGGTTCCGCCGCGAGTGGGAGAACGGGAAATTCGTCGACGACGGGACGGGGTTATACAGATTCCAGGGCGACTATTTTGAAAAGGTCGCTATCACTAAGGAAGAATATGAAAAGTCTCTGACATTTTGCGAGTTTTGGGACGAGAACGCATTCGGGCAGACGTTCATGGCATGGCAGCCCGACGGATACGCCGAGTTCACAAAGCTTGGCTCGCATGAATATTTCCCGGGCTTCCGCCCGCGCTCGTCAGGGCATCTGACCCCGGGGCACCACAACCTTATCAGGCGGGGAATCGGCTCGATACGCAAAAAGGCGCAGGATTTCGTCGATGCGCACAAGGGCGACATGATGGGCCATGACATTGAAAAATATATGTTCTACTATTCGATCACGATCATATGCGACGCCATGACCACGCTATTTCGGCGTTATGCGGGCATTTGCCGCGACAAGGCGGCGGCATGCGCCGATGCGGCGCGAAAAGCCGAGCTGGAAATGATGGCGGACGGCCTCGAGTGGACGTCGGAAAAACCTGCAAGGACGTTTTGGGAAGCGTTGCAGATGGTGATATTATACCTGATGGCGATATCGCTCGACAGCGCGGTGCCGGGCGTCGCCCTCGGACGCGTCGATTATTACACATGGCCGCTGCTGCAAAAGCAATTCGACGAAAACACGATCTCGAACGAGCGCGCGCAGGAGATGATGGATTATTTCGTGCTCAAATCGAGCAACCTCTTCCCGGCGAGGCATCCCGGATTCAGCATGACCGTCGGCGCGGGGAACACGTTCCAGCATGTGACGCTCGGCGGCGTTATTCCCGAGACCGGGGAGGACGCTTCCAATCCCGTGACTTACATGTATCTTGAAACGATGGCGAGGCTCTATCTGCACGACCCGCTGACGTCGCTGCGCATACACAAAGGCACTCCCAAGGAACTGTGGGAGTGCGCGGTCGCCGTCACGGAGAGGGTCGGCGGGATGCCGCTTTTCCAAAACGACGACGTAATCATCCCGGGGCTGATGAGCCGCCTCGGCTTCACTCTGGAGGACGCGAGGGACTACAGCCTCATCGGCTGCCAGGAAATAGTGGGCTCGGGAACCGACTATCCCGAAGGAACGGGCACGAACTGCGGCGGCGCCGTATGGTACAGCATCACTTTCGTCACGGCGCTTAACAACGGCGTCAATCCGTTCAACAACGTCGACAGCGGGGTGAGGACCGGATATCTCTATGAGATGAGGTCGCTCGACGAGGTGAAGGCGGCTATGAAGACGATGATGCGCTGGTCGATACGGTGGATGACTTCGATGAATAATTATTCGCAATGGATAGGCAGATGGGACTGCTACCATGCGATATTGTCAATATCGATCGATGACTGCATGGAAAAAGGCATGGACTGCCACCAGGGCGGCGCGCGGTACAACTCTTTTGGAGCGACCGCCGTGGGGCTGTCCACCATCGGCGATTCGCTGACTGCCATCAAGTATATGTGCTTCGATAAAAAAATCTGCACGACGCGCGAGCTTTTCGATGCGTACATGGCAAATTGGGAAGGCTATGAGGAGCTGCAGCGCAAGGTGTTGAACGAAGTCCCGCATTATGGCAACGATGACCCGTATGCTGACGAGGAGATGGCATGGTGCGTCCGCACGTATGTCGAGCTATGCGATGAGATTTCCACTCTCAGGACGGACAAGTACAAAGCGGGGATGTATTCAGCTGCGGGACACATCGCGCAGGGGGCCTCGACGTGGGCGACGCCCGACGGCAGGAACACGGGGCAGCCCATCGCGGACGCTGCGTCTTGCGGCCAGGGGCGCGACCTGAACGGCCCGATCGCCGTGCTGAACTCCGCGACCAGCTTCGACCACGGGTGCCTGCAGAACGGCCTTGCGCTCAACCTCAGGTTCCACCCGTCGGTGCTGCAGGGCGACGGCCACGAGAAGCTCGCCGCCATGACTCAGGCGTATTTTGAAAACGGCGGCGCGGAGGTGCAGTTCAACATCGTCAGCACCGACACGCTGCGGGAGGCGAAGGCCACGCCGGAGAATTACAGGGATCTGATCGTGCGCATCGCCGGGTATTCGGCGTATTTTACGGAGCTTGCGCCGAACCAGCAGGACGACCTCATCAGGCGGCAGGAGCACGAAGCCGTGCGGTGACTCGCAGTGGCGGGTGTGTAGGCCATGGCTCGCGGCGGGTAATTTGCGGCGGTGAGCGGTGCCTTCGCGCAAGTGCAAGGCGACTCTCTCTTCATTCGATTAAAAACGAACCGTATGAAACGTTGTTTCATACGGTTCGCGGCATTACTGCCTTAGTGCGCGGCGTCCGGATTGTAGAGGTGAAACCCTACGTAAGAACGCGCGAAAGGGCTATTTCGCCTGGCCGACCTTGCCCGTTTCCTTGTTCTTCCAACGCGGCTTCAACGGAAGCGGCCAATTGAACTCAATAGCGCCCGGGCATGGGCAATCGTCCACGCAGCAGCCGCAATACCAGCACTCCTCGGGGTGCAGTATGATGGGCTGCTCGCCCTTCTTCGGATTTGGGATGAAAACATCGATCGGGCATGTTTCCACACAATTGTTGCACCCAATGCAGACCTTGCTGTTGAACTTCACCGGCGTGCTTGGTGTGGGAACGTTAGGGACCGCAAATACATTCTGATCTGACACAGTTTGTCCTCCATTCTCAAAATTATTTGTTAGGATTGTATACGCCGGTGTAATCCTTGTTGTGAGCTTCGTAGCTCTTCTTCATGTCTCCCCAGAAGGCCTGCGGCATGTCTCCCGTGACGATCTTGCCGTTTTCCTGCTTGATCGTCAGGTATTTGTGCCACTCGGCCGGGTCGAGCTCCGGATAGTCTATGCGGCTGAAGCCCATCATCCTGCTGCTGGCCTTGCGGGCGAGCGAAGCGTTGATGTGGATTTTAGCGTATTCGATCATGCTGAGGTCTTCGAGCGAGCGCATGAGCTTATGCGGGTCGTGCGCGAAGAGCTGCGGGACGGCCTCCGCTTCGATCCTCTCGACTTCTTCGAGGCCCATTTTCAGCAAATGCTCGGTCTTGAACTCGCTGACGAAATATTGCATGGCGCGGGAGAGGCCGGAGTGAAGCTCCTTCCACTCGATGCCGGTATCGCGCTTCGTCGGCGCCAAAACGCGCTCTTTTTCCTTATCGATCTGCTCACGGCTGACCTTGCCCTCGCCGACGCCCTGCGCATAGGCAGCGGCCTTACGGCCTGCATAACGCCCTGTGGCGGCAGCATAGCTGTGGTCTTCCGGCGCGAACATCTGCGTGCCGGCGGCATAAAGCCCGTCGACGGTCGATTTCAGATCCCAGTCCACCACGACGCCCCCGCCATAGCCGGAGTCGCGCCATTGCGCCGGGCTGTTGCCCTCGATGAATTTATATGACAGCTGCTGGTCGCGGTTGATGTCGAAGCCGCTCTTGTTCATAGCGTTGACCATGACCCTTGTTGTGGACTCTTCCATGAGCATCAGGTTCCATGTCGCGCGGCGCTCGACTTCCGCCATTGCGGGCCAGTCGCCATAGAACGGCAGCTCGTATTCGCCCTTCAGGACTGCATCGCGGATCTTGTCCTGGACCTCGAACGTCGGCATCATCGCGCCCGCGTCCTCCCAGCCCTGGATCGGGTAGGGGAGCCTGCGGCCTTTGGCGTCGACGATCGGAACGTTCTCGTAGCTCGCGTCGCCAGCACCAGAATACCATTTGTGCTTCAGACCGGTGGCGATGCCGATGACCGAGGAGGCCTCCATCATCGTGAGCGCTGCGCCGGCTTTCCAAGCCATCGCCGTGCCGTCGCCGCTCTGTGCGCGTGAATGCATGTTGGAATACCCGCCATGCTCCATGCTCATCAGCCAGACAGAGCCTGCGCCTGATGTGGCAATGATGACGCTCTTCGCGCGGAAGATCATGAACTCGCCCGTGCGGCTGTTGAGCCCCGTGGCGCCGACCACGCGCGCGCCTTGCACTCCGCCGTCGTTAAGCAGGCTCGTGCCCATGATGCGGTCGAACACTTGCACGCCAAGGCGTTGGCATTCCTTTTTGAGCGCCGGTTTAAATGTGTTGCCCCAGATGCGGATGACGACGTTGTTGCGTTTTTCGGGCGGATTGAAGCCCGGCTCGCCCATGTGCGGGTCCGGCGCGTAGCTGTGGTGGGTGCCGTAGCGCGGCGAAATCATGAATTTCGTGGCGTCGTCGCGGCCCTCTGCGCCGACATAGTCGTCGTTGGTGTCGCGGATTTTTCCGCCCATCTGCTCCATTTCGAGGAGCGTGTCGTAGTCTTCTCTGCACTGAATTTGAATGCCGATTCCGTTGCAGTACGGGCGGTCCGCCATGTGTACTGCCCATTCGTCAGGATCTACCCGTGACAGCGGGTTTGCCGGTGCGTTGCACCAGTGGTCGCATCCCGGTCCGCCGGAGCCGCTGCGTTTGACGTCTCCTTTTTCGAGAAGCGCGACTTTTACGCCTGTGCGCGCTGCTGCGATTGCGGCCCAGCAGCCTGCGATGCCGCCGCCGACTACGAGCACGTCGGTGTCAACCACCTGTTCTTCTCCGAATTTGATCGGATAAGGCCATGATGGGGGTTTGCCCTCGCTTCTCAAGTATTCATTCCATGTCGCCATTGCTCGACCTCCTTAAAATGTTGTTATTTGTTACGGAGTTGGTTTTGTGCGGTTTGTAAAACTACAGGCAACATTTATAGTTTTGTCAATATTATGCTAATGGTTCGCCATTGTCAAGATGTTGTTATCAAATTTGCCAAAGAATTTCTGTGTTTGAGGAGACTATTCAGCGCCTTGCGCTCGGCAGACGTTTTTTTGCTTCATTATCGCTCAAATGCGCATCCATGCGCATATTCGCGCCGCTCCGCCTCCTTGCTGCGCGGTCGGAAGCAAAATAAACGTCTTCCTCACCGGCGCTATATAGTTGCTATTTGAGCTACTGATTCGCTCCCTTGCGTCGCCGGGCGAGGATTATGACAAACATGATTGTTATTTCGTCTTATATGTGGTAAAGTGGCAAATATTGGAAACGGTGGTTATTTTTGGAGGTTTCGTTATGAGATTGTTGGGATTGATGACGGAGTGGAAGGAGAGAGGCAAATGTATTTTGAGCAAATAAAGACCCCGGGGCTGGGGTGCTATTCGTATATTATAGGAAGTCCGTCGGAAGGGGCAATGGCCGTCGTGGACCCGCGCCGCGACATCGGCGTCTATCTGCAGGCGGCGCATGAACACGATATGCGCATTACTCACATCTTCGACACGCACGTGCATGCAGACCACGTCAGCGGCGCGCAAGAGCTGCGGGCGGCGACCGGCGCGGACATATACATCCACGAGAGCGCCCCCGTGGGTTATGATGCGGCCAGGCTGCATGACGGCGACGAGTTCCGCATCGGCAATGCTCATATACGCGTCATCCACACGCCGGGGCACACGCCAAACTCCGTGTCGCTGCTCGTTTCCGACCTTGCGCGCTCCCCGGCTCCCGAGATGCTCCTCACGGGCGACCTGCTCTTTGTCGGCGACGTCGGGAGACCCGATCTGCCGGGCGACGAGATTCTCGACGAGCAGGCGGAGAACCTTTATGACAGCCTTTATAAGGTTCTTGGGTCTTTGCCGGATTATCTGGAAATCTACCCCGCCCACGGCGAAGGGTCGCTCTGCGGCCAAGGCATGAGCGCCAAGCCCTCGTCGACTCTTGGTTACGAGCGGCGCGTGAGCCCGATGCTGGGGCATCCTGACCTCGCTTCGTTCAAATCTGCCATTCTTTCGCATTTGCCGATGAGGCCGCAGAGTTTTTCGCAGATTATCGCGACGAATATAAAGGGAGCTGATGTGTTGAATAATTATGACAATGCCGAATACGCGCTGTCCGCGAATTATATCGAGGAGCTCATCGGCTCGGGCGCGGTCGTCCTCGACGTGCGCGATGCGTATGCGTTCGCAGCCGCGCACATTCCGGGAAGCATCAACGTTGATTTCACGGGCGGCCCGATGCTGAACTGGGTCGGGATGGCCATCGCGCCGGGAGCCAGGCTCGTGCTCGTGATGCCGAGCGACGACGGGTTTGAGGAGCTGCGCATGGAGCTGAGCCGCATCGGATACGACGATGTCAAGGGCTGGCTTGCCGGCGGCATCGACGCTTGGATCGATGCGGGGCTTGACGCGCAGAGCTTTTCATATATTTCCGCATCCGAACTGAAAGAGCGCCTCGCCAATGGCGAGACGCCCGCGCTCATCGATGTTCGCACCGTTGCCGAGTTTGGCGGGGGCTATATCCCGGGCGCCGTAAACATCACGATGGACCGAATAGTGAAGATGGATTCTTGCCCTGTTGACAGGGATGCGCAGCTTGTGGTGATATGCCAGAGTGGGTTTCGCGCGGCCATCGCGGCGAGCATTCTGCAGGCGATGGGCTGCGGCAGCATCCTTGTCCTCGCCGGTGGAATGAACGTGTGGCAATAGGGGCGATGTCGATGATGGATTCGCCATTATGGCTGTCCGTGCCGTGTCCACGTGCCGAATTGTCAGCGGGAGGTGTTTTGGCGTGCTAAAGAGAAAATATGCCAGAATCAGCATTATACTGCTGTTGGCCGGAGTGGCCATAATTCTGCTGTGCCCGACTTTCGCCCATTATGACGATGTCTATGGCATTATCACGTATTGCGTTGGTTTGGCTGTGGTCATTGCGGCTTTTGTCGTCAGGTATGTCTTTGGGAGATGCCCGAATTGCGGGAAAGGTTCGCCGATTCCGCGATGGTCGAAAACTCCTGATCGCTATTGCCCATTCTGCGGCGAACGGTTCATCTACGATAGGTGATTTGATACGATAAGTGATTTGATACGATAAGTGACTTGGCACGATAAGTGGCTTTATACGATGAGTAACTTGATATGATGAGTGACCCGGCCTCTATTGAGATTCATATGCTTTTTGAGTACTTCTTTCTGCTGTAGTCGAAAGACTCGGTTATGGCCAGCGATGTGACATGCTCGCTGCCACCCATTGGCATCATAAGAACCATTCCTCCGCCCTCTCCGTATGTGTCGATAGTTTCGCGCACGGCAGCGATCACCTGATCGTCCGTGGCATCCGGATTCGTTATGACCGAAGGGTCGATTCCGATTGTAAACGCGAGCTTATCGCCGCATTTTTTCTTTAATGCGACATGATCGTTCATGCTCTGCCCCTCCCAAAGGTCGGCGAAAGTGGCGATATATGGAACAAGGGCGTCGATTTTTCCACAGGAGTGCACGTTGACATAGTACCCGCGGCCCTTGATGTGATCGGCAATGCGCTTTGTAGGCCTATAAAAAATATGCTCCCACATGGCCGGCGATATGAACGGCGCCCGCTGTGTCCCCCAGTCGTCGGAGAGCGCGAAGAAGTCGACAAGTCCCCATTCGTCAATGACCTTGTCCACATGCTTTATCTTGAAGTCCGCCATCGCGTTGGCATATTCGATGGCATCTTCCGGCTCTTCCGCAAGCCACATGAAAACCTCATTGACGTCGGAGATGTCCAGCAGCCGTTCAAACATGCCGTTCTGTATGATGTACATTGTCATCTTTTCCTGCGCGAACTTATCTGCCATCGCTTCTTTGCCCTCGCTGAAATCGACCTCATCGAGGTCCGGGAAGATCAGCTTATCGCGCCAGTCTCTTGGGTCAGGGCAGATTCTGCCTTCCGGGGGAGACATTTGCCCTCCGACCTGCTCGACAAACTCCCAATATGTCCCAAACCAGTCCTTGCCGGATTCCGGCACGGGGGGCCTCTCCCTGTCTGCGGGGGCGGCCAAGCAGATGTTATTGTCCATCATGAGGATTGGCGCCCAGATGGGCTTTTTGTGCTCCAGAACAAGCTTCATGTTCTCTCTCGGGGGAACAGGGTAGTCCAGCTTCGGGAGGGCTGGCGGCGCAAGCCTTTGTTTCTCGTTTTTGATATCTGTGTTATCCGGCATAATTGATACCATTCCTTTGCTTCAAGTATAAGATTGAGCACATAATAACGCAAAAGACGAGAAAATTCAACAGAAGGCAAAAATTTCAGCTCTCTAAGCCGGTCCAAAGCGGAGATACAGAAACAGGCTTGGCACAGGCGGCGGCATTGGCACTGCATCCGATCGTCATTGGCAAAATTGGCAAAGTTTAATATTTTGCAACCGGTAACCCTGATGTTGACAGGGTTTGAGGTTAGTGGTCATAATGAACAGGAACCTCGATTCATTGATTTTAGGCGCTTTCGTTGGTTATTATTGTCTGCATATGAATATCCCCTTTCGTAGTGGCGGCCGGGCGATTGGTGCTCTTGCGCCTTCATGCGCGGTATCTGCTCCATGGCTACTGATGCTGCAAGCACTGCCCCGAGCTCCGGAATGTCATCTACCGCATACGAAAAGCACTGCCCCGAGCTCCGGAATGTCATCTACCGTGTACTATAAGCCTTAAAGCTGCTAGAAGGTCAATAGTCAATTTTTTTCCACGAAACATCCAACGTACGCATAAATATTTCAAATTACTGTTGACAACGGTTTTTTGCTTTAGTATAATGACTCCGCCGCTGTGAGGGAATGCTGTATGGGAGCATAGCTCAGCAGGGAGAGCACATGCCTTACAAGCATGGGGTCACAGGTTCAAGTCCTGTTGTTCCCACCAGTCGCAGCGCAGCCCTTCGCAATCAACGCGAAGCCCAAGCGCGTTCCCAAAATCGAGCCCAGCTTGCGGGTCGATTTTGGAGAGGAGGAGCACCAGCCCTTCGCAGTCAACGCGAAGCCCAAGCGAAGCTGGGTTCGCGTTGAAGAGGAGCGACGCAGCGACGAAGTGCAGTTTTTGACAAAAGGCAAAGCCTATTGTCAAAAACGTAACGAAGTCCCTGCGGTAGCGACGATGTGGCCCAGTAGTTCAGTTGGTTAGAACGCCAGCCTGTCACGCTGGAGGCCGACGGTTCGAGTCCGTTCTGGGTCGCCACACACTGCGCGGCATCACAAGCCGCGCAGTGAACAATGTTTATACTTGCCTCTGTAGCTCAGTCGGTAGAGCAATGGACTGAAAATCCATGTGTCGTTGGTTCGATTCCGACCGGAGGCACCAAAAGTGCTGATACTGCAAATGGCTGCAATTCGGCATCATGCGGGCGTAGCTCATCCGGTAGAGCGCCACCTTGCCAAGGTGGAGGTAGCGAGTTCGAGCCTCGTCGCCCGCTCCAAATGGCGACATAGCCAAGAGGTAAGGCAAGGGTCTGCAAAATCCTTATGCCCCGGTTCAAATCCGGGTGTCGCCTCCAATAAAACAGCCTGTAATTGCCGTAATTACAGGCTTTAGTTTATGCCCTGTGGTAAAACATTTTTTATGCGAAATGCGACATTTTGGGCGTTTTAATCGTATTATTACTATACAGCAAAAGGCGGCATCAAAATGGACGAGCAGATAATGTCACACAGCGACACTCCAATATCAAGCAGCATCGAGAACACATACGCGCGACACTTCGACATGGTGTACAGAATATGCTACTCATATCTGAAAAACGCTGCCGATGCGGAGGATGCGACTGCGGATGTGTTTGTGAGGCTGATAGCAAAATCGCCTGAATTTCAAAGCCCTGAACACGAAAAGTCCTGGATCATCAGGGTAACAGTCAATGTATGCAAAGACGTTTTGAAACACTGGTGGCACGATCGCGCGAACATTGACGACTACGAGCATTTGCACGGAGCAGACGAGTATCATGTTGACGAGACGCTGTGCAAAATCATGTCGATGCCCCCTCGATACAAGGAGGTAATATATCTCTACTATTATGAGGGATATACTACAAACGAGATAGCAAGCATGCTCAGGAAGCCGCGGTCGACCATACGCAACCACCTTCGCGAGGCAAGAATATTTTTGCAGGGAGTGATTGAAAATGAGGAATAGTAAAATCGTTGACGCATACAATTCAATTCAGGCAGGGCCTGAGGCAAGGAACCGCGTATATCGAAAAGCTTTGCAGACGCGGCAAAAAAGCGGTGCAGCTCTGAAAGCAGCCATTGTCATTTCTACTACGGCAGCAATAATATGCCTGATAGTGTTCGGCACCATTCTGATTGCGCCAAGAAACGACAATGCATTTGTCTTTCGCGCATATGCCGCAGCACCGAACGACGATGGCCCGGCTAGCGCACGCGCGCCCAACGGTATGCGGGAAATCAATACGCTCACTACCACCATTGGTTTCAAATCCGACCTTGTCAATGGGACAAAGAGTTTTCTCGCGACGATAATTTTGGGGTGCGACGGCAAAAACATCAAGAGCATCACTTATAGCACGGACTTCGGCAGTTTTTGCATGCTGAACGGGGATATGGACGAGCAGGGCGGTATCGCATACATGAACGGCGCGAGAGTTTGGTTCGATGAGTTGGCGCATTATTTCCACCCATCTGTCGTTGGCATGTCGAGCCTCGATGTTGTGAATATGGGCAGCAGTTTTGTGCAATATGGCGATGATGTTCAGGACGACATTTCATTGTTTCTGGCGGCGGACATAAACGATTTCAGCCAAGTCCCGGCACGTTTGACGCTATTGGCGACTGCTGCTTTTTATGACGGGAGCACAAAAGCGGAAGAAATAACAATTCCGATTTCAATCGAAGCACCCATGTTTGAGGAACCGACCGCACCGTCGGAGGAGTCGGCTGCCGGATCGGAAAACATCGCCAATTACATCAATCTGTTGAACAATATACCTTACGAATTATGCGTAATTGTAGAGGGCAGTGTCAGAGAACTGGAGTACGATTCCGTTTTTGACTATCAGCTCGGCGATAACGGCACATATGGAGAGGGAAGTTTTCCAGTGACGGCACAATCAATGGAGGCGGCGGAATCGTGTGGTTTCTTTGATGAAAATGGCGTTTTCTGGATCGGCAGCAGTCTTTTCGATCAAGTTGCGAATTATGACGGCGGCGACGGCTATGTTGCGGTAATAGAGCGCGGAGCGGACGGAGGCTATGCCGGAATGGTCTACCGTGTGCCATCGGAAATTATCTTTTCTTGCTTAGGAGCATGAGACGTCACAGTTCACGGCTAACCAAAGTTGATGACGGACCCATCCGCGTCTCGCCCCACCAAGGCGAAGCAGCCCGAAAATCTCTTCACCCCACCCACCCGCGAGACACTGTTGCAGACAAAGCGAGATACCGAAATGAGGGAGCCGCACATGCGGTTCTTTCATTTTGCGCAATGCGACATTTTTGGCTTTGTGAATGCTGTGGCTTAAAGCGTCATATTCCCGAAAGGGATTGCCATGCCTCGAATTGCCACATATTCCCTTTCGGGACAATTGCCGGATTTTTTCCTTTACATTCCCGAGAGGGAATGGTATAATATCTAATGTGGGGATTCCCAGACACCGCGCACTACGACTCAATTCGCTATACGAATGCGCCCGTCTGTGCTTTCAGGCAAAAGCCGGAAAAAGGGGGTCGACTCTCATGCCGACAGTATACACAATCGCCGATATAGGAGCGATCGTACGAAAAAAACGCATCGAGCTCGGAATGACACAGACACAGCTCGCTGACATCAGCGGAAGCGGGACACGCTTTATTTCCGAACTTGAAAACGGCAAACAGACGATGCAAATTGGTAAAGTACTCAATTTGCTGCATTTTTTGGGTTTTAACATATCAATTTCAAAGCGGGGCGCAGAGCATGGAGCTTAATGTCTACATTGGCGATACTAAGGCGGGCACACTTGATATTGAAGCAAATGAGCCTTTTTATGGGTTCACTTATGACAGTCAATATCTTGCTTCACCTTATGCGCTGCCGCTCTCATTATCGCTACCGCTTAGAAAGCTACGCTACCCTGGCGTTCTTGCTCAGCCATACTTTGAAGGACTGCTACCGGAAGGCGAGTCTCGTAACGCTATCGCTCGACGGTTAGGGATACCGCGATCAAGCAGCGTTAAACTGATTAGAGCATTAGGACGAGATTGCGTGGGTGATGTATCAATCGTTGAGGAAGCAGATAACGTCGGGCTCGGGAGCGACAGTGGAAACGGAAGCGGTATTCAAACACACATCCCCCTCGAAGGCGGATTGCTTAGCATTGCAAAAAATCCACATGTCATTATTCCGCGTCTACAGGAAGATATGCGGCTCTCGCTTGCCGGTGGCCAAGAAAAGATTGCTTTGTATCATAAACAAGGTGATAGTCTACGCGATGGATGGTTTATCCCGGTTCTTGGGATGCCTACGACCCATATTATCAAACCCGGCACGCTGGAAGCGTATTATCCGCATATTACGCTGAATGAGTTTTTGTGTCTTCGCGCATCGTCAGCATGCGGCATCGTCACTGTTGATGCGGATGTCTTATTTCCGGAGACTCCTGTCATCGTTATTCGCAGATATGATCGCACTATAAACGAAATATCAAAAAATGGCTTCTATACTGTGAATAGGTTACACCAGGAAGATTGTTGCCAAGCTAGCGGTATCAAGTCAGAAATTAAGTATGAGCATGATGGGGGACCAGGCTTCAAGCTCATTCGCGATATACTTGTAACTCATTGTCAAAACCCTATGGATGATGTGGTAATGCTTGTGAAATGGGGAATATTCAACTATTTGATTGGAAACTGCGATGCACATGCCAAAAACCTCTCATTACTATATAATACCGATGGAACGGTTTCACTCGCTCCTGTCTATGATATAATCAGTACTGTTATCTACGATGGTAGATATGGCTCCAAGCTCAGTAGGAATCTTGGTATGAGGATTGGCTTGCATGAGAGTATCGATAGAGTTAACAGTGAAGACTTTGCTGTTTTTGCAAGTGATGTTAATATGCGGCTGCGGCAGATAAAATTATATGGAGAAGAATTGATGCATATATTGCCTTCAGCGTTTGGTTCTGCTTGCGATATAGCTGAAAGTTGTGGTTTCACAGGCGCTCGTGAGATTGTGGAGCGTATTCTACGCGGCTGTGATCGACGTGCCATAATGTTGATTTGACATTCTTTTGGTTTACAAGTTAGACTAACGTGGGCTGCGCCCACAACCCATCGGGACAGCTCGCTCACGGGCAAAATGAATTTGCCCTACTCGCTTGTCCCTCACGCAGCTACGCTGCGCGCCGCGCTTCGCGCGGTGTTAGTACCTGACGGGCTGAAAAATATCTTGTTTTTTGTTGGTGTTGTGCATCCGTCAGGTACTAACGTGTTTATCTCATTTTCTGAATGGGGGGATTGTAGTGTTTTGTTCGAAATGCGGCGCTCATTTGAGTGAGGGAGCCGGTTTTTGCTCCGAATGCGGGACAAAGATCGATTCAGCACCGCAGGCGATGCCGCAGCAACCGGCGTACCAACCACCGGCACCGCAGGCACCGCAGCAGCCACCGGCGTACCAACCGCCGCCGCAGCAACCGTCGCAGCAGCAACCGGCGTACCAACCAGCGCCGCCACAACCGCCGCCGCAGCAATCGGTGCAGCAACCGGCGTACCAACCACCAGCACCGCAGGCGATGCCGCAGCAACCGCCGATGCAACCGGCGTATCAACCGTCGCCGCAGCAACCGCCGATGCCTCAAATGCACCAAACAACATACCAACCGCCGCCTCCACCGCCGCCAACGGCAGCGCCGCCGCCTCCACCGCCGCCAACGGCAGTGCCGCCGCCTCCACCACCGCCAAGCAAAAAGAAACCCCCTTGGCCGTGGATAACCGCCGGCGCGGTCGCGATCATCGCCATAGTCATCGTCCTATTCGTCGTATTAAACGGCGGAAAGTACGACTCGCAAGACACTGAGGTATCCGAACAACCGACGCCGGTCACTGATGTCGCTACGCCTGACATATCTCCCGATATCCCTGACACCGAGCCACCCCCGCCGCCCCCGCCGCCTCCGGAGCCGCCGCCGCCCGATCC
>JGI24702J35022_10001526_pt1 | contig 14369 bp, 9 predicted proteins | sample TergutTh196P4_FD_35022 | JGI IMG/M metagenome (IMG submission 35022)
CACGGAAATCCTGATGATTTCCCGCGCGCAGCAGCCGTTTTTCGAGCGCCACTACGGCACATCGCCGGAACGCTTTCACCTGTTGCCTCCCGGTATCTCGAGCGATCGTCGCGCGCCGTCCGATGCGCCTGCCATCCGCGCGGCGCTTCGCGCCGAGTTCGGTCTGAACGATGATGATCTCCTGTTGCTGCTCATCGGTTCCGGCTTCAGGACCAAGGGACTCGACCGCTGTCTGAAGGCGCTGGCGGCATTGCCCGAGGCATTGCGCAGGCGCGCGCAGCTTTTCGTCATCGGCAAGGACAATCCTCGCCCCTTTCAGCGTCAGGCACGCCTGCTCGGCCTGAGCGAGCGGGTTGTTTTCCTGGGCGCACGCGACGATGTTCCACGCTTTTTGTTCGGGGCCGATCTGCTCATCCACCCCGCCTACAGCGAAAACACCGGGACCGTGCTGCTCGAGGCTCTCGTCGCCGGGTTGCCGGTGTTGACGACCGACACCTGCGGTTACGCGCACTACATCGACGAAGCCCAGGCCGGATGCGTGATCGCCTCGCCCTTCGCGCAGGAATCACTCGATGCCGCTCTCGCCGGGATGCTGGCCGACCCCGATGGGCGGGCGCGTTATTCAAGCAACGCGCTGGCCTTTTCCGAACATGCCGACCTGTACAGCCTGCACGAGAAAGCCGTCGATTTCATTCTGAACACGTGCAACGCCGGGGAAAGAACATGAACCAGATCGTCCTGCGCCCCCCTTTCAGCCGACTGTGGGCCGGACTCGACCCTTTCGTCGAAGTCGAAGCACTGCAAGGACAGGTGTTGCGCGCGTTGGAAGGTCGGCGCACCCTGCGCACCGAGATCGACGGACGCGGTTATTTTGCCAAGATCCACCGTGGAGTCGGCTGGCGCGAAATCTTCAAGAATCTCACCTGTCTGCGCCTGCCTGTATTCGGCGCAAACAACGAACGGCAGGCCATCGAACATCTCGAACGGATCGGCGTCGACACCATGCGCATGGTCGCGTTCGGCGAACGCGGCAGGAATCCGGCCCGCAGGCATTCTTTCATCATCACGGAAGAGCTTGCGCCCACCATCAGCCTGGAAGATTATTGCCGCGACTGGCCACGCACACCGCCCGCCCCTGGACTCAAGCGCGCCCTCATCGTTCGCTTGGCGAAAATTGCGCGATCGATGCATGAGAGCTGGATGAACCACCGGGATTTTTACCTGTGTCACTTTCTGCTTCACACCGATCCGCCTCCGACGCCCGAGACATTTCGGCTGTCGATCATCGATCTGCACCGCGCCCAGATCCACGCCAAGGCGCCTGCGCCCCGCTGGCGGCGCAAGGATCTGGCCGGACTGTATTTTTCGGCGCTCGACATCGGCCTGACCCGCCGCGATCTGTTGCGTTTTCTGCGCGTGTATTTCAACGCGCCGCTACGCGACACCCTGCGGAATCAGGCTGAACTCCTCACCTGGCTCCCACGCGAAGCGGCACGCCTGGCCGAACGTGACCGACGCAAATCTGCCCCCGCCACGACACAGGATGCCGCGCCGTGAGGCTCACGAAAGGAAAACGTTCAGGCCGCTGCCACCTCGGCCAGACTGCATTTGGCCGTGCCGTAGCGGGTACGCACCAGCAGGGGATAATCCTTGCCTCTGAAGAGGCCGAAATGCCCGATGTTGTAGCCAACGATGCGCCCATCTACCTGCCCGATGCGGACGAGCTTGCCGATGCGAAAGCCGGCCTGAATGGCGCTGGCCACGGTATGGCTGATACTGCGTACATTGCCGGGACCAGGGTCACTGGCCTCGCCTCTGCCCTGGATGAGAACCAAGCGTCGATTTGTCATGTTTGTCTCCCTGTTATGCAGGGTTGTTGCGCTACTGCCTGTAACGGCTTTTTTTTTCAGCTTTTGACTGCGCTGTAGGCAGCGTGTGTGACCTCTTTCTCGAATCCATGCGCAATTCGACTCGATAAACGGCAAAACAGGCGCATCCAATGAATTCGCATGCAAGAACGCATAAAATGCCGGGAACCCCACAGGAGAGGGTGCCATGAAGAAAATCGAAGCCATCATCAAACCGTTCAAGCTCGAAGAAGTGCGCGAAGCCCTGTCGGAAATCGGCGTGAGCGGCCTGACGGTGACGGAAGTCAAGGGTTTTGGCCGCCAGAAAGGGCATACCGAGCTTTATCGGGGGGCCGAATACGTGGTCGATTTTCTGCCCAAGGTGAAGATCGAGGTCGTGCTGCCCGATGAGATCGTGGATCAGGCGGTCGAAGCCATCATCAAGGCGGCGCGTACCGGCAAAATCGGCGACGGCAAGATATTCGTGATGCCCGTGGAGCAGGTCATACGCATTCGTACCGGGGAAACCGGGGACGCCGCGACCTGAACCGGGTCGAACACAATCCAGTTCATGTATGACGAGCGTTCCATGGAGCCGCAGGCTCCCCTGCCTCTATAGCCTCCCTCTCGAGGGAGGTGTCGCGCCGAAGGCGTGACGGAGGGAGTAGCAGCAGTCCGACTCCCTCCTTATTCCTCGGGGGGGTCATCCCGCCCAGCAACCGGCACAGACGCGGTCGATGTCGGCGATGTCCTTCCACGAGGCAATGTGGGTAAAGCCCGCGTCGGCCAGCAGGGCGCGCACGGCGTCGGCCTGGTTGTAGCCGTGTTCCAGAAAGAGCCAGCCGCCGTCTTCGAGATGACGGCCCGCGCCCGCGATGATGGCGGCGAGCGCACGCAGCCCGTCCGGGCCGGAGGCAAGCGCGGTCAGCGGCTCGAAACGCAGGTCGCCCTGGGCGAGATGGGGGTCGTCTTCAACGATATAAGGGGGGTTGGCGACGATGAGTTGGAAACGATCGTTGCGCCTGAGCAGGGTATACCAGTCGCTCCAGAGAAAGGTGATGCCCGCGCCGAGCCGCAGGGCGTTGGTGTTGGCCAAGGCCAGGGCGTCGCGGGAGATGTCGGTGGCGGTGACTTCGGGCCGATCGAGTTCCAGCGCGAGCGTGATGGCCAGGATGCCGGAACCCGTTCCGAGGTCGAGCACCCTGGGCCGGTGAACGGCGGCAAAGCGGGCGATGGACAGTTCGACGAGCAGTTCGGTTTCCGGCCGAGGGATGAGCACGGAGGCGTTGACGAGGAAGGGACGTCCGTAGAATTCGCGCTCGCCGGTAAGGTAGGCAATGGGTTCGCCCGCTGTGCGACGCTCGACCAACTGCTGGAAGGTTCTCCATTGGGCGACATGCAGGACTTCTTCCGGCCAGGCGGCGAGATGGGCGGCGGAGGCGCGGCAGACGTGCCGCAGGAGCAGACGGGCATCGGATGGCTGGATGTGTCCGCGCGCCCAGGCCAATGCTCCGGCAATGTCGGTTTCCGCCGGTGGCGCGCTCATGGTTCTTCGGCCAGCGCAGTCAGTTGTTCGGACTGGTGTTCGAGGATGAGCGCGTCGATGACTTCGTCGAGTTCGCCGTCCATGACGGCATCGAGCCGGTAGAGGGTGAGGTTGATGCGGTGATCCGTCACCCTGCCCTGCGGGAAGTTGTAGGTGCGGATGCGCTCGGAACGGTCGCCGCTGCCGATGAGGCCGCGCCGGGTGGCGGCCTCGGTGGCCTGACGCTGGCGCTCGCGCGCGTCGTTCAGCCGCGCGGCGAGCACGGCCATCGCGCGGGCCTTGTTGCTGTGCTGGCTGCGCTCGGTCTGACACTCGACGACGAACCCCGTGGGCAGGTGGGTGATGCGCACGGCGGAGTCGGTCTTGTTGATGTGCTGCCCGCCTGCGCCGGAAGCGCGGAAGGTGTCGATGCGCAGATCGGCAGGGTTGAGCCGGAGGGCTTCGAGCTCGTCGGCCTCGGGCATGACGGCCACCGTGCAGGCGGAGGTGTGAATGCGCCCCTGGGTTTCGGTGGCGGGGATGCGTTGCACGCGATGTCCGCCGGACTCGAATTTCAGGCGCGACCAGGCGCCCGTGCCGATGATCCGGGTGATGACTTCGCGGTAGCCGCCGAGATCGGACTCGTTGGCGGAGATGATTTCCACCTTCCAGCGTTGACGCTCGGCGTGGCGGGAGTAGAGGCGCAACAGGTCGGCGGCGAACAGGGCCGCTTCCTCGCCGCCCGTGCCCGCGCGGATTTCGAGGAAGAGATTGCGCCCGTCGTTGGGATCGCGGGGCAGGAGGGCGCGTTGCAGGGTGTCTTCGAGTTCGGCGCACCGGCGTTGCCCTTCGAGCAATTCGGCCTCGCCCAGTTCGCGCATTTCCGGGTCTTCGAGGAGTTCGCGGGCGGTGGCGCAGTCGGCTTCGGCCTGATGCAGGGCGCGAACGAGGACGGTGACGGGTTCGATTTCGGCGCGCTCCCGCGAGAGTTCGCGGAAACGGTTCATGTCGCGCGCGGCATCGGAATCGCCCAGTTCGCGGTCGAGTTCGCCGAGGCGATCGAGCAGACGGTCGAGCCGGTCGCGGATGCTTTGTCTCATTTCTCCCCTCCTCCGTTCAGGAATCGGGCAGATCGAAGAGGCGGCGGACAATTTCTCCGGCTTCGTCGTGGTGCTCGCCTTCGGCCTGATTGAGGAAGCGCGTCGGCCCGTGCATCAGTTTGTTGGTAATGCCGTGGGAGAGGACTTCGAGCGCCTTGCCGGGATCGCCTCCGCGCGCGAGCAGTTTGAGCGCGCGTTCCAGTTCGGCTTCACGAACGGTTTCGGCGTGCTGGCGCAGGGTACGAATCACGGGGACGGCTTCGCGCGCCTGCATCCAGTGCAGAAAGCCGCTGACGCGCGTATCGATGATGCCTTCGGCCTCGACGACGGCCTGTTGGCGCGACTCCAGCCCGCTTTCGACAAGATGTGCGAGATCGTCGATGGTGTAGAGAAACACGTCGTCGAGCGCGCCGACTTCGGCTTCGACATCACGCGGCACGGCGAGGTCGACCATGACGATCGGGCGATGCCGCCGCGCCTTGATCGCGCGTTCGGCCATGCCGAGACCGACGATGGGCAGCGGCGAGGCGGTGCTGGAGACGACGACATCGAACTCCGGCAGCGCGTCGGCAATGGCTTCGATTTTCATGGTTCGGGCATTGACGCGCCCGGCCAGTGTCTGCGCCCTGGCTTCAGTACGATTGGCAATGGCAATGGCGCGCGGCCTGGCTCCGGCAAAATGGGCGGCGCACAGTTCGATCATTTCGCCCGCGCCGATGAAAAGGACGCACAGATCGTCGATTCTCCCGAAAATCCGCTCGGTCAGACGCACGGCGGCGGCGGCCATCGAGACGATGTTTGCGCCGATCGCGGTGGTGGAGCGCACTTCCTTGGCAACCGCAAAAGTGTTCTGAAAAAGCCGGTGCAGGAGTACGCCGAGCGTGCCCGCTTCTTCAGCTTGCCGCGCGGCGTCCTTTACCTGGCCGAGAATTTGCGGCTCGCCCAGTACCATCGAATCCAGCCCGCTTGCGACGCGGAAGACGTGACGCACGGCTTCGCGTTCGGGATGGGAATAGAGATAGGGAGAGATGTCGCCGAGAGGCAGGCTGTGGAAGCGCGCGAGCCAGTCGGCGGCGAATCGGGGTTCCTGGCCCGTGATGTATAGCTCGGTGCGGTTACAGGTGGAGAGAATCGCCGCTTCGTGCACCGCCTGCCCGTCCGTCAGTTCGTGCAAGGCGCGGCACAGGCATCCCGGCCCGAACGCAACCCGCTCGCGGATGGCAAGCGGTGCAGTGTGGTGGTTCAGGCCGAGGGCGTAAAGCTGCATGCAGGGTCGCCATAGTAAGGACGAAACGGGCGGAACGCATCGTAACAGGTTGACGCCGGTTTCAGCGCGCCAAAACGCTGATTCCCATCAGGGATTTCCCGTTGCCCCCGGTTTCGGCGCTCGCCTCGAATCGCTTTTACTATAAAGAATGATTCCGTGGAATTCAATCGCCAGACCTCCCTTCGCCTTGTTTCTCGGGGATCAGTGCAGGGTCCGACCAAACGGTAGTGCCTCTGTTTTAAACACACGCTTGCCGTCAAGACATGTAATGTGTCGGATTACTTTACAACAACAATGCCATGCTTAATTTTTCTTCATAAAATCAATAATATAGAATCTGGCGCGGTTTGTGCTTATGTAGAATCACGTAGGTAGAAATACGCTGCTCTGCGTGCAATTCGCAACACTTGAGGGATGATTTCGCCATAGGAGGGTGGAAGATCATGATGCTAAAAAAACAACGACGTTTCAATCACGAAACGTGCCCCACACGTCCTGTTACGCCAAAACTCAGGATGCTATCCATTTCTCTTCTGGTTTTTGCGGCTGGTTCTGCCAATGCGCAAACGGTTGACCTGTCTACCGGCGTTGCCGTCAGGGCAGACGGGACAGACACGAACGGCAACATCGTCCAACTGCTCGACCCGGTAAATTTCAACAAGGCAGTTAACGGGACAAGGCCGTTTGGCAACGCTTTCTATGTCTACTACAACGCCCAGGACTACCATGACGGTCCGGGGGCGCATGTGTCAAAGAACAGCATCGTTTCCAACCCAAAGGGCACAGGTTTTGCACTCATGCAGCGAGGCACGCGCGAGGTAGACCTGGCTCGCGGTATTTATGGAAACGACCCCAAGTATGACGGCGTCGTCGACTGGGGTATTACCCGCGATGCCAACTGGACCGTCTATTACACCGCGACCGGCGCAACCCCGGCACAGACGGCTCACTCGAATTTCGTGAACAGATTGGACGTAATGGCCTGGGGCAACGCAAACACGGTACGCGGTCTGGAAGGTGCCCTGAAGAATTCCATCAAGGACAATCGGGTCGGGTACATCGATAGTCGCATCGAAATGAATTACAACGGCAGAACGTCCTACGGTACGACAGCCGAACTTTACGGGTCCACGACCATCAATTCCAACGGTGTCGGCTACCAGGCCGGTTTGAAGTACATCGACAAAGGCTCGGGTGTGATCGGTGCGTCTGCGGGGTTGTACTACGATGAAGCCGGTCAGTACCACATGGATGCGTCTGGCAATATCACTTTCGATGGCAACCTGTCAGGCGGCAATAACGCCGCTTCCATTGTTTATGACGACTGGCATCAGCACGGCATCGTTCTGACCGGCGCCGACATACTTGCCTACACCGTTGGCTTCGATGCCAATGGCATCGACACGATTATCGAGGGGGAATTCGGCTACCTGGGTTACTTCCAGGGCATTTATGTCAACGGCAACCTTGTCGACGCCTCATTGCTCAACTTGACGGGAGGCACACACGGCAACGAAATCCTTAACGGCGTTGGCGCTGGCGAGGGCGTTGTCGGCAGCTACGCGTTCAACCTCGACCTGGCGACTCTCGACCCATCCTTCTGGAACGCAGACGGTCATAACAACCTCTCGTTCATGATCGTGTCGGTCACTCCGTGGCAGTTGCAATTGCAGGCCAATGACGTTCGCAGGATAGGAACCAGCACCAATCCCTATACCCATCCCTATGGCATCGTGGCGGGTTTCAACTACTTCTCCGGTGACATTCAATACGCCCCGATCCCCGAACCGGAAACCTGGGCGATGCTGCTGGCGGGTCTCGGAATTGTCGGCGCAGTTGCGAGGCGTCGTCGGAAGAGTTGATGGCGCCACCGCCGACGGCGGGAGCACTTGAATCAAGGCAAAAGGGAAAGTGGATCCACTTTCCCTTTTTTGTTTTCTCCGTTGCTTTCAACACAACCGCCATCTGGCGATGCACTGCCTGCGCGCGCCGGATAACCGTAACCGTCCGACGCGCGTCAGGAAGCGGCTCAATCTTCGGGGGTAAATGCGATCGCTCAGCCCTATCGACATGACAAATCCTGCCCGTTACTGCTATATTCTCCTACTTTCGCAGCAGGGTTTCTTTTTCGAGATTCTTGTAATTTTTGCTTTCAGGACTTATGACTACGCTCAAAATCAGGAAGTTTTTGTTTTGGTTTCTACTTATCGGCGGATTCACCGCGCTTGGGAGTGTCATGCTGCGCCCGCCGCCGTTTTACGGTTCGTTCGACAGGAACGCGCCCAACATCTCCGCTCCGGATGCGCTGATCCGTAGCCACAGCCTCTCGAAGCTCCCGCCCGACCTGCTGCGGATACGGCTCGCCAACGATGTGCTCACCGAGGATTTCGTTGCCTACTATGAGCAGAACGAAAACCGCATGGCGCTCTCCGGCACGCTGAGGCGCATTGCCTACGAGCACAAGCTGGATTTTCCGGAAAGAGTGCTCGAATCCGTTTTCGACGCAAACGCCGAAGTCGCCTTGTGGCGAGACGATGCCGGGCGATTGAAAGATTTCCTGATCGTGCTTTCGCGCAACCAACTGGCACGCGCCATTCAGACTCTCCTGCCCGCCGTCGTAAAAGCCACGGATATGCAATTATCATCAGCCGGAAAGCTCGACGGCACGGACGTGGAGATACTGGTGCTGAAATACGGAATCGGGCATCACCTGGCGCTGCTCTCCAAGGGCGATCGGATCGTTGCGCTTTCCAATCCAGGCATGTTGCTTTCAGACAAAAAAAAGCAGGAAACCGACACAAACTGGCCGCAATCCGAAAAGGCCGTGGAAATCATCCGGGAACTGCTCGAAGGCAAAAAGCTCATTTCCCCATTCGCACAGCATTTTCTCCTCAAGGAGTCCCTGGCTGAGAAGGAGCATGAATTGACGTTTGGCGCGCGTTCGTTCGCGTTCAACTACGAGGCATTCGTGCCGGGACTGGCGGCGGTGCACCTGACTTTCAACGATCGAGGCGAATGGCAAAGCGCGGTTTTGCTCGACGGCGCGGCATGGCGCGATGACGGCAATATGAACCTGTGGGCAGCCCTGCCCCACGGGCCGGGATTTTGCGCGGCCTTGCCGGTGGATTGGACGCAAATAGCATCCGTGTTGAAAAAATTCGATGACGACGACCCGCAGCAACAGATGGATCCGAAGGATTTCACCGCCAACTTCTCCGGCCCCGCCGCAGTTTGCTGGTACAAGGATTCACGGCTGTATACGCCGCTTTTCGCAGCACGCCTGAATGCCGACGCGAACGAGGNTCAAATACAGGAATTCTTCAATCTGGCAGCACAAGCCACCNGGGTAAAAGAAGGCGAAACCTCGATGAACGCAAACTCTGCGCTCTGGCAAGGNGAAATCGCCTCGCGTTTCGGTTCGTCCAATANTGGCGGCGANCGTAGCCTGAAACCGGCGCTGGCCATCCGACAGAACATCGTTTTCTTCTCCCCCGACGCGACACTGGTGGACAACGCGCTCGCTGTCTCGGCAAAACGCTACCCGGCGCTTGCAGACAGTTTTCACGCAAATGAAAATGCGCCGCTGGTCTTTGCCGATCCGAACGCGATGGCCTCCCTGCTGAAGAAGGAAATCTTCACCGCCCTGCCCCGTGACGAGGAAGCCTTGTTCCGCAATGCCGCCGAGGTGTACCTCGTGCCGCGTCTGGAGGCATTGGCAAGCTTTCCGACGCAGCACATCGGCGTGTCGAAAATTGCGCGTGGCGGCTACGCCTGGTATCCCCTGAAGTGGAGCACGACTCGCTGACTCCGGAGAAACCCCGATGCCGACTGCGCAACCACGCCGCCATTTTTGCCGGATGCTCGTCGCTTTGGGCGTGGCAGGACTGGCTGCGCGGACGCATGCCCTGCCCGTGGGAGTGGGAGCGGGAATGCCGTCCTCCTCACCGGCGATTCGCCTGGACGCGACGCAGAGTCGGGCCTTGCGGGCATGGATCGTCCGCATCGCCGTGGAGCAGATCCGGCGCGGGCCGACGCCGCGCTGGACGCACCGTGACTGCGCGGGATTCGTGCGCTTTGCCGTCGCCGAGGCGCTTGCCGAGCACGACGCGCGCTGGCGGCGGGCGATGGGAATCGGCAGCCGACTCCCGCCCGATCTCATCCCGGAAGAAACACGTCTGGCCCTGCGTCACCGCTGGAAGCGGCCAGACGGCAGCGAAGGGGCTTACGTGAGCGCCATCGGCCTGATCCAGGAAAACAGCGTCTGGGTGAGCCGCGACGCACGACAGGCACGACCGGGGGATCTGCTGTTTTTCGACCAGGGGGCCGAACAGCACCTGATGCTCTGGACGGGACGCGGGGCCATCTATCACAACGGCTCGCCCCCCACGCCCGGCGACAATGGTTTGCGGACGGCAACGCTGCCCGCCCTTCTTCAATGGAACGACACGCGCTGGCGGCCCGAGGCCGGCAACCCGAATTTCGCCGGCGTATTTTCACTGGTTTTTCTGAGTTGATCGGATAAAGATGACTGCACACAATAAAAGTAAATTTTCCTTAGTGACGCTGGCCGCTTGCGCCCTGCTGTCCTTCACCATGCCTTCGAGCCTGTGGGCACAGCAGGATGTGGGCGAGAGCAGCGACTACTCTCCGGTCACGGGCGAAGCGTTTTTCGTCCTCACCGACACGCAATACGGCACGAACGATGAAGCCCTGCTCCGGGTCGAAATTCCGGCATCGGGCGGCAGGGATGCGGTTGCCCGGTACGGCGGAATCGACATCGCGCTGTACCGCGTCCCGGACCCGCTCGGCTTTCTGAAAGCACAGAAAAACCCGCACCGCATCGACGTGACGGCACGCCCGCACGATGAGGGCGTCGCCAATACGCTCTCCTACCTGTGGAGCAACGCCTGGAACAAATCGCGCCGCGCCTGGCGCGACCTCTTTTCGGCCAAGGCCCGTCGTTCGGTGACGGAGACCGTTCCGACGCTGAAAACCCGTTTTGCGCAACCCGACTACCGCCCGGCCAACGTTTTCAAACCCCTGGAAGGGTTCGATCTGGTCGACCGTTTCCGCTACCCGTTGATGGCGGCCAACCCCATCGATCCGATGGAAAAGACGCAGGACGTGCATCTTGAAGGTTCCAGCAGCCATTTCATACCGAAAAACGACGGCAATTTCTACGTGCCGCTCGGCAAGCTCCGGCCCGGCCTCTACATCGCCGAGGCCATGCTCGGCACGCGCCGCGCCGTAACGCTCGTCTTCGTCTCGGACACCATCGCCGTCACCAAGCTCGCTCCCGGCTCGCTCACGGTGTGGACGGCGCACCGCACCGACGGTCGCCCGGTACTCGGCGCAAACCTGCAGTGGACCGACGGTCACGGCGTGCTGGCTCAAGCAACCACCGACGCCAATGGACTTGCCACGCTCTCGCACGCCAGCCCGGAACGCACCTACCTGCTCGGGCAGGACGGGGTAGGCGGCGTTTTCGTATCCGAGAATTTCTATTACGACAGCGAAATCTACGACACCAAGCTCTATACGGTCACGGATCGGCCCCTTTACCGGCCCGGAGACGAAGTACATCTGAAGTTCCTGGCGCGCGAGTACCATGCGGCCAACCGATCCTCGCCCGCACGCGCGGGCGGGCTCGACATCGTCGTCCTCGATCCCAACGGTTCGCCGGTCTGGTCGGGCAATGCGCAACTCGCCCCGGATCGCGGCGGCGAGGCCAGGTTCCGCCTGCCGCCGAATGCCACGGCGGGCGGCTACGAAATCCGGGTCAAATACCAGAACAAAACCTATGGGGCCGCTTTCCGTGCCGCCGAGTACGTGAAGCCGCACATGGAAATTGCGATCACGCCCGACAAGGCCAATTTCAAGACCGGAGAACCCGTTTCCGGCACGATCCGTCTCACCTACCCGAACGGCGATCCGGTGAAAAACGCCGCCCTCGATCTGACCCTGCGCGCGCAGGTATTGACGATGGTGCAGGGCGAATTGCGTTACGGCGGCCTTTTCCCGATCGAACAGGCTACCGACGTCCTGACCACGAACGATCAGGGCGAGGCGAAATTCTCGCTCCCCCCTGCGAAAGAGCCTTCACGGCTCATCCTCTCCGTGCTCGCCACCGACGGCGCAGCCTACCGGGTGCGGAAAACGAGCGAACTCCTGATCGAACGCGCGGCAACGAACTGGAAACTGACGAGCGCGCGCAAATTCTCGATGTCGGGCGAACGCATGCGTTTCCTGCTGGAACCGGAAGGACCTGAAAAAGCCGCCGCGCCCGTGCAATGGGAAATCGTCCGCCTCGAAAGCCAGGAAAAGACAACCGGCGTATTCGATGCCTCCGCCCGCGAATGGACGCACACGTTCGAGAAGCCCGGCTCCTACTCACTGCTGCTGCGCGATGATCAGGGCCGACTCGTTGCCGCCACGGCACACTGGGTTGGAGGTCAGGACAAGGAAGCGCAAACCATCAAAACGCTGCCCGGAACCATCGAAATGGTTCTCGACAAGGAACGCTACAAGCCGGGTGAGACGGCTGAAGTGTTGATGACCTTCTCCGACCCGGTCGACGAAGCCCTGCTCACCCTGGAGCGCGACCGCGTGGAAGCCAGCGCACTCCTGACCGCAGCAAAGGGCAAACACGCGAACTGGGTCAACGCCGAGCGCCTCGCCCCCAACCAGTGGCGCGTGCGTGTGCCCATCACCGAAGAGCACGCCCCGAACATGACCCTCTCCGTGGCCTACGTCAAAGCGGGCGAATACGTCTTTCAGAACGCCGGACTGGTGGTTGAAACCGCGAGGCTCGCGCTCGACATCAAGCCCAACAAACCGGTTGTAAAACCGGGCGAGACCGTGGAAGTCGACATCGACGTCAGTCTGGCCGGCAAACCGGCGCGGGCCGTGCTGACGGTTTCCGTCGTCGACGAGATGATCTACGCCCTGCAACCGGAAATCGCTCCCGACATGGTGGAATTCTTCCAGCATGTCCGGCGCAACAACGTGCGCACCAGCGCAAGCCTGAACTTCATCACCTACGACGAAGCCTTCAACTACGCCAGCGATGCCTCGCGGCAACCGCCTGCTCGTCATCAGTACAACGAGCGCGCCATCAAGGTGCTCGAACGCGCCCGCCGCGACGATACCGATACGGCGGCATGGGAACCCGCGCTGGTCACCGACGAAAACGGTCGCGCCCGGTTCAGGTTCAAGATGCCGGATGCCCTTTCACGCTGGCGCATCACCGTGCGGGCCGTGACGCTGGACAAGGACTCGCCCAGGGGTCGGCAACCCGCGCGGCAGGATGCCGTCTACGGGCAACGCGCCGCCTGGATGCAATCCGACAAGCCCCTGTACGCCAAATGGACTTCGCCCAACTGGATGCGCGAGGGCGACGCCCCCGTCGCATCGCTCGCCGTCTTCAACAACACCGGCGGCTCGCGTGATGCCGACATCACGCTCAAACTGGCAAAAGAAACCATTACCCAGAAAGCGACGCTCCCGCACGGCGTCACCTGGCTGTCGTTCAATCTGCCCCCCTTCAGCGGCGAACAACCGGCGCGGCTGGAAGTGCGCACGGCGGGCGAACTCGTCGACGCGCTGGAAACCCCCTTGATCGCCGAATCCACACGCTGGCAAGGGCTGCAGGAACAAGCCATTGCCCTGGAACGCGGAAAGGCATCCCTCCAATTGCCTGCCGATGCCCGACAACTGAAGTTGCGTCTGGCCGCCAGCGGCAGCGAACACTTCCTGCGCATCGCCGATTCCCTGCTCGAATATCCGTGGGGCTGTGTCGAACAGACGGCGAGCCGCCTGATTCCGCTGTCCATCATCACGCCGCTGTTTTCATCGGATCGTGCGCAGGGCAAAGCCGCGCACCTGCGGCAAACCCTCTACAGCCAACGCCTGCGCCTGGCCGCGCTGGCAGGGCCGGAAGCCGTCTTCGGGTGGTGGGGGCAAGGCACGGACAATAGCGCCCTGATGACTTCCTACGCCTACTACGCCGACTGGCGGGCCACCCGTGCGCTGGGAACCAGCCTGCCCGCCTCGCACTGGGAGCGGGTGCTGACGGTCTACCGTGACCACGCCGCAAAAGAACCGTACCTGCATCAGGCGCTTTCCCTGTGGTTCATCCAACAGATCGGACTGCCGGTACGCACGCAGGCAGAAGGGCTGCTCGCAGAGTTGGCGAAAAAAGGCGACGAAAGCAATAAAAACCCTGACGCGGACGCAGGCAGCCCTCTTCTGAACGCGCCCGATTCGCCGCTCGGACTTGCCTACGCGCGGGTACTGACTGCAACCGTCGCCAGAGAGGCGGGCATTACTTCCCGCGCGGACGGCGGCTCGCTCGCCAATGCCACGCAACGCCTGTCGTCGAGCGAATTGCCTTCCGCGCACGCCCTGCTGCTCCTGTTCAACAAAGGCGCAAAAGACAAGGAAACCGCCGTCACGACCCTGCTTGCCGGCATCTCCGAAGAAACGCCGACCCTCGATCGGGCGCTGGCGCTCGCATGGACGCAACAGGCGCTTGGCGGCAAGCTCGCGCTCCACCCCGCCGATGCCAGTCTCAAGCCTGCCGATAGAAAATGGCAGGAGGGCGCTGCCTCATCCTCCGCCCTGGCCGACAC
>JGI24702J35022_10001527_pt1 | contig 14351 bp, 12 predicted proteins | sample TergutTh196P4_FD_35022 | JGI IMG/M metagenome (IMG submission 35022)
CTCCTATCAATAGTCTCGCTATTGCTTCGTCGCCGCGCCTTGCATTTGGGCTTGTTTTGGCCAAACGCATGCGCGTTATATGTGTCAACACGCCCTAATAACACTCGGGGACAGGCTTTTGTCGTTATCGTCGGACACATTTAAAAGCTGCATGGATACCCGTTTTCACGGGTATGACAAAATTTGGTTTTTAGAGATACCCGATTAAGAATGAAAAACTGCTATGCTTTCGCATACTGCTTACCCCTCGCCTCTGAACTTCTGAGCTGCCCGGGCTGATGACGACGCCTGCGGCGCCATCGCTAAAACCATCTTATAATCATCCATTATAAAACCGTTTCCTATGTCTTGTTTTATCTCGCAATCAATAACAAAACCCATTTTTTTATAAGCTTCAATCGAATTCAGATTATTTTTATTCACCGTGAGCCAAATATATTTATAGTTATTTTTTTTAGCAAAATCTTTTATAAATGAAAGCGAAGCTTTCCCAAAACCTTTTCCCCTGCTGTTTTTATGAATATACAATTTACTTAAAAAAAGATTTTCTTCCTGTCCGGATACCGCAAAATATCCGTTTACGCCGCCGGAATTATCGTTCACAAGAAAATATTTATAACCGTTTTCCGACATTTGTCCGGCAATCGCCTCCGCCGATTGAAATTTTTCCAGCATATATTCAATCTGTTCGGAAGTTATTATAGACGCATAATGTTCGCGCCAAATTTCAAACGCGATTTTTTCAGTCAATAAAATTAACTCTTGATTTTCTACGGGTATGATTTTAATTTTCATTTAAACTCTGCTATTTCTTCCGGAAGCTTCGCTTCCGTTTGCAATGACGGCAAAAAGCCTTTATCTGTCTAGAATCTGTCGACATATATTACGCACATGCGCTGCTAAGATTTACCAAAAAGCTGCCGCAGCCCCTTTGGGGTTTAGTCAAAACAAACCCAACTGCGGCATTGCGGTTCCTATCAATAGTCCCGCTATTGGCTTCGTCACAACTTAGTTGTCGCGCCTTGCATTTGGGCTTGTTTTGGCCAAACGCATACGCGTAATATGTGTCGACAGACTCTAATTATTCTTTGCAGTCAAAACTATTTTGTAACATTAAACCTGAACTCTATTATATCTCCGTCTTTAACCGTATAATCTTTCCCTTCGCTTCTGAGAAGTCCGGCGTCTTTTACCGCCTTTTCGTTTCCAAGCCTGTATAAGTCGTCATAACTCATAACTTCGGCCCTGATAAAACCTCTTTCAAAATCCGTATGAATAACGCCGGCAGCCTGAGGAGCGAGAAATCCTTTTTTTATCGTCCACGCGCGCACTTCGGTTTCTCCGGCGGTAAGAAATGTCGCAAGCCCCAAAAGAGAGTATCCCGCGCTTATCAAACGGTTAAGACCGGGTTCCGTAAGGCCAAGATCTTTTAGAAATGTTTCCTGATCGCCTTCTGAAAGCTCCGAAAGTTCGGCTTCAATCTTGGCGCAGATAGGTATCGCCTGAGCGCCTTCATTTTTTGCTTTGTCTTCAACAATTCTCGTATATTTATTTTCCATGCCCGGAAGATCGTTTTCCGAAAGATTACACGCGTATAAAACCGGCTTTGCCGTTATAAGAAAAAACTCTTTTAACAGCAATTTTTCATCATCAGTCAGACTCAAAGTTCTTGCTGGGTTTCCTGCCTCCAGATGAACTTTAACTTTCACGGCAAGCTCTCTTTCGGCAAGAATTTTTTTATCGTTAAGCCTTATGCCTTTTTCAAGCCTTTCAAGTTTTTTTGCCATGGCTTCCATATCGGCAAGGATCAGTTCCGTATCAATAATTTCAATATCTCTCAAAGGATCCACTCCGCCCATAACATGCGTAATATCGCCGCTTTCAAAACATCTTACAACGTGAACTATCGCCGCGGTTTCCCTTATATGCGCCAAAAACTGATTGCCCAGCCCCTCGCCTTTTGAAGCGCCTTTAACAAGTCCGGCAATGTCAACAAACTCCACTGCCGCAGGAACTTTCTTCTTTGAGTGATAAAGCTTCTCAAGAAAATCTAACCTTTTGTCCGGAACGGCCACAACGCCGACATTAGGATCTATCGTGCAAAACGGATAGTTCGCGACTTCCGCCCCTGCTTTTGTGATCGCATTAAACAATGTCGATTTCCCGACATTCGGGAGCCCCACAATGCCAAGTTTCATATTCCCTCTTTATCGTTATTTCTTACAATGACATATAGTATACAACTTACTGCAAAGAAAATAAACCTTATATGCCTGACGCACGCGACAAACGCATGAAAACTAAAATGAGATCTGCTCTCCGTCGAAGTAGTTCTCCCTCTCCCTTGTCAGGGAGAGGGCAGGGTGAGGGCGGTCTCGACGAGACATTTTTTTCATGCGTTTGTCATGGTCTGACGCATGGACGCACAGAGGCGCGGAACGGCTGCGGACGTTACAATACATCTGTCTATCTTCGGCCGAAGACCGGCGGGATTGCAAAAAAAACATAAGAATTGTATAATCAGTACATGAAAAAATTTATACCTTTATTACCAATGTTTTTAATTGCGGCATGCGTACCGCATCAACAGATCGCGCAAACGGTTGAAGAAGTTTCCGCAGAACAGACTCAAATAATAACCAAGGAGACAAAAAGAATGAACGCAGTTATTGAAACATCGTTGGGAAACATTACTATTGAGCTTTTTCCGGACAAAGCGCCTCAAACTGTCGCGAATTTTGTAGAACTTGCGGAAGGAACAAAAGAGTTTACCGATCTGAAAACCGGCAAAAAAGTAAAACAAAAATTTTATGACGGACTTGTATTCCACAGAGTTATACCTGATTTTATGATTCAGGGCGGATGTCCGTTAGGAACGGGAACAGGCGGCCCTGGGTATAAGTTTGAAGACGAAATAGATCCGAGCCTGAAATTTGATAAACCCGGAAAACTTGCAATGGCAAACGCCGGCCCGAATACAAACGGCTCGCAGTTTTTTATAACCGAAGCTGCAACGCCGTGGCTAAACGGAAACCACACGATTTTCGGGCAGGTCATCTCAGGAATGGAATTAGTTAAAAAAATCGCAAGAACCGAAGTCGATTTTTCAGACAAACCCATTAATCCGGTAATAATAAAAAGCATAGTTATTGAAAGATAAATGAGGCAGAGAGTCGGGAGTAGTTAGCCGTTAAAAGGATTTTTATGAAAAAAGTTGTTTTTATAACAGCTCCGGAAATTTTCAGGGATGAAGAGTACGCAAAACCTAAAGAAATTCTTGAAAGCGCAGGAGTAAAAGTAGTTACTGCCAGCACAAAAAAAGGCGAAATATCCGGAAGATTCGGCATGAAAACAGTCAGCGATATGACCGTAGACGAAGTAAATCCTGACGATTTTGACGCTATAGTTTATGTAGGCGGCTCCGGAGCAAGCGTATTTTTTGAAAATCCGGCAGCCTTAAACCTTGCTAAAACTTTTTTTGCTTCAGGCAAACCGACGACCGCAATATGCATCGCGCCTACAATTCTCGCAAATGCCGGAGTGCTGGAAGGAAAAACAGCCACTGTTTTTCCCGACGGAAAAGAAGCTTTAGTAAAAGGCGGCGCGAATTACACGGGAAATCCGTTAGAAATTGACGGAAACATAATAACTGCAAACGCTGCGGAAGTCTCGGATGAATTCGGAAACGCCGTTTTAAAAGCAGTCAATAGTTAAAAACAACATAAAAAATCCGGCTTCCGTAAAGCCGTATTTTTTATGTTGTCCGTATTTGCCGTTAATTGTTCTTGATCACTTCTGCGACAGTATCCTGCCGATATCGCAGATAATTGAATTTATTCTGGTGTACTGGTCTAAAATATCCATATGGAGTCCGGAAGTTTCTATTGATTCCTGAAGATTGGCGTGGAGTCTTGCAATATGTTTCTGCCTGAGTTCTGCTACAAAAATTCTTACCGCGGGTTTTGAATCCGAAACTTCTTTTGCCAGCCCTGCATCATTTGTGTTAAAGGCATTGATTGCTTTTGCAAGATTGTCATAAACGGCAGCGTGAATTTTTTTGATATCGGCAATCCCTTCGTCTGAAAACCTCGAATAACCCCTTATTTTCTTTCTGGCTATATGCATAAGATTTCTGTCTATAATGTCGGAAATTTCGTCCAAATCCGAAAGTATGTACAAAAGTTCAATTTCTGTTTTAGACTGCTGCTCGCTAAGTCTTTTTTGCCCTACTTTGGCAATATAAGGAACTATCTCTTTGCTGAGTAAATCTATTTTCATGGCTTTGTATGATATGCTTTCAGGGATTTCTATGTTTCTTGTTTTTAGGGCTTTAATGGAAAATTTAAGCATGTCGAGCACAAACTCGGCAAGCCTTTGGATTTCTTTCTTTGAAAATTCAAGAGCCTTATCGGCATTTTTTTCCACATTCTTAATATCTATGTAAATTGTTCCGAACGCAATTTCCGAGTTTTTAAACGGATAAAAGAAAAATATCATTTTTTGGAGATATTTCAATACCGGAAACATTATTGCCGCATTAAATACGGCAACTAAAGTATGCGACATCGCAATTTGTCTTCCTATATCTTCGGTAAAAAAGAAAGTTTTTGTAAACCGTTTAACGAAAATAAACCATACGCCCTCCCCGTTAACGGATATCCACTGCAAAAAAGGAAATACAAGGATTACGGCCAAGGTTTGCTGGACAACCTGCCATATCATTACTCTTTTTGCGTTTCTAGGAAGCTTTACCGTACCGATCACAACAGTTATGCATGTTCCTATCTGCGAACCTAAAGCTAAGCATACAGCCTGATTAAGAGTAATGACATTTGTAGCCGCTAAAGCTATTACAATGCCTACCACTGCACCGCTGGACTGTATGATAACAGTTATCATTATCCCCGCAAGAATTCCGAAAACCGGGGATTGTATCTGCGCCATAAAATCCAAAAATACGGGATTAAGCGTTACCGGGACCATCGCGTCCGACATCAATTTCATCCCGAAAAACAAAATACCGAAGCCGAATATTGCGTCGCCAATCTCCGAGATTCTTTTCCCTCCGGAAACAAAAGAAACAAAAAAACCTAAAGCTACTATCGGAAGCGCGAAATTAATAAGCCTGAAAGCGACAAGCTGACCGGTAATCGTAGAACCTATGGAAGCTCCCAGCACTACTGACATCGACTGAAAAAAAGATAAAAGTCCGGCGCTTACAAGACTGACAATCAGAAGCACTGTCGCCGAGCTGGACTGGTTTAAAGCCGTCATCAAAAAACCTGAAGCAACTCCTTTTAATTTTGATGACGTAAGAGAAGTTAAGACGGAACGAAACTTATGTCCCGCGGCTTTCTGAAGAGCATTATTGATAAATGCCATGCCGAAAAGAAGAAGCGCAAGTCCTCCGGCGATATTGACAATCATCATCGGAAGCCAATTCTTATTAAACGATACGGAATTAAACACGACATTGCCTGAAGCATCATCTGACGAAGCCATGACTATAATTTCGTCAAGCGCGTTTTTCCCTAAAATGAGTTTCGCTCTGGCGTATCCGTCTTCATCCGTATAAACATGCGGCGCTTCAAAATTACTTAACCCTTTTTTACTGTTATCATTGTTCGCCCTGATAATGGAAAAATCCACTTTTATATTTTTGGCAGGTTCATTATTTTGTCCGGTAATTCTTACCACAAAATCATTTTTTAGAGGATAGCCGCGTATACCCGTTTGCCCGTCGCCGGAAACAAGCGTCAAGCGGTTTTCGGAAGCGAAAACCGCGCAGGATAAGAATAAAAGAATTGATGCCGAAAGAAGTTTGATTTTATTCATTTGTTTTAAAAACAATTACAAATGTGTGTGTTTCGGCTCTGCTGAAACTTATTATCAGGTTTTCGCGCTGCAAAAACTCACCGATCCGCAATTCATCATTCGCAATTCGCAATTGCCCTTTTCAGGTTTTTTCCTGAAAAAGAATAAGGCAGTAAATCTTTTATATTTATAACAATAATGTCTTTGGCATTCTTGTTGACAACTATATCCGCCTGAGGCGCAAGCTCTAAAATCACCTGCCTGCACGCGCCGCAGGGAAAAACACTGCCGCTTTTTGTCCATACGGCAACAATTTCAATATTTTTTTCTCCGGCTGAGACCGCGTTAAACAAAGCGCTCCGCTCCGCGCAGTTTGTAAGCCCGTAAGAAGCGTTTTCAATATTAGTTCCTTTATAAATCTTGCCGCTTGCGCACAGTACCGCGCTGCCGACGGAAAATTTTGAATACTTGCTGCGGCTGTTTTTAGCCGCAGCCTTGGCTTCTTCAATAAGTTTGATATATTTTTTTTCTTTCATATAATTTTAGAAGCTGAGAAGTCGGGCAACAGCTTTATAATTGCCGTCTTGTATTGCCGTTACTCATCTTCTCAGCTTCTCATCATCCCATCTTTTATTTGTTAAAGTATTTATCCAAAAACAACGCTAATTTTTTATACGTCGGACTTATTAAAAGTTTTTCCGGCGCCGTCATGACTGCAGATTTTAACGAATCGCAGCATGAACATTTTGCCTGTCTCTGCGAAAGTTTTGCGGCTAAATCTTTTATGACTCTTCTGCTGTTTGAGATATTTGCCGCAACGGCGGCAACTACGGCATCATTGGTGACCTCTTCGCCTTCTTTCCATACGTCAAAATCCGTTACCAGCGATATATTCGCATAACACATCTCCGCTTCTCTTGCAAGTTTTGCCTCGGGTACGGCAGTCATTCCCACTATGGAAAAACCCTGCTGGCGGTTTACTTCGGACTCGGCTTTAGTCGAAAATTGAGGACCGTCAATGCACACATATGTACCGCCGAAATGATGTTCTATGCCGAGTTCGTAAACGGACTGATGTATGATCTCCCTTATTTCATCGCAGAAAGGTCTTGCCATTCCGACATGCGCGACTATCCCTTCTCCGAAAAAAGTGTTCGGTCTGTTTTTTGTCCTGTCAAAAATCTGATCGGGAATAACAAAATCTTTCGGTTTTACTTTTTCTTTCAGAGAACCGCATGCGGTAAAAGCCACTATCTGTTCAACGCCTATTGATTTTAAAGCGTACATATTTGCTCTCTGGTTTATCTCTGAAGGAAGAAGAACATGGCCTCTTCCGTGTCTTGGAAGAAACGCGCAGCTGATTCCGTTTATCACGCCTGTCACGATTTTGTCGGAAGGCTTGCCGAAAGGCGTATCGATATCTTTTTCAACAACATTTTCAATACCGTCGATTTCATACAACCCGCTGCCGCCGATAAAAGCAATCTTTGCCAAACTTTCTTTTTCTGCCATTTTTACCTCCAATTTTTAACTGCAAAGTGAAGATTGAAGAGTGGAGAGTGAAAATATTGTGTTTCGGCGGAGTTTACCCTCAAGTGCCTAAATCGGGAGCCGAAACTTATTTACATGTTTTCGCAAAGCGAAAACTCCTTATCTTCACTCTTCACTTTTCACTCTTCAATCTATTTATTCTAATAAGTCGGTTTCACGTCAATAACGCAAAGCTGGGCGATCTGTTTGTCATTTCTGCCGACGATGTCCATGTGAAACGCAATATCCACCAAGTTTTCATTTCTCAACATTTCCGAATAATCGCCGTGATTCCAAAAAACCGCCTGAACATTTCTGCTGCCGTGCTGCGAAACCTTAAATTTTACATGCTCGTATTTAGAACCGAACGGCGCAACTTCAGTGACAGAAACGCCTTTCAAACAAAAAACAGGCCTCTGATTCTGCATCCCGAAAGGTTCCAAAATGTCCAGTTGTTTGTAAAAATCAAGACTTATATCCGAAATTTTAAGTTCTCCGTCGATTTCAATACTTTCACACGGATCAAAATCAACAATATGTTTTTCCGCGTGCTCTTTGATCCTTCTTTTAAACTCTTCTATATTCGCGTGCGATACGGTAAATCCCGCCGCCTGGCTGTGTCCTCCGTATTTGACAAGAATATCTTTAACGCTCTCAAGAGCCGCTATCAAATCAAATCCGGGTACGGATCTTGCCGCGCCTATCGCCTCGTTTCCGTCTGAAATTAAAAGAAACGCGGGCTTCATATGATTTTTCACCATTTGCGACGCGACTATTCCGGTAACCCCGTGCTCAAGATTTGCCGCGTCTACGATCAACACTTTATCTTGTTTCAAATCGCATTGCCGGTTTAAGAGAAGATTAAACTGTTCGACATTTTCAGACTGCAGCCATCTCCGGTCACCATTAAGTTTGACGATATCCGCATAAAGATTTTTTGCCTGAAAAGCGTCGGACGTCATAAGCAGCTGCGCGGAAAGCATTCCTCTTCCCATTCTTCCGGAAGAGTTTAACATAGGTGTAACATTCCACGAAATAGATCTGGAATTTATATATTGTATATTTCTTGAAACAAGAGTATCTTCAATCAAAAGCCCAAGCCCGGGTCTGGCATTGGGATTTGAATCGATTATTTCAAGCCCTTTTTTTACGATTATACGGTTCTCGTCGATTAAAGGCATTGAATCGGCGATAGTGCCTAAAGCGCATAAATCAAGATTATCCTTAAAAAACTTTTTCATTCTCAAATCTTCGTTATTTCTCTTGATTTTGCAGCTGCGCAAAACTTTCTTTTCAAAATTCTCGTCTCCGGCAAAATCATGAATGACAAAGATTTCAATTCTGTCTTTCAGCAAAGCGTCATTTTTTACGACTGCATCCTTGAGTTCTTTATTATTAGTATAAACTTTAGAAGCTTGTTTAAAAATACTTTTTATTCCGCTGATACCGGAGAAAGAATCCTGTCCCGTATTAATATCGTTTTTAAGTTTTACATAAAAACCCGAAAAATCCGACTCTTTCTGCTCAGCATAACATATCACTATCTCTTTATTGTATTCTTTTGAAAATGCCGTCATCAAAACCTGCGCCGTTTTTAAAGCCACGGTGCAGCCTGCAATATCTTTAAAAGGATAAGGAGAATCCGCGCTTTTCGGATTGATAACCGCATAAGCTTCCGGAACGCCTTCGTACGGCGGCTCGTGATGATCCGTAAGAATCACGTCAATTCCCAGCCCGTTTGCGTATTTTATCTCTTCAAAAGCGGATATGCCGCAATCGACCGTTATTAAAAGCTTAACGCCTTCCGCCGCATATTTAGTGAGAATATCTTTATGTATGCCGTAACCTTCGTCCGCCGGAACGTACCACTGGGCATTGCCGCCGAGTTCTCTTATAGTGTTTACCATAACATTTACCGCGGTTATCCCGTCAACGTCTCTGTCGCCGTAAATCAAAATAGCTTCACCGCCGTTGATCGCGCTTTTAATTCTTTCAACCGCTTTTTGCATATCAGGAAAAATAAAAGGATTGTAAAGCTGTTCTATTCCTCCGTGCATAAAAGAAACGGCAAGTTCAACGCTGTCAATCCCTCTATTGACCATAACCGCGGCTATTTTAGGATGAACGGAAAGCGCGCCGGCGATTTCCGCCGTTTTCTGAGGATTATTCGGATAAAATTTCCAATTTCTTTCTTTTTCCAAATTCATCAGGATAATGTTTCCTTTATCAGTGCAGGTCTTTTTGTCTGTTCGTCCGATATTATACAGCTGTCAGACATAATAAATGCCGCCTCGTCGATGTTAGCGGAAGAATTATAAAGAAGTTCGGAAATAACTTCGCCTTCTTTGACATAATCGCCTGTTTTTTTGTGAATTAAAATACCGGCCGCGTGATCCACTGGATCTTCTTTTTTGTTTCTGCCGGCTCCTGTCATAACCGCCGCTATGCCTATTTCTCTTGTTCTCATATAAGATATGTATCCGGATCTAGAAGCTTTGATCTTTAAAGAATTTCCGGCTTTCGGCAAAATGCCGTCGGGATCATCTATAACCGCGGGATTGCCTCCCTGCATTTTAATTACCTGTCTGAACTTTTCCAAAGCCGCGCCGCTTGAAATCTGCTTTTCGGCAATTGCCGCGGCGGTTTTCATATCGGGCGCTTTTTGGGAATTAAATATCATCATAGCGGCAAGTTCCAAAGAAAGCTCCGACAAATCATTTTTTAAATTTCCTTTCAGGATTTCTACCGCCTGTTTTATTTCTATGGCATTTCCGGCGCAATTGCCGAGCGGCGTGTCCATATCTGTAATAACGGCCGAAATATTTCTTTTAAAAAATGTTCCTATGTTTATCATTTTTTGGGCAAGTTCTTTAGCGTCTTTGTACGATTTCATAAAAGCGCCGTTTCCGGTTTTAACGTCCAGAATAAGAGTTTTAGCGCCTTCCGCTATTTTTTTTGACATGATGCTCGCGCATATCAGCGGTATAGACTCTACCGTCGCTGTCGCGTCGCGCAAAGCGTACATTTTTTTATCGACGGGCGCTATTTCCCGCGTTTGCCCGATAAGAGCCATATTGGCATATTCTAAAAAGCCAAGAAATTCTTTTTTATCCGCGTTGACCCGAAAACCCGGTATCGATTCAAGTTTATCCAAAGTTCCGCCGGTATGCCCGAGCCCTCTTCCGGACATCATTGGAACGCATACGCCGGAACTTGCCGCGACCGGAGCAACAATCAAAGACGTCCCGTCTCCCACTCCGCCGGTAGAATGTTTATCGGCCGTCGGCGTATCCGGAAAATGCAAATTCATTATATCTCCGGAATTTGCCATAGCGTCAGTGAGATAAAATGTTTCTTCGTCAGTCATTCCCGCAAAAAAAACCGCCATTAAAAAAGCCGACATCTGATAATCGGCAATTTCTCCATTATTATAATTAAAGACCACAAAATCTATTTCTTTTTTTGAAAGAGTTTGAAGGTTTCTTTTTTTATATATGATATCGTATATTCTCATTTGATATCCTCCAAAACTCCTTTAATTATTTTTGTCATATTTAAGCCGGTTTTTTTTCCCGTTTCCAAAACCTCTTGATGATTTAACCGCGTTTTGTTTATGCCGGCCGCCATATTTGAAACATATGAAATACCCAAAACTTTCATTTTCATATGCGCTGCGGCAATAGCTTCATACACCACAGACATTCCGACAATATCTCCCCCGAGTTTTCTGTACGCATCAACCTCCGCAGCCGTTTCATAAGACGGACCGGTAACGCCGAAATATACGCCTTCATACGCCTTTATCTTAAGTTTTTTTGCAGTTTTTATAGATTTATTTCTGAGCTTTAAATCATAAATTTCCGTCATCTCCGGAAATCTTTCTCCGAGCCCGTCAATATTCGTTCCTATCAACGGATTATTACCCGTAAAATTTATATGATCCTTTAAAACAACAATATCTCCGTGTTTGTATTTTTTATTAATCCCTCCGGCGGCGGCGGTTATTATAACGGTTTTTACGCCCAAAGCATTCATTATCCTAACGGGATAAACCACATCCTGAGCGCTGTGTCCCTCGTAATAATGAAAACGTCCGCTAAAAATAAGGAACTTCGTTCCTTTGTGAGAACAAAAATTCAACTCTCCCGCATGCCCTGAAACCGTAGTTTTTGCAAAATACGGAATTTTAGAATATTTTATTGTTTTGATAATTTCAAACTCTTCTTTCAGCTGCCCAAGCCCCGACCCCGCAATAACGGCAATTCCGGCTTTAAAACCCGATCTAGAAAGAATATATTTTTTTGTTTTTTCAATTTTTTGAAGAATATCCAAAGCTTCTACCTGCCTGTTTATTAAAGTCCTTAATGACCTTAAAGTCTTTAAAGTCCTTAAAGTTTAAACAGCCGCTACCGTGCCGTATCTATTCTCTATTCTCTATTATCTGCCTTTTAAAGCTTTTCCCGTTCTTCATAGGCGGCAACTCAAATATATCCGCGATCGTCCGAGCAATGTCAGACAAACTTTCTCTTATCCCGAGATCAATATTTTTCTTCAGCTTATTTCCGTAGACAAGAAGCGGAACGTACTCTCTTGTGTGGTCAGTATGCTTCGTAAAAGAGGGGTCGCACCCGTGGTCTGCGGTGATCATAAGCATATCATCATCTTTCATCGCTTCAATAAGACGGGGCAAAAAATTATCAAAATCTTTTAAAGCTTTGGCATAAGAATTTACGTTTCTGCGATGTCCCCAAAGCATGTCAAAATCCACAAGATTGGTAAAAATCAAACTTTTTTTATCGGAACCCGAAACCGCCTCAACTTCTTTTGCCGTAACTTCCGTTCCGTTTACATTATCTTTTGTATGTACTGCTTTAGTAATTCCTTTGCCGTTAAAAATATCTTCTATTTTTCCTATGGCGATAACTTCGCCGCCTGAATTTTTAATATTGTCCAATACCGTACTTTCGACCGGATCAAGCGAATAATCTTTTCTGTTAACGGTTCTGGCATAATTTCCGCCTTCGCCGGTAAAAGGTCTTGCGATAACTCTTCCGACGGCATGTTCGCCTTTGAGCATATCTCTTGCCGTTTCGCAAATATTGTAAAGTTTTTCCAATCCGTAAAACTGTTCGTGGGCTGCGATCTGAAAAACGGAATCTGCAGACGTATAAACGATCGGAAAACCGCTGCTGCAATGCTGGTCTCCGAGCTTTTTGATTATCTCGGTGCCCGAGGCAGTGCAGTTGCCCAAAACTTTTGTCCCGATAAGATTTTCAAATTTCTCTATCACGTCTTTCGGGAATCCGTCCGGATAAGTCGGAAACGGCTTCTCTAAAACTATTCCGGCCATTTCCCAATGCCCTGCCGTAGTATCTTTAGCCGGCGACTTTGTCGCCATCTTACCGTAACATCCCGTTATCTCAGGATCCGAAATACTGTTTTTTCTTCCCAAAACTTTGTAAAGACCAAGTTTTTCAAGATTTATAAGAGTTAAACCGTCTGCCGCGTCAAGAACATGCCCGATCGTGTTCGCGCCCTCGTCGCCATATCCGGCGGCATCAGGCAAAGCGCCGACTCCGGCGCCGTCCAGCACTATCAGGATTATTCTTTTTATCATTAAAAACCCTTTTTAACGGCAGAGTGGAGAGTGAAAAGTGAAGAGTGGAGATATTGTGTTTTCGCATTTTGCGAAAACCTATTGTATGTTTTGCCTTCGGCAAAACTCCTTATTTTCACTTTTCACTCTTAACTCTTCACTTTTTTTTAAGGCTTTCTCAACGGCTTCAACAATATTGATATCTTTCAAGCCGAATTTTTTTACCAGATCCGCAGGGTCGCCGGACTCGCCGAAAGTATCGTTGACCGCCACAAACTCCATAGGCACGGGACAGTTTCTGACGACAACTTCGGCAATTGCAGAACCGAAGCCGGCAAAAATCTGATGTTCCTCGGCGGTCACGATCGCGCCGCACTCTTTTGCGGCGTCGATGATCGCTTTTTCGTCAATAGGTTTTATCGTATGCATATTTATGACTCTGGCTTTAATTCCTTTGCTTTCAAGAATTTCCGCAGCCGCCAAACTTTCATAAACCATTGTGCCGCACGCAAAAATGGCAATATCATTGCCTTCTTTTAAAATATTCGCTTTCCCGATCTCAAAAGGCGTTTCCTGTTTTGTTATGATCGGAACATTTTCTCTTCCGTATCTTATATAGACGGGACCTTTATAATAAGCGCAAGCTATCGTCGCTTTCTTTGTTTCGATCAAGTCGCAAGGAACTATGACGGTCATTTTAGGAAGACATCTCATTATGGCGATCTCTTCCAAAGCCTGATGAGTCGCTCCGTCGGGACCGACCATCAGTCCGGAATGCGATCCGCCGATCTTAACGTTTAGATCCGAATAACATACGGTCGTTCTTATTTGTTCCCACGGCCTTCCGGAAGCAAAAACTCCGTATGTTGCCGCAAAAGGTATAAAACCCGCGGCCGCAAGACCGGCTGCCATGCCTATTAAATTTGTTTCCGCAATACCGACATTTATAAACCTGTCGGGAAACTTTTCCTGAAAACCGTTTATAGCTACCGAAGAAACGGTATCGGCTCCCAAAACAAATATTTTCGGATCTTTCTCCCCGAGCTCAACCAAAGCTTCCCCAAAACCGAATCTTGTAGCTTTTTTCCCGAACACTTCTACCATATTTTATCTCCCATTTTAACGGCAGAGTGGAAAGTGAAGAGTGGAGATATCGTGTTTTCGCATTTTGCGAAAACCTATTTGTATGTTTTGCCGCCGGCAAAACTCCTTATCTTCACTCTTCACTTTTCACTCTTCACTCTTTTGCCAAAGCTGCGTCTATTTCTTCAACGGCTTTTGCGACCAGTTCTTTCGACGGGGTTTTACCGTGCCATTCCGCAAGGTTTTCCATAAAAGAAACGCCTTTGCCTTTTACGGTTTTTGCGATTATGGCTGTAGGTTTTCCCGTTTCGGCTTTAGCAAAAACATA
>JGI24702J35022_10001528_pt1 | contig 14341 bp, 11 predicted proteins | sample TergutTh196P4_FD_35022 | JGI IMG/M metagenome (IMG submission 35022)
GAGCAAAGCGGCAGGCAGGCGGCTAGAGCAAAGCAGCAGGCAGGCGGCTTGAATAAAGCGGCAGGCAGGCGGCTTGAATAAAGCGGCAGGCAGCCAACCGTGATAAAGCGACAGGCAAACGAGGTAAGGATTCTATATGGGATCGCACAGGGAAAGTATTTTTTTCGTTGATGATAATATAGTTAACTTGAGAGTTGGTTATGACGTCCTGTCAGAAGCTTATGACGTGTTTACCATGAGCTCCGGCGCCAAGCTGTTCAAAATGCTCGAAAGGCATACGCCTGATTTAATTCTCCTGGATATAGAAATGCCGGAGTTGAACGGTTACGATACCATAAAGCTCCTTAAGGCAAAAGATGAGACAAAATATATTCCCGTGATCTTCCTAACTGCAAGAAGTCACGGTGAAGACGAGCTACAAGGGTTGTCATTAGGAGCAGTTGACTACATAGCCAAACCATTTTCCCCAGCTCTCCTGTTAAAACGTATCGAGATGCATCTGCTCGTTGAGAGCCAAAAAAAAGAATTGGAAGCCCAAAAACAAGAGCTCATTAAGTTTAACAGCAGTCTACTGGAAATGGTCGAGGCAAAAACCAAAGCTGTTGTTGAACTTCAGAACGCTGTAATGAACACTTTTGCGGAACTTATTGAATGCAGGGATATCATAACAGGCAGCCATATCGGGCGCACTCAGGAGTACTTGCGGATTCTGCTCGAAGCCTTGCAGAACCATCCGGCATACTATAGGGAAATCGAAAAATGGGATACGATGCTGATCCTTCAATCAGCGCAGTTGCATGACGTAGGCAAGATTGCCATAAAGGACAGCATCCTTCAAAAGCCTGACAAACTTGCGGAAGAGGAATATGAGATAATTAAAACACATGTTGCGTTTGGCGAGAGGATTATCGAAAAAATAATGAGCAACACGTCGGAGCGGGTTTTTCTGGAGCAAGCGAGGATACTGGTGTGCACACACCATGAAAAATGGGATGGCACCGGCTATCCAAAAGGGTTGAAAGGGCGTGAAATCCCTCTATTGGGGAGAATGATGGCGATTGTGGACGTATACGACGCCCTCATATCAGACAGGCCCTACAAGAAGGCCTATAATCATCAAGATGTTGTAAGGATCATAACCGAAGGGGAGGGTACGCAATTTGACCCTGAACTTATCAAGGTATTCCTGAATGTTAATGAAAAGTTCGAAGCTATTACATTGCACGACGACGTGTCAAGTCTTCTACTAATGTAATATTTCCATTCACTTAGTGTAAAATTTCGTATAATAACGTATAACGAGCTATAACGTATAACGTATAATCACGTATAACGTATAATTCAACGTTTAATGTGTAATATATAATGCATTATATGCGCAAGTGATATATAATACATATAACTTAATTATATATGCGTTATTTCGTTATATATGCGTTATATTATTTTATATAAGTAATTTCGTTGTAAATGCGTTATTTTGTTTTATATAAGTAATTTCGTTGTAAATGCGTTATTATTTGATTATATGCGTTACTTCGTTATGATGTAACGCCGGATTACATATATGCACTTGGATTGGAGCCATTATAAGCCATGAACACAATCAAAAAAATCATCAACGAGTATTTTCGTTCAGAAGATTTACCAATTGAAGCAAGAAAGATAAACACTATCTATTTATCAGGAATGGCGTCGGCGCTTTACGGGTTTATAACGCGTCTGTTAATGGGCGCAGGCGCCAGATTGTTGCTGGTTATAATCGGAATAATGCTGCTCATTACGCTTTTTCATTTCATGTACCATAGATTTCAAATCTACTATGCCGGCGCAGTACTCTGTGTCGTAACCGTTTGCTATATACTCCTTCCGCTGGTCTTTTTCTTTCTGGGCGGCGTGTTCGGCTCAAACGCCAGCTACTTTCTGATTGGCATCGTAATCATCTTTCTGCTCATGCGCGGCCGCTTCCTGGTTCTTTTTGCGTCAATCCACGTCGCTATAATCGGCGCGTGCTACTATGTCAACGCGCAATTCCCCAACTTCATAGTGCATATCGGAGGCTCTCAAGAGTATTTGGAAAGTTTTAAATACCTGGACGCGGTTCAAACAATCACGGTTGCCGCCATCTTTATATGTCCCATTATTCTATTTCAGAGCAGGTTATATGATAGCGAGCTGAAAAAAACAATCGCAGCAAATACCGCAAAAAGCGACGCTCTTGCAAAAATAAGCCATGAGATACGCACGCCGTTGAACGCGATTCTTGGCATGGCTGAGCTTGTCTTGCACGAGGACATTCCGCTAACCTCCAAAAACTATGTCTTTATCGTTAAACAGGCGGGACAAAATCTCCTGTCCATTATCAACGATATTTTGGATTTTTCTAAGATCGAAGCCGGAGTAATCGAGGTTATTTCTGAGAAATATTCTTTATCTTCAGTAATAAATGACGTTATCAATATCATCAAGGTGAAGGTCTATGACTCGAGACTTCGCTTCATTGTAAATATAGACGACAGGCTCCCGAGCACATTGTATGGAGACGCGGCGAAGATCAGACAGATTATGTTGAACTTATTGAGTAATTCCGTTAAGTATACCGAGGAAGGTTACGTTTCTCTTTCCATTTCCGGGAAAAGGGAAGCTGATGATATCGAAAATTTGATTATTAAGGTGGCTGACAGCGGTAAAGGCATAAAACAAGATGATATCGGGAGGCTTTTTGAGGCGTTCACGCAGTTTGACAGAGAACATAACGTTAATATTGAAGGAACCGGATTAGGGCTGGCTATAACACAGAGTTTTGTCTCCGCTTTGAACGGCGAAATAACCGTTAGCTCAGTGTACGGGGAGGGGAGTGTTTTTAGTGTTGTTATTCCCCAAAAAATCCGAGAGTATGACGCGCTCGCAACAGTTACCGATCCAAAAAACAAGAGCGTTTTGATTTTCGAACGCCGACAGATTTGCATTGACTCCATCGTCCGGATTATGGAGGGCTTTGGAGTGAAATACGAAATTGTATCGTCCACGGAAGTGTTCTATGAAAAGATATCGTATGGAAATATCACCCATGTTTTTCTGGCGTCGATCTTGTATGAAAAACTAAAAAAAGAATTCCCAGTAATAAAATCAGACGCAAAAGTCATTTTAATAGCTGAATTTGGAGAAATTATCAGATACCAGGATGTGAGCATCCTCTCGACGCCGATTTACTGCATACCTGTAGCCCAATACCTGAACGGGGTATTCGGCGGCTTTGTCGGGGACATCAATATGCGAACGGATTTAAAATTCATTGCGCCGGAAGCAAAAGTGCTTGTTGTCGACGACATAAAGACAAACCTTACCGTTTCCGAGGGATTGCTGCTGCCATACGAGGTGCAGGTTGATTTGTTTATGAGCGGCGCAGAAGCCATCGCCGCGTGTAAAGTGAAACATTACGATCTTGTTCTTATGGACCATATGATGCCGGTTATGGACGGCATTGAGACAACAAAGAGAATCAGGGCTTTGGCTGAAAACGGCGATAAGTACTATCTGACGCTGCCAATCGTCGTACTGACGGCAAACGCTATTTCCGGTATGAAGGAAATGGCTATGCAGAACGGTTTCAACGATTTCATTCCAAAACCGATAGATACGTCCAAACTCAGCTCTGTTCTTGAAAGGTGGCTTCCAAAGGAGAAGCAAAAAAAACCTGTAAAGGCGGACAGGCGACTGGCAAGGGAAATTGAAGACGTCAGGCAGAGCGTCAGGATCGAAGGGCTGGACGTGGCAAAGGGAGTGGTTCTGACAGGAGGCACGGTTGAGAATTTCTTGAAAGTCCTTGGTACGTTTTATCAGGACGGAATTAAAAAAATCGAGGAAATCAAGTCGAGCCTCGAGGAAGGGGATGTGCTGCTACTAACGACGCACATCCACGCTTTGAAGAACGCCTGCGCGATTATCGGCGCCGATAAACTGTCAGAGGCCGCTGAAGCGTTGGAACTGGCGGGAAGACGACGCGACATTGAATACTTAAACGACAACGTTTATATTTTCTTATTACATTTAGAATCGACTCTGAGCAGTTTGAATACAGTGCTGTCCCTGAAACGTGAGGAAAAGCAAAAAGCCCCAATAGACGTGGAGTCACTGAGAAATAACCTTGAAGGACTTAGGGAGGCGTTTCAGGATTTTGACTCCGAGGCAATGCGGGATAGGACAAACGCGTTGCGGAGCGTCGAGTCTGACGCCGAGATAAGCGACGCAATAAAAGATATACTAAAGAGCAAGTTGGTTGGCGAATACGACGAGGCTGTAACCCTGATCGACAGTCTGTTGGCGGAATTGTCTATTCGCAATAACACGCCGCCGGGTCAAGTCAAATAAAAAATGAAATTAGAAATCGTATGTGTCTTCATATTGGGTAGCGACAGACAGGAGGGTAGGATGAGAAGAAATGACAGGGAAATAACCGATATCGGTTTAATCGGGAGAATATTGGGCGAATGCAAAACATGCCGCCTTGCTATGGTGGATAACGGACATCCTTATGTAGTCCCTCTGAGCTATGCATACATTATGAATGAAGAAACCTTAACGTTGTTGTTTCACAGCGCTAAAGAAGGGCGCAAGATCAGGGTTTTAAACGAGAATAGCGCGGTATGCTTTGAAATAAGCAAGGAAGGCGACCCGGTTATTGCGACTGACTCGCCTTGCAGCGCGGGGTACTACTTCACAAGTGTTCACGGATTTGGGAACGCGGAATTCGTCGACGATGTGAACGAGAAGCGCCGCGCGCTTTCGCTTCTGATGAAACAACAGGCGAATATTGACGTTAACTTCACGCCGTCACAGGCGGACGGCGTATGTATAATCAAAGTTGTCTCGACTGAATTTACCGGTAAGATGAAACCCCATCCAGCCGTATAAGGTTCGATACGGTTCGATACGGTTCGATACGGGTCTATGCGGTTCTTTTAGGTTCTATACGGTTCTATACGGTTCTATTAGGTTCTATACGGTTCTATTAGGTTCTATACGGTTTGATAATAAGGTTCGATACGGTTCGATTTTGCTGATTAGGGTGATTGCTCAGGTTCGCGTCGTTTTTCCAGCCAAACATTGTAGCTGATCATACTGACGATGATCACTACGCCGCCCAGCAAAGAAAACCGACCGGGCGTCTCGCCGTACGCCAGCATGACCCACAACGGGTTGAGCACCGGTTCCAACGCTGTGATAAGGCACGCGAGCAGCGCCGGCGTACTTTTAATCCCAACCGAAAAGAACACATAGGCCAATCCCACCTGGAGAACGCCCAAAAGAACCGCGGCGCCCCAGGCGTACGGACCAGCGGGCGCCTCAAAAAAGACAAAGGGTACTCCAATCGCAGCGTTGAGCATGAACCCGAGATATAAGGCGTCTTCAGGTATTGTGTCCGGTAATTTGTTACATACGCACATTCCCGCAAAAGCAAAGCCGGAAACAATAGCCCATACATTACCCAGCAAGCTCCCTGTATTCAACTGGTCCATAAAGAACAGCGCCATTCCCACAATTGTAACGGTTACGGCGACCAAATCCCCCAGCCGCGGTTTCTTCCTGTATATAACAAGATAGATCAATATTACGAAAATTGACGAGGAACTGAATTGGAGCAAAATAGACGCCGCAGCGGACGTCATTTTATTGGCGACTACAAAGAAAGTGGTTGTACCGGACAGAAATATGGCTGTCAGCACATTCCCACGCGTAAAGCTCACCTTGAAACTCTTTCGATAGATTATGAAAACCAGCACAGCCAATAAGCCGCGCACCCCGTTGATGCTCATAGCGTCCCAGGGGACTGCCCGTATCAAGAGCCCGCCCAAACTCCAGCACACAGAAGCGGCTACGATCAGGAGAGGCCCTTTGCGCCTGGATATAATATTCATTGGCGGCTTTGGAGTCGTAGGAGTTGTTGGCTTCGTTGGCGGTATTAGCGTTGTTTGCGCCATTGGCGTTGGTTGCGCCATTGGCGGCTTTGGAGTCGTTGGATTTATTTGCGTCATTGGACAAACCCCGCCCCCATTTGCTGCAGCCTGTCGTCTTTCCTCTCGTTCCTCTCATCGAGGCCGAAATAGGCTGATAGGATATCTCTCGCCACAGGCGCGGTATAGGATCCCCACACCCCCCTCTCAATTACGACGGCAACCGCTATTCTGGGGTCGTCGGCAGGAGCGTAGCAGACAAACAGCGAGTTTGAAGACTCATCCTGCGTAGCTTCCCTCCCCGTTTCAGCGGTTCCGGTTTTGCCTGCCACGCGGTATGGGAAGTCAATGAAAGCCCTGTATGCGGTGCCGTCAAATTCACTTGTACTTGCAACCATTCCTTCCTTAACGGCGTTGATGGACTCCGGCCATACGCCTATATCCCGCATCTCAGGCTCGGTAACCTTGACTATTGAGCCGTCATGCCTGATAACCTGTTTTGTTACAAACGGTTTATAGAAAGTCCCCCCATTTGCCAGCGACGCCATGTAACAAGCCATTTGCAGCGGCGTAAACGAGTTGTAGAGCTGTCCGATCGAGACCTGGGCCGTGTCGGCCGGTCTCCAGATGTCGTTGAGTCTATCCCTCTTGAACTCAATTGTCGGCATCAGGCCGGTACTCTCCGACGGCAAATCGATCCCAGTCCTGACTCCAAGGCCAAAGGCCCTCCCCCACTTAGCCAGATTAGTTATCCCGACGCCGGTCACTTTGGCGTCGCCGGTGACGTGGTCATCGTTATTTCCTGCGCCGATTTTGTGAAAAAAAACATTGCACGAGGTCTCGAGGGCTGTCTTCAACGACAACCAACCATGTCCGCCCTCGAGGCACCTGAATACCTGGCTTCCATAGTACACCCTGTAGCCGTCATAAATGAGCGAGTCTCGTGAAATGATTCCCTCCTCGAGGGCCGCAATTGCCGTCAGCGGCTTAAAGGTAGAACCCGGAGCGTATGTCCCCATGATTGCCCTGTTATAGGAACTCTTATCCGGATCTACCATCAACTCGCTTATCGCGCGTTGCGCCTCTCTGTCGTCCGGGCCTTTTAAGAATATTGCCGGGTCAAACGTGGGGTAGCTTGCCAGGGCGAGGACTTCACCCGTATAAACGTCTATAGCCACTGCGGCGCCGGCTGACGCGTCGCCGTGATTCTGCTTACTGTCAGTATCCGTGTAGCCGTTGAATTCCATATTTCTTATATAGTTAATGTTCCGCTCGAGAGATTCCATCGCAACCTTTTGGAGGTCAAGGTCTATTGTGAGGATGACGTCATTGCCGGGTATTGCGTTCCGCGCTTCAACCTGCTTGACTGAGCCATCCTCCGGAGTGACCTCTACACGCTTTTCTCCGTCGCGTCCGCGCAAATAAACTTCATTTTGATATTCCACGCCCGTTATCCCCACCGAATCCGCCATTGTGTACCCGTTTGACTTTAACTCCTCATAGCGATTTTCGCTTATAGCCCCCATATAACCCAATACATGGGCGATAATGGCGGCGTCTATATATTCCCTGACCGGTTCGACATTAATAACCAGCCCGCATAGCCTGTGACCGTTTTCCTCAATCTCGGCAATTGACAAAGGATTTATATCCCTGGCGATGCAAACTGATTGTCCAGTTTCAAAAGCCCCCCTGGACATCGTTATCATATACCTTAACGACATTATCCTGTAGGCCTCGTCATTTGTATAGCCGGCGTCAATATTGTAGAATTCCTCGCCTCTCATGAGCTCAAACAGCACCCAAGGATCTGTCACGATATTATCCGGGTCGACGCCAAGGGCGTTTCTCTGCCAATTTTCAGTGTCCGCGAAGTCTCCCATGGCAAATGACATATCTCCATTCTCATACGCAAGGAACCTTGCGAGGTCTTTTAACCATGAGTCGTTGTTCTTTTGAAGTATTCCGGTAACTGCCAGAAGAGTTTCATTTAAGCCCGCGTCGTCGTCCAGCGTATCAACAATGTGCAGTGTGAAAATGTCGGAGTTGATTGCCACAGGTATTCCATTTCGGTCAAGAATGCGGCCTCTTGGGGCAATTTCAGTCACTCTTCGCGTCTCGTGGACAACTGTCTGTTTGGGAACGTACTGCCAGCCCTCGATGATCTGCAGCTCAAAAAGCCTCAGCAAAAGGAGCGCGCCTGTTAATATTATAAACAGGCTAAATACCATATACCTGCTTTTCAGCGAATCAGTAAATCTCTTGAACATCGATATCATCTCCAATATCATTAACCTTTTTTGACCGCAGCATCATAAACACCGGTATTCCGATAAGCGTGTTCAGCATCGCGGCAGGCAATATGATCCTCGCGAAAGCATATATAAACCCCGCGCGGATTTCTGCTCCGCTCCCTATGATCGGTACTACATATCCGAACAAATAAACGCACGACTCAAACAACACAGAGATTACGTATGTTATCAGGGTCACGGTTAGAATTTTCTCACCTTTGTGTTTTTTTGAAGACATACCAGCCAGCACTCCCGCATAGAGTCCAAAAAGGGCTTGTACCCCCAGGGTTTTACCAGTCATTGCATCCATATACAAACCCGTGAATAAACCGGTCGCTCCGCCATAAACGCTGCCTTCGATTATTCCTGTAATAATCGATATAACAAGAGGCAGGTTCGGTCTGACACCAAAAATACTGACGTGTTCAACCACTGAAAACTGGAGCGGTAGCGCCAGTATAAAAAACAACACATTTAAAATGGCTTTTACCGGAATTTTTCTTTGTTGAATTTTTATAGTCCTATTTTTCATCGTCATATATCCATTTTTTTATCGTATGCTATCCACTCTTCATCGTATTCTGTCCAATTTTCATCGTATGCTGTCCAATTTTCATCGTATGCTATCCATTTTTTCATCGTCTGCTATCCACTTTTTCATCGTCTGCTATCCACTTTTTCATCGTCTGCTATCCACTGCCCCGGCCTCCATTTCGTCGCTGAAGCCGTACATGACAAATACCTCGTCAATTCTTTTCAGGTCCGCAAACGGTTCCACGATCGCATATCTTAAAAGCCCGTTTCCGGTCTGCATCACGCTTAAAACAGTCCCTATTTCGATTTCTCTGGGGAAAATACCCCCGATGCCGGAAGTCTCGATTATATCGCCCGGCGACACCTCTGTTTCACCGGGGATCAGGTCTATCCTGCAATATCCTTGTTCCTTCAGAGTTATATCTCCCCTTACGACGACTAGCCCGCCCTCTTGACTTCTGATCCAACCGCTTACTACGCACCCCTCGTCAATCAGAGTTATAACTTTTGACGTATTCATTCCGACGTCAATTGTCCTGCCAATTAGCGCCATATTTGACGACACGACCGGCATATCCTCAGCTATACCGTCGCTTTTCCCTCTGTCGATTTTAAAAACGCTAAACCAATTGCCAGCTTCTCTTGTTATAACATTGCCGCCTACAAAAGTATAATCAACGAATTTACTCTTCAGGTTCAGGAGATTGTGAATTTCTCCGAACTTGTCCCTTTCAGCGGTCAATTCCCTGTTTTGCTTTTCCAGTTCCTCGACCCTTGCCCTTAGTTCTTCGTTCTCCGCGCGCGCTTTATCAATGTTAGAAAAGATAGCGAAATTTGAAGTTACAGTCGCAGTCAACTTGGAAAACAGAGCCTGTAGGGGGGCAAACGGCTTGAGAGCCGCGCTGGATATCCAATCCAAATTCCCCAGGTCATTTGATGAAATAACTATCATTATTATGCAAATCAGCGTAAAAACTAAAAGCAGAAAGGCTCTGCTTTTTATAATATTCTTCATATATCCCTGCCGCAGTGTCTTTGTTTCCCGTATTTTGTAACCGCGTCTTTGGCGTTTGCGCCTGCGCCGCCGCGCCTTTGTTTCGTGGTTTTTGGCGCCTGTGTCTGCGCCGCCGCGCCTTTGTTTGCCGGTGTCTCTGCTGCCTGTACCTGGCAGCCGCGCCTTAGTTTGCCGGTGTCTCTCTACCGCCGTTCCTCTGTTCCTTATTTTTTTGCAGTCTGCGCCTTACCGTCGCGCCTTTGTTTCGTAGTTTTTGGCGCCTGTGTCTGCGCCGCGCAGCGCCATAGCTTGCCTGTGTCTTTGCTGCCTGTACCTGGCAGCAGCGCCTTAGTTTACCTGTGTCTTTGCCGCCTATGTCTCTGCGCCGCACCTCTGCCGTCGGCGTTCATGTTTTAAATGGCTGTTATCCGAACCTGTCCGCAGGTATCAGCATCGTCTTGCGACTGTCGAGTTCATCTAAAACCATCCCTGTACCCAGCGCCACACAATCCAGAGGATTATCCGCTACAACTGCCGGCATGCCGGTTTCCTTTGAAATGAACCTGTCAAAGCCCGATAGCAGGGAACCGCCCCCGACGAGCACTATTCCCCTGTCATATATATCCGAAATCAACTCGGGGGGTGTTTTTTCCAAAGTGAATTTTATCGCTTCAATAATTGCCGATACCGGCTCGTTAAGCGCCTCAAATATACCAAACCCTGATACGACTATATTTTTGGGAAGGCCTTCAATAATATCCCTGCCCCAGACTTCCATAAAATCTTCATTTGGCTTTGGGTAAACCGAGCCGATCATTATCTTTATTTGCTCCGCCGTGCGTTCCCCTATAAGCAGATTATGCTCGCGTTTTAAAAAGTTGATTATCGCGTTGTCAAATTCATCGCCTGCGCTCCTCAGAGATTTACTTGTTACGATCCCACCAAGCGATATCACCGCGACTTCGCTTGTGCCTCCCCCAATATCCACCACCATATTCCCGGTTGCCATATCGACGGGCAAACCGGCGCCTACCGCCGCCGCCAACGGTTCCTCTATGAGGTATGCGTTTCTGGCGCCGGCTTGTATAGCCGCGTTTTCGACCGCCCTTCTCTCGACAGCTCTGATTCCTGACGGCACAGAGATTACGACCCGTGGTTTTGTCAGGAGCCCCCTTGCGCTGACTTTTCTAAGAAAGTACTTGATCATTGCTCTCGTAACGTCAAAATCAGCTATTACACCATCCTTCATCGGCCTGATTGCCACGATGTTTCCCGGAGTTCTGCCAATCATCTCTTTTGCGCTGTCGCCCACTGCTAATATAGAGTTGTTATTCTGGTCGATCGCGACAACAGACGGCTCTCTCGCAATGATTCCAAGCCCTCTGACATGCACCAGAGTATTTGCCGTGCCGAGATCTATACCAATATCCTGTGCAAACACGCCCACCCTATATTGTATCCTCCACTAAAAAAATCGATGCCCACAAGCCTTAAGCATATCGTCCAGCTTAACAAGAGGAAGCCCCATAACATTGAAATAGCAACCACAAATCTTCTCAACCAATAACGCCCCATAACCTTGCACAGCATACGCCCCTGCTTTGTCAGAAAACTCACCTGTATCCAAATACCTCTCCGCCATACAGCTGTCTATCATCCGGAATTTTACTTTAGTCGTCTCAACATCCCTCAGATGCAGTCCAGAATCAGCGCAAACAACGCAAACACCCGTATGAACAAGATGCCATTTCCCGGACAGAACCTCAAGCATCCGACCAGCGTCGCGCCGGTCAACCGGTTTCCCGAAGCATTCGCCGTTTGGCGCTTCAACTACGGTATCGGCGCCAATGACAATCATACCCCTTATATCAGTGTGCCGTTCCGCTACGATTGAAGCTTTTTTTGACGCAAGCTCCATAACAAACTGCTTCAGGTCCGTCGCGGTATTCCATGTTTCATCCGCGTCTGACGCTTCTATACCAAAGTCGGCGTTCAGCCGGCGCAGCAATTCCGCCCTTCGAGGCGACGCGGACGCAAGTATCATCCTCATATGGCTATTCGACTGCGTCATTCGTGCTTCTTTCGTCCCGGATTTCTCCAATTTCTCCTGTGTCATTAATATCGTTCATGCCGTTCATAACGTTCATATCGTTCATGCCATTCATATCGTTCATATCGTTCATGCCGTTCATATCGTTCATGCCGTTCATAACGTTCATATCGTTCATGCCATTCATATCGTTCATATCGTTCATGCCGTTCATATCGTTCATGCCGTTTACATCTCTTGCATCTACAAAGTCCCCTGTTTCCCCAGGGTCTTTGGCGTCTTTTTTGTCTTTTGGGTTCTTTATATCCTTAAAGTCTTTTGCATCTTTTGCATCTTTTGCATCTTTTCCATCTTTTGCATCTTTGAGCGCCTTCACTTCCCTATACGGTTCCTTGACATTAATACCCAACACATGTACATTTACTTGCCTGACCCTGAGCCCGGTCATCCCCTCAACATTTTCTCTGACCGCGACCTGAATCCGCTTTCCCACCTCGTTTATACGGCAGCCATACTCCATTGTCACGTATATCTCAAGAGTAACTCCGCCTTCATTTGCTTCAACTTTTACACCCTTACTGTAACTTTTCTTCCCAAGAAAACCTGCCAGCCCTTCGCTAACTCCGGTGCTTGACAGAGTAATCGAAGATATCTTCCCCATAGCCAGCGTCGCTATGCTGGCAATGACTTCATCTGCTATGTGGATTCTGTCTTTTAGCGCTTCGCTCTTAATAATATCACTCATAAAAAACCTCCTCTATTCTTCGTCAAACTCAGTCTATATTGCCTATAAACCCTTAAGGCGCCGTGAATGAATCCTGCCCATCGCCCCGCGCCTCAGGCGCTGCCAACTGTGCGCGGAAATGGAAGTACATCCCTGATGTTTGACATGCCGGTAAAGTACATCAGCGTTCGTTCAAATCCCATACCAAACCCTGAATGTTTTACTCCTCCATACTTTCTCAGATCGAGATACCAGGAGTACTCGTCTATGTTCATCTGTAATTCCCGCATCCTGCGCTCCAAATGATCCAGTCGTTCCTCCCTCTGACTTCCGCCGATGAGTTCCCCCACCCCCGGAACCAAAAGGTCCATTGCGGCAACAGTATTGTTGTCTTCATTCATCCTCATATAAAAAGCTTTTATATCCTTTGGGTAATCGGTCACAAACACCGGGCCGCCAGCCACCTTTTCAGACAGATACCTCTCGTGTTCGGTTTGCAAATCGCACCCCCATGAAGCCTTGTACTCAAAAACGGCGTTGTTTTTCTCGAGGATATCAATCGCATCCGTATACGTCATCCTCTCAAACGTGGCGTCCATCACATTTTTAAGCCGTGAAGCGAGGTCTTTGTCAACATAACTGTTTAAGAAATCCACTTCATCAGGGGCATTTTCAAATAAGCGCCTTATAACATGCTTGAGCATATCCTCGGCAATATCCATATTATCATTGATATCCGCAAACGCCATTTCAGGCTCAATCATCCAAAACTCTGCAACGTGCCTGGGTGTATTCGAATTCTCAGCCCTGAATGTGGGGCCGAACGTATAGACTTTGTCAAACGCATGGGCAAACACCTCCGCCTCAAGCTGGCCGCTGACGGTTAGATTTGTCTCTTTGCCAAAAAAATCCTTGGAATAATCAACGTTTCCCTCCTTGTCAAGGGGTATATTTTTGGGATCAAACGTAGTCACTCTGAACATCTCACCCGCTCCTTCAGTATCACTTGACGTAATAATAGGGGTGTGGACGTATATGAATCCATTACTCTGAAAATATTCATGAATTGCGAACGCCACCACTGATCTGATCCTGAATACGGCGCGAAGGACGTTAGTGCGCGGTCTGAGATGGGTTATCACCCGTAGAAACTCGAGTGAATGCCTCTTCTTCTGTAGTGGGTATTCCGGCGGGCTGGCGCAAATAATATCCACATAGTCAGCCTTAAGTTCAAATGCTTGTTTTTCGCCGGGGCTTTCCGTCAGTATCCCCTCCGCAGAGACCGATGATCCGCTGAGCAATGTGACGGCCTGCTGGTAGTTGGATATCCCGGATTCAGTTAAGACAATCTGTAAGCTCCTGAAACAAGAGCCGTCGTTGAGTTCAATGAACCCGAAGTTTTTCATATCCCTCGAAGTCCTGACCCATCCGTCTACTCTCAATCTTTTTCCAATATACTCACTCGTGTCTTCGTACAACCTGCTTATCTCGGTTCTTTTCATTCCGGCGCCCCCATCGCTTTTTACGCAATTGATCGTAGACACATGTTGCTCACTCCAGCTGTTTTCATTCCTGCGTCTCCTTCGTATATTATACGCTTTGTTAGCAAAACCTGTGAGGCCCTAATTATAGCATACGGCAGACTCCGTCCGCAACCTAACAATGGGCAGAATAACGTGGAGTCCGCCGTACCTAACTTGTAATCCATCTTTCGACCCCCCGAGGGTTGTGGGGTCGAAGTATGTCATGCGAATTGATGGGTTGCAGTATGTTATACAGATTTCTGACTGT
>JGI24702J35022_10001529_pt1 | contig 14336 bp, 14 predicted proteins | sample TergutTh196P4_FD_35022 | JGI IMG/M metagenome (IMG submission 35022)
CCCCCCCCCCAAATTAACATTCATTTTAACATTCGAATTTTTCATGATTTTTCTCCTTGGAAAAATTGTGAAACAGCTGTGCCCATCCGAGGACTACGGCGGAGTACCACCTACGTCCCCGGCTCTTTAATATGCGCATTATCGTCTGAGCGGCAGGAAATGTCAAGGAGAAAAAAATTTTTTGGGGGACTTTTCCGCGTCCTCCCGGCTTTTTGTTTCGAAAGTCTTGCGAAAACGTATTTTTCAAGCTAAAATTATACGCATGGCGGTCTTTTTCCGGCTGTCAATCGACCTTCGACTTCTCGATCATTACGTTTTATGGCCAAGAAAGCAAACTATCTCGTCATTCTTCAACGGAAAGGAAGCCTCAGCGCCTCGCAACTTGCCGAAGCACAGGAGATGGCCCAATCGACGGGACTTCGCGTTCGGGAGGCGATTCTTCGACTCGGATACGTCAGCAGTGAGGAACTGACGCAAGCCATCGCAGAGGAATACGGACGCGAGTACATCAACCTCACTGGTGTCGTCATTCCGCCGTCGATCATCGAACTTGTTCCGGAATCGGTCGCCCGGGAAAACGCCATTTTGCCGTACCAAGTCGACGGCGAAACGCTTCGGGTCGTCGTCAGTGATCCGAACGACATTGAAACCTTCGACAAGTTGCGTTTTATTTTGAACCGGCAGATTGAGCCGGTGCTCGCTCCGCGCGAATCAATCCAAGAAGCGGTCAACCGGCATTATGGGCAGTCGATCGGCGAAAGCGCCGACTCGCTGANCCAGGAAATGACCGACACGCAGATCGACTTCACGGAAACCGCCGGCGTATCGATTGCCGACGTTGCCATCGGAGACAGCGACGCTCCTATCGTTCGACTAACAAACCTGATTATCGAGGAAGCGGTCCAACTTCGAGCTTCCGACATTCATATTGAGCCGTTCGAAGACCGGGTTCGTGTTCGCTACCGTATCGACGGCATCCTCGTCGAACGAGACGTGATTCCCAAACGACTCCAGGGATCGGTGCTGTCCCGATTCAAGATTCTGGCAAGGCTCGACATTGCGGAGCGGCGCCGAACGCAGGACGGTCGAATCAAACTTTCCCTGTTGGATAAGGAATTGGACCTCCGGGTCAGCGTGGTTCCGACCAACCACGGACAGTCGGTCGTGATGCGGCTTCTCGACAAGGATAACATTCGGGTCAGTTTGACGCAGCTCGGATTCGACGAACGGGACTTCAAAAAGTTCGGGACGCTGATCCGCCGCCCGAACGGAATTATCCTTGTTACCGGTCCGACCGGTTCCGGAAAGACGACGTCACTCTACGCCGCGCTGAACGACTTGAACACGCCAACCCGAAAAATCATCACGGCGGAAGACCCCGTGGAATACTACCTGCCGGGCATCAATCAGGTCGAAATCAAGCACACGATCGGCCTCGATTTCGCCCGGGTGATTCGAGCAATGTTACGCCAGGCGCCGAACATAATTCTCGTTGGAGAAATGCGGGACTTGGAGACCGCTCAGATGGGAATCCAAGCCTCATTGACGGGACACTTGGTTTTCAGTACGCTCCACACGAACGATGCGCCCGGTGCTATTACACGTCTCGTTGACATGGGCGTTCCCCCTTATTTGGTCTCCAGCTCGGTTATTGGCATTATGGCTCAGCGTCTTGTGAGAACAATTTGCAGCAAATGCAAGAAACCTTACGTACCTTCTGAACTTGAGCTTCGGGAGGCAGGCATCACTCCCGAACAGGCGGCCAAGGCAACATTCATGAAGGGACGCGGTTGCGGAAACTGTAACAAATCGGGATACCGGGGACGAATGGCGCTCTTCGAACTGATGATGATGACGGCGAAAATTCGGGAATTGACCTTCAAACAGGCAAACACCTCGGAAATCCGCAAAGCGGCCATCGCGGAAGGCATGCACGTCCTCTACCATGACGGAATCCGCAAAGTGCTCCGGGGACAAACGACCGTCGAAGAAGTAATGCGCGTCGCCCGAATCAATGAACTATAGAGAAAAGTACGTCAATCATTGGCGTTTTAGCCGCAAAGCGCCGGATTCAAAAAGGAGAACTACATGGCAAGATACGTTTACGTCGACAATTCCAACGTTTGGATCGAAGGAATGCGTGTTTCCGCCGTCGAAAACGGGTTAGCGTTCGATATCTACGACGCCATTGACCGTAATGTCACCGATCGTTGGAGTTACGACTTCGGCAAACTGCTCGGAATCGTCGGTGGGCAGCGGAATAGGTTGCGCAAAGCCGTCCTTTTCGGGTCTCGTCCGCCACAAAACGACTCTCTCTGGGAAGCAGCAAGACAAGGCGGTTTCGAGGTCGTTGTCGAAGATCGAAATGCGCAAAACCGGGAAAAAAAGATCGACTCGGGAATTGCCGTCCGGATGGTCGAAGACTCTTACGAATTGATCGACAAAGAGAATGATGAAATGATTCTCGTTGCCGGAGATCGGGATTACGTTCCCGCACTGCTCAGCATCGGAAGACGCGGAATTCGCGCCATCGTTTATTTCTGGGACCACGCCGCTCAGGAACTCAAAGATGCCGCCGCCGAATTTGTCTCCCTTAACCCTCTGTATGCCCAACTAAAACGGTAGTTTTTTTCTTGCCGCCGTCGAAATTCGACAAAATTTTTGAGTTTTTTCCCTTTCCGGTAAACAATACATTGGAGAGCGGGTTCAGTCCGCCCGCACAAACCGCATGAGCACGATCTTAATCGACAAACTGTTGGAAACGGTTTTCGTCCGTGGGGCAAGCGACCTTCACATTGCGGTCGGTCAGCCGCCGGTGCTACGGTTGCACGGTCGACTCATCAAGCTCGAAACGAAGGTTCTCGAACCGGCGGACACGGTCGCCTTGATGAAAAGTATTTCGCCGGAACGCTGTCAGCAGGAACTGCAACAAGCGGGAAGTGCCGACTTCGGCTTTGCGTTTGGTGACAAGGCCCGATTCCGTGTCTCGATTTTCAAGCAGCGTGGCAATACCGGCATGGTCCTCCGGCAGATTCCGAACAAGCTGCTCAGTATGGAGCAGCTCAACACGCCGCCGGTAATGAAGGACCTGATCTTCCGCCCACGCGGATTGATCCTTGTTACGGGACCGACCGGTTCCGGCAAATCGACGACCCTGGCGGCCTGCGTCGACCACTTGAACGAGAACATCGACCATCATATTATCACGATTGAGGACCCGATCGAGTTTTACCACTATCACAAAAAGTCGACGGTCAACCAGCGGGAGGTCGGCGTCGACGTTCCGACTTTTGCGGAGGCGATTCGACGAGCTTTGCGTCAGGACCCCGACGTGATTCTCGTCGGCGAGCTTCGAGACCTCGAAACGATTGAAGCGGCGATCACCGCCGCGGAAACGGGCCACATCGTGTTCGGCACGCTGCACACGTCCAGTGCGGCGGGAACGATCAACCGTATTATCGACGTCTTTCCGACAAACCAACAGGACCAAATTCGCACGCAGTTGTCGACGTCGATCATCGGAATTCTGGCCCAACAACTCCTGCCGCGAATTGCCGGTGGTCGCGTTGCCGTTTACGAAATGCTCGTTGTGACCAGTGCGATTGCGAACCTGATCCGCGAAAACAAGACGTTCCGTATTACGTCGTCGATTCAGACCGGACACAAACTGGGGATGCAGTTGTTGGACGACCACATCTACAAGCTCTGGAAGGACAAAGTCATCACGAAAGAAGACGGCCTGATGAAGTCGAACGCACCAGATCCCCTCGCCGCCAAAATGGCACGATGGGAATCCGGAGAAGTCTCCATCGAAGACGACGAAATGGGAGAAACCGAAGTCGAAGAAGAAAAGCCCAAACGAAATCCGAAAATCAAATACGTGTAAAACCGGACGTTGATACCATGCGCGAATTGTCCCGATAGGGACAACATATTGGTAGAAAGGCTTTTCTTCTACCAATATGTGGTCCCTACGGGACCGATGCGATGAGGGCGGAACAGTGACAACAATAAGCAAGGGAGCAGTGGACAGGGCGGGCAGTGTTTTGCGGAGCGAACCGCAGAACGAAGAGTCCCTTGAAGTCCTCGACGCTTGGCGGACAAAGCACGCCGAGCCGTTACAAAAGGCGGTTGCGGTCATTGGAGAACTTTACGGAGAATCGACGCTAAACCTATCGAGTCGATTAAAGCGTTCCGTTTCGATTATCGAAAAATTGAAACGGCAACCGGAAATGAAATTATCGCGGATGCAGGACATTGCCGGTGTGCGGCTGGTGCCCGCCGTCGGATTTAGCACGGCGTTGTTATCGGCATTTAATGTTATTCGGGAATACGACTATAATGACAAACCAAAGGCGTCCGGGTATTCGGCTTATCACGCCGTTTTGAGTTTGAAAGAGGACCGATACAAGGATTTTCAGATTGAATTGCAGTTTCGCACTCATTGGCAACACCTTTGGGCAATGGCAGTCGAAACGGTCGGAATGTTTTACGGCGAAGCGTTGAAGGCAAGTCAAGGCAGTGGGGATTGGCTCGAATTTTTCAAACTGGCAAGTGCCGCCCTGTCGCACATCGAAAACAGGAGGTGTCCGCGAGGAATATGAAGGCAGGAATATTAAGGACATTCGAAGCGAATTGAAGGAATGGGGAAGCGAGAAAACGTTTTTTTCCAAATTGGCGGCAATTAAGGAAGTCGGCGAATGGGGCCCTGCGAAAAAGTACGATTATTGGCTTTTGGAATTGAACATTAAGAAATCTGAAAACAGAATATACGGGTTTGCGTCCAATCAATGGGAGACGGCAACGGCAATGTATGCGGCGAAGGAGCAAACGCCCGCTTGTTTGCGCGGCGATGTACAAGTCGTGCTCGTTTCGACGCAGCGTTTCAAAGACCTCCGTCAGGCGTATCCGAGTTATTTTTTAGACGTCGCCGAGTTCATTCGGATTTTGGAAGATTTTTGCGATTACGGTTGACCAATATACTGTCAACGGCCTGAAATTGTCATTTTACAGGACGTTTTTGTCGGCGAAAATGCGCCCTTAGTAGCATCGAGACGCCCGAATGCCGCGCCCTTATTCCCTTATCAGTGGTCCAATAAGGGAATAAGGGCGCCGGAGAGTGAACCCATTGATGCTACTAAGGGCGCACCTTTCGGCAAAACATCATCCCGTAGAAAAGACCATTTTCTACCCGTTTTGAGTGTAGCAATAACGAATGACCATAGACACCAAAATTCGGTTCCTCACTTGGGCAGCGGTTTTCGTTTGGGCTGTCGTCGTCGTCAACTTTTGTGTGTATTCGTTTTTGTGGATCGTTGCCGGAATGCTCGTCGGTCCGGCGTTGGATGGGAAAACCGTTGCTTGGCTGTTGATTCAAATTGCGTTACTGATTTTAATTCCCATTATTTACTTTTTCGTCGTCCGCCGCCTCCAATGGAATTTGCCCCCGGAAGAACACATCACGGACCAAATGAACATCAATAACCAATAACACTTTACACTTCCCATGCCATTACGTCGTCTCGGACAGGTCTTTGTCGACCTCGGATTCATTGATGAAGAGCAATTGGAACTGCTGCTGGAGGAGCATCTTCAGCGGCAAGGGGAGATGATCGGTCAGGCCGCGATCTCCATGGGCTTCATCAATGACGATCAGTTGGCGCACGCCTTGGCCGAACAGCTCGGAATGCAGGTCATCGGTCTTGCCGACCTCACGATTCCGCCGGAAGTCCTTGCGCAGCTTACGGAACCGATGGCGCAGCTCTACAAGGTGGTTCCCGTCAGTTTTCGAAACGAAATTCTGACGATCGCCATGTGCGAGCCGCAGAATATCATGGTGCTCGACGAACTGCGGAACTTCCTCGGACTCAACATCCGTGCCGTCGTGACGACGAAGCGCGACATCGAAAACGCTCTGACACGCTACTACGCTTCGGATGTCGAGAGCGTCGAGTCGCTCATTGCCGACATGGAGAACGACAAGGCCCTCCAGGACGCCGCCCGCGCCTTCGAGGAAAAAGGCGAAATCGACTTGGCGAGCATTGAGGCCCTCAGTGAATCCGCTCCGGTACGCAAACTGCTCAACATGGTGTTCCTGCTCGGTATCAAGGACCATGCCAGCGACTTGCATTTCGAGCCGTTCGAAGAGGAATTTAAAATCCGAATCAAGGCGGACGGAACGCTGTACGAAATGGTTCCGCCGCCACGACACTTGGCCTCCGCGATCACCACGCGCATCAAGGTCATGGCGAACCTCGACATTGCCGAGCGCCGTCTGCCGCAAGACGGACGTATCCGTTTGACGGTCGGCGGTCACCCCATCGATTTGCGAGTCAGCGTGTTGCCGACACTGTTCGGCGAAAGCGTCGTCTGCCGGATTTTGGACAAGTCGGTCATCAACTTGAGTCTCGACAATGTCGGTATGGACCACATGCTGATCCGCGATTTCCGAAAGACAATCGAAGTGCCCAACGGTATCTTTTTGGTAACAGGACCGACCGGTTCCGGAAAAACGACGACGCTCTATGCCGCCCTGTCGGAACTCAACGTCATTACCAAGAAGCTGATGACGACCGAGGACCCGGTCGAATACGACATCGACGGTATTGTGCAGATGCCGATCGATGCGGATATTGGTAATACCTTTGCGCAGTGTCTGCGCTCGATTTTGCGACAGGACCCGGACATTATTCTGGTCGGCGAGATTCGGGACCGGGAAACGGCGGAAATTGCGGTGCAAGCGGCGCTGACGGGGCACCTTGTGTTTAGCACATTGCACACGAACGACGCGCCGAGCACGGTTACGCGGCTCAAGGATATGGGTATTCCGGCGTTTTTGATTACGGCGACGACCAACGCTATTTTGGCGCAACGGTTGGTACGAACAATTTGTCAAGACTGCCGTGAACAGTATACGCCGACGCCGGACCAGTTGTACGAATTGGATTTGACGCCGAACGACGTTGGCGGCAAAATGTTTTATCGGGGGCGCGGCTGTGTGTCGTGCAATAACACCGGGTATAAGGGCCGAACGGCGATTCACGAATTTATGATTCTGAACGATGAGATCCGGGACCTGATTATCAACGGTGCGTCTTCCGCTGACCTTCGGGAAGCCGCTTGGCGAAACGGAATGACCACTCTCCGCGAAGCTGGCCTCAGCAAAATACACGCCGGAATCACAACCATCGACGAAGTGGTAAGAGAAACAGTCTTGGATTAATTACTAATTACTAATTACTGGTGAATTAGTAATTAGTCATTAGTAACTAAAAAATCAACCCTTATCTAAAGATGCCACAGTTTAAGTTCGAAGCGATCGACAAGACCGGTAAGGAGATCAAGGACATTATCGAGGCCGCGACCGAGGACGAGGCCCAGGCGACGATCCGTCAGATGGGCTACCATGTGACGAAAATCGCCATTTACAAGGAGCGCAAAAAAACGGGGACCAAGAAAGGAGCCGACGGCAAGACCTTTTCGTTCGGTCGTGTCAAATCGAAGCAACTGATGGTTTTCACCCGTCAGCTTTCGATTCTCCAGGACGCCGGACTGCCGATCTTGCGGAGTTTGACCATCCTTATGAATCAGGCGAAGCCGGGGGCGCTCCGCAACAGCTTGATCGACGTGACCAGCGAAATTGAAAGCGGGTCCAGCCTCTCCGAAGGCATGGCAAAGTGTCCCAAAGCCTACAATCGGCTTTACGTCAATATGATCAAGGCCGGTGAGGCGGGCGGGGCGCTCGAAACGATTCTCCAACGTCTTGCGGAGTTCCTCGAACGCTCGGAAGCCTTGAAACGAAAAATCAAGTCGGCGATGACATACCCGATTTGCGTCATCTGTTTTGCCATGGCGATTCTGGCCGGTATTATGATTTGGATCGTGCCGCAGTTCGAAAAGATTTTCAAGGACTTCGACACGGAATTGCCGGCAATGACGATATGGCTCATGACAATCTCAAACTATGCGGTCAAATATTGGTACATGTTTCCGTTGATTCCGTTTTCGATTTGGCTCTTAATCAAGTTGACGACGAGTTTTGAGTTCGGTCGCAAAGGCTGGCATCTCTTCCTGTTGAAGGTGCCGATCATTGGTCCCTTGGTAGAAAAGACGACCGTGGCTCGAACGACACGGACCTTGGGAACGCTGGTAACGAGCGGCGTGCCGATTTTGGAGGCGTTGCACATTACCCGGGAAACGAGCGACAACGCGGTCTTTGAGGAGATGTACCAAAAGATTTTGGAGGCGATTCGGGACGGCGACACGATTTCGAATCCGATGAAGCTGCATTCCCGACCGGGCTTCCATGTCGGAGCGCTTCTGTACTTTATGTTTTTCATTCCACTCGTCGGTGCGTTGATTTACCTGATGAAGCTGAAGAATCGGATCATGGACGACATGGTGGTCAACATGGTGGATGTCGGCGAAGAGACCGGCGAACTGGACACGATGTTGTACAAGATTGCGGACGTGTACGATCAGGAAGTGGAAGCGGCAACGGATGCGTTGACGAGCATGATCGAACCGTTATTGATTATGTTCCTTGGCGGCGTCGTCGGTTTCATTGTGATCGCGTTGTTTTTACCGCTGATTAAGTTGATTACGTCGCTTTCCGGCGGCGGCGGTTGACATTTAGCCGGTACTCCGGTGCATGCCCCGGACTCCGGCGCAAGAGCCGGGGACGGAGCGGTACTTGTCAACAAGAGCCGGGGACGGAGCGGTACTCCGCGCAGTCCCCGGATTGAGCAAAATTAAGATTTTTTCGTTGACAAAAAATGCTTGTCAGTGGACAATGGAATAATTGACAATTGACGATGGACAATTGACAAAGAGAGCCGGGACCTGTGGTCCCGGTACTTCCCCGACAAAATCAGAGTACAGGAGACAACCATGAACTCCAAGCAGCACAGACCACAAATCGATGACACTTTGCCCTCCCACCATTGTCAATCGTCAATTGTCAATTGTCAATTAAATTGTCAATTGTCAATGGTCAATGGTCAATTTCCGAAAGCGTTTACGCTGGTCGAGCTTTTGGTCGTCATTGCGATCATCGGCGTCTTGGCAACGCTGATTACCGTCGCCGCGACCGCCGCGAGGCAGTATGTCAAGGTCAGTCTCATCAAAACGGAGATGGGCCAAATTGAAATGGCTCTCGAACAGTACAAAACCGAATTCGGCGAATATCCGCCGGATTTCACCGATTCGACCGCCGTCTATCGACACGTTAAAAAACGTTGGCCAAGATTCGATTTGCCGGGCGGATCAACGCAGGCCGCCGAACGTGTCGCGCAGGCGATGACCAGCATTTACCTCGCCTCAACGGTATCAACCGCGCTGGCACAGTGCCAGCCGGATATTTCCCGTAATAACCTCACCTTTAGCACTGCGGCGCGTTGTGTCGGAGCGCTGCCATTCTGGCTCGGTGGTATTCCCGGATCGGACGGCAAGTTTCTCGGGTTTTCCGCCGACCCGCAAGCGCCCTTCGGACGATTTTCGTCAGGCCCCAACATCGGAAGCACTACCACCGCTGCCGATTTCGACATCGGCTCCATGGACAAGAAAACCTTCATGGACCTGAAACTTGGCGTGAATGTCTTTTTTGTAACAGCCGACAAGGTCAACAATGAGACGTTTCCGGTTCTCATGCAATCCTCCGGTAGCGGCGAGGGATTGCCTTACATTTACTTTCGTGGGCGTTCCACCGGCGGTGGAGAGGCATACGTTGTTCAAGACCCTTGGAACACTGCAACCAGTCTTCTCCCCAAATACTACCCGCTTAGTAAATTCTTTAGCAGTGCTTCGGTGGACGATGTTGTCGTGGCGTATGCCCGCTCCGGCGATCCGTTCAATGCGACGGCGGCCCAACAAACGCCGGTTGTTTGGTATGAGTCGGAAAGGTATCAACTGATTCATCCGGGCTTGGATGGAAAATTCGGAGGCATCGGCAATTCCTCTTCCTCTACGGGTCCGTTCGACAGTAAGTATTTTAAAACGACGAGCGATACGGCCACTGGAAACAACCTTGGTCAGCAAGACATGGACAACATTGTGAACTTCAGTGGTCAGGGAGCGACGATCAAGTCGCTGTTACCATAACGGATAATTGGGAAACATTGGCATTGGGTATCGTCCCTTCGAGACAGCGCGAACTGCGACCTGCGGTCGCAGACGCATAGGAGAAAATAATGTCGACACAACAGATTCCCTTGACTTTGGAAAGCGTCCTCGAATTGTTCCGGGAAACACGGGAGCAAATGAAGGAAACCGACCGGAAGATTCAAGAAGCCGCCGAACAGATCAAGAAAACCAATCACGAGGTTGGAAAACTCAGTTCGAGTGTCGGAAGACTTGTCGAAAGTATGGTCGCCGGAAATATCGTTAAAAAATTCCAGGCGTTAGGACATAACATTAACAGATGTAGCCGTGATTCGTGCTTTGACAATTATGACTTGGACATTCACGGCGAAATCGACTTGCTTTTGGAAAACGGCGACATTGCCATTTTGATTGAAGTCAAGACCACCTTGAAAAAGGATGATGTCGACGACCATATCGAGCGGATCAAGAAATACCGGCGTTGTGCCGATGCAAGCGGCGGCGATAGAAGGCGTTACCTCGGTGCGGTTGCGGGGGCGTCTGTCTCGGAAGACACCGCAATATTTGCCCATCGGAAAGGAATGTACGTCATTGTCCAATCCGGCGACGCCGTCGAAATCGTCACGCCGCCGCAAGGTTTCACGGCAAAGGAATGGTAGTTTTTAGTTACTAATTACTAGTGACTAGTTACTAATGAGGTCTATTATGAACCCAATACGCAATGAAAAACGACGGATACGGTTGCGGCCGTCCTCCACTATTCACTATTCACTATTCACTATTCACTCCCCGAAAGCGTTCACGCTCGTCGAGTTATTGACGATGATCGTCATCATTTCGATGTTGGCGGCAATTTCACTGGTGGCGCTCAGTAGTGCGTACACCGAGGCCAAGATCGCCAAGACTCGCGGCACCATTGCCAAACTCGACGCCGCCATCCAACAAATCTTCGAGGAGTACGAAGACAGATTCGAAACGATGAGTCTTAGTTCGACACAGGTCACTGCCGTTTTTGGCGCATCGGCGACTGACGAGCAAAAAGCCCTCCTCAAACTTCACTTTATCCGCGACACGATGCGAATGGAAATGCCGCAAAACTGGGCGGAAGTCTTTGACTCCGCGTCCGCTTCATCGACGAAGGATAAACTGGGGCCTCTTCCGTTCACTGGTACCGGTTCCACTGCCGCCGCCGCCGAACCTGCCGTTTTATCGTACTATTATGACCTCTATAAAAAGTTTGTAAACAAGGGGGGAAACGCGGAAAAAGGGCCGAATCCGGCCGCACTCCTTTATCTGATTATCGCCAACCTCAATCCGGAGGCTCTCGAAAACTTTCACGGCAGTGAAATCGCCGCCGATCCAGACGACGACAACCTCCTGATGTTCGTCGACGCCTGGGGGAGGCCGATCCAATTTTTACGCTGGGCCCCCGGCTTTATGGGCAGTGATCGGCAACCGGATGTCCTCACAAAGACGGGCCTTACCGATTGGAAAGATGTTCGAAACACCGAGTGGAATGGCGGACCGAACGCCGTCAGTTCAACGACTTTGGCTGCCGCCGTGCCGCCGTCCCTTCGCCATGAATTCAACCGAGCCTGTTCCAATGAAGGAGACCCTTTCGATACGGAACAATACCAGAACGGCTGGTTCCTCTATCCGCTAATCTATTCGCCGGGACCGGACGGCATTTATAATATTTACTCCGACAAGGATGCGAATGCGCCGACTTCGCCGACCGGCACGGTAATCACTATCGGCGGCAGCACGGTCACAATGTTGGACCCGTTTGTCGATCCTTGGGGAATACCTGATCCGAACGGAACAAGCGGCGGGCACTTGGACAACATCCACAACCACCGCTATGCGGGAGGTTTTTAGGAGTTTTCAGTTTTCAGTTTTCAGTTGACGGTTTTCAGTTGATGGTGAGGTCGATTATGAATGCGCAATACAACTCAAGACAAACGGAATGGACACGCCGGTTCCCCACTGTCCACTGTCCACTGTCCACTGTCCACTACCCACAGTCCACTGCCAACTCCGGCATGACGCTCATCGAACTGCTCGTTGCGGTGTCGATCATGGTGTTGTTGGTGGCGGTCAGTGTGCCGATGTTCAAACCGATGCTGGAATCGCAAAAGACTTCCGGCGCCGCTCGGACGGTCGCCATGGCCCTTGAACGAGCAAAAGTCAGAGCCATGGAAACCGGCCAATACTGCGGTGTCACGTTCGAACGATTTGACAGAGAAAGCGTAGCGCTCGCCCAGAATTTTGCTCTGCGAATAAGATTGGTCAAAAACGTAAAGGATCGGTATACGTTGGATGATGGGTTTCGAGTGAAAGTCAAAGGGGGGGTGATCGGGTTTTATGCGTATAACGGTACTCAATGGATGCCTTCCCCCGATCCGCCGGATTGGGACGGCAAAGCCTCGCTGATCCAATTGGGCCGACAGGGAAGATTCTACAAACTGGTCGGTAAAAAACTTGAATCTCCTTTTGATGCCTTGGATCATCCTGTTGAGGATACCAGCGGCACTTATGTGCATCCGCCAGTCGAGTACCGGATCAAACGGCAACCGCGCCCGATGTTGATTCCGCCAATCATCATGCCGCGGGGGACCGTTGTCGATTTGCAGTTTTCCGGCGAAGGAATAAAAAACAAAGCAACGGCGTTTAATGACATCTCCAGCGATTCCGTTACCATTTTGTTTTCTCCGAGCGGCTCCGTCGACAGGTATTTTTTCGATGATCCTACTCCCATGGACGGGGTGCCGAGATATCCGCTGCACTTTTGCATCGGCGAATGGGAACGCGCCCTTTCGATCGGACACGAGGACGGCAAAAGCAATATTGACACGGCGTCGAATTTTTGGGTGACGGTCCATCCGCGTACCGGTGCCGTTCGCGTCTCGGAAATGAATACCTACCGAGATCCTTCCCTTGCCGCCCTGCCTAATCCGCCCACTCCCGTCGAAGAGGCCAGAAAATTCGCAACGGAAAACTTCGTCAACGTCGGAGGATTTTAAGTTAGTTAACAGTTAATAACTAATAGTTAATAGTGAGGTTTCTATGAATACAAAATGCAACACAAAACGAATGGGAACGTGGGGTCTGTCCACTATTCACTATTCACTATTAACTATTCACTCCGCGCAGCGGAGGGGCATTTCGCTGATGGAGGTGTTGGCGTCGACGTTTGTGATCGGCGTCGGTCTTCTCGGCGTCCTCGCCGTGATTCCCTTCGGCGCCTACCAAGTCAGCAAAACCAACCACGCCGACTACTGCGCCAATATGCTCAAAAACGCCGAAAGCGAAATAAAAATACGTGGTATGGCCAAACCGGAAACATGGTCGACGGCGTCGGCACCGTCGACGCTCAACAGCAATGGTAACGTTTCGGTGGTCAATACAACTATGGGGGGTAAATGTTTCAACTGTCAACGGTTTATTATGGTCGATCCGTTCGATATGGGAAATGACGATATCAACAATGATAATGTCCACCTCTACAAAATCGGACGAAATCTGGTCAATCAGGAAACGTGGCGTCAAGCGATGTATGGCCAGGATGACCTTCTATACACGATTACGGAGGAAGCCGCACGGCCCGTCTTGACGACGGCGGGAAACGTAAATACCGTCAGTAGCGGCAAATATTCGTGGTTTTTTACGCTCCTTCCCCCGGTAAATCAGCCCGTACCAAGTGGTGACATTGCTACAGTCTCAGGCACACAGATGATTGGCGATAGTGCCATGCGTTCAGAAGTCTCTGTCGACTTGCTCGGTTGTTATAATTATGTTCCCGGAGAAGAGCAAGTCGTCGATGTTCTTTATTCCTCCACCGACTACATTGAATACGCAAGTGCGGCACAACTGACTTTGGAAGCAAACACCGAGGCCGAACTTGACCTTTCCAAGACAAAATATATTTTCGTAACATGGACGTTTACACCCGCAGGTGGTTCCGACCCGCAGTATGTGGTTCCGGTTGACGGCGTCTGGTGTAAGGTTTTGAATTCCTCAACCGCAACACCTGGAGGTGGGGGGGTCAGGAAGACCGTTTTTGTCGACCGAAAAGTGTTTGTTGCCAATAACGTCCCGGATGATGATCCGACAAATAATATCGCCAGTCCCAAGGCCCTGATTGTTCCCGGTGTCCTTTACCATACGCGCGTTGACCACGTACCGTTCCAATAATTGACAACTCCACCTGCAAACGAGATGACGAAGGATTGTCCCGA
>JGI24702J35022_10001530_pt1 | contig 14324 bp, 10 predicted proteins | sample TergutTh196P4_FD_35022 | JGI IMG/M metagenome (IMG submission 35022)
ATTTTCCGCCCGATTCCTTGTCGTTGATATTTCTGTGATACAACAACATCCTCAATAAGTCCTGACTTACTGCCCATGTGAGCGAGATTATCCATTATAGCCAGAGCAAAAGTCCCGACAATTTCGCCATATATTTCTGCAACATACACCTGATAATCGGGATATGACTTCATTCGATTGAAGATTATCGTAGCTTCAGGCAACGCCAATACTTGGCCATTATCCATGTCCGGTTGCGCGAATAATCGCAGAATATCCGCTATGTCTTTTTCCTCTGCTGTTCTGATTATTAAGCAGTCATTATCTATACCATATAACTTTACTCCTGTTCTTAATACTTCATTTTCAATAAATCCTATAGAGTCTTTATATCTGCTAAACTTGCTTTCGGTGCCGACCAGCATATCAATACTGCGCTTTTTTCTTATATTCCTTGGAATGGCGCCGGTAATTTTCCACGTTGTTTCAATAGCTTGCAATCCATCCGGAATAATGACATAAAAATCATAATCGCTGTCTTCTCCGGCAGTTCCACTGGCATGAGATCCAAACAGGTATATTTCCAATGCCGGTACAGCGTTCAATATTGTTGAAACTATTTCATTTATTTCTGCATTATCCACTATATTCGTCATCATGATAATTTTGTTACCTCCCCGCGCAATTCCAACGCAATATCTGTGTTCTCGATACGAATGATGCTTTCTTCCGATTTTCTATAACTGGACGAATCCTGTTTTTGGTGCAAGATTTATGCAACATCGGTGCGAGAATTGCTATGAATGACTCTCATATATCAAGCATTTGCATGCATTAACCGATATTGCATCTTTGCGCTAATGATGCAAGTTTGGTGCAAGTTGGTGCTAGTCAGGTGTCAGTTTGATTGCTATCATTATCTCGCGCGAACCACATTGCGGTTGTTGTTTGGCTATCCAAATAGATGCGCCCCGAGTCTATGACATCTGGGGCATCTACGACATCTACTAGACATCTACGACATTATCTGCGACATTATCGTCAGTCATAAGTACCCCGTCGCCTCCCTGTGTATTAATACATTTGCGAAACGAATTTGTTAGATGTTTGTTAGATGTCACGGCTGACCCGCTGCTACAAAACCCCTCAAATCGTTCATCATTGATAACCCATTTGACTTTATTCAAATTTTTCCTGAATCGCCATGCTTAAAAATAAACCTTATCTAAACCTAATCTTTCGCATACGAAATCGTATATTCGCTTTGCGCTATTCGCCATACACTAATACCCCCTTGCTCTTTATTTCCCGCTGTAGGGTAACTCTGTCAGGTTTCGACAATTCCGCAAAATCACTGGCGGTATCAGCCACAACGTCCAGAGATACTCGCCTATTCATTATGCCAAGACTTACACCTTGTAGAAAATCAAGAGTATTAACGCCATCCTGTACCACAACCATTAGGTCTATATCACTGNTCTCAGTCGGCTTGCCGGCAGCGTAAGAACCGAATAAATAAATCCGCAAAACACCATCCATTTTTGAAATGTACGACACAAAACGATTGAATTCATCTCTCACGACATCGTTCATTTTCTCTATATGTTTCATTCTTTACCTCCAATATCGCCCATTACTAACAGTCGATTTGTCATAATTTTGGCTTCGCTCAAATCATCCATTGTCAACAGATGCTTTACATAGACATACTGCAGCCTTTCGTGGAATACCTCCCGGGCGTTGATGCGTAGTAAGGAACGCCCGCAACCATATTGATTGCAAGCGTTCCGGGTTCTGGTGGGGGAAGGTGGATTCGAACCACCGAAGTCACTGACAACAGATTTACAGTCTGCCCCCTTTGGCCACTCGGGAATTCCCCCATTCGCTTCCGCGATACTAACAGATATTTTTATATTTGTCAACCGCAAATAGCGAATCCTCAAAATTTTTCTGAACGCAACAGAACCTCGCCCTCGCTCCCGAACTACACGCGCTCGCTGTCCACTACAGCGGCAATGCCGCCATCGCAAGACAAAATCGAGCCGCTGATGCCCTTTGCCGCCGGCGACACAAGAAACGCCAGCGCCTGCGCGATCTCCACAGGAGGCATCGCCCTGTTCTGCCTGAAAAGCGTGGCCATCGGCATGTCATAAAGGCCATCCTCCGGTTTCCTGAAATCCTGCATGATCGTCGTATCGACGGCGCCCGGAGCGACGGCGTTCACGTTCACTCCGTTCGCGGCCCACGACGCGGAAGTGCGCCTCACCCAACGCGCGAGGGCCACCTTGGACGATGAATAGATAGCGTTCCCCGCCATTTCCGGGTCGAACGTGTCGACGAGCCTACCGATCCGCTCCTCCTCGCCGCAATTGTTCAGCAAGGCATCGACGGAGAACATGCCCCTGCTCGAATAATAGCCGGAGCATGTCAACGTCATGACGCAATTGCCCCTCTTCTTCTTCAACCACGCATAAAGCCCCTCGGCCAGCACGACTCCTCCGAAATAGTTGACCGAAAGTATGTAAGACAGCTTGTATATCGGGATCGGGCCGACTCCCGCATTGCTCACGAGCCCGTCCAAACCATCGGGGCACTGCTTCATCACCTGCGAAATAGCGAGCGCCCTGCCATCGGCGGTGCCAAGGTCCGCAACAATGTCGCCGGCATCGATGTCGATGTTTATGACATCATGCCCCCACGATTTCAAGATGCCGACGGTCTCCTTCCCGATTCCCTTGGTCCCTCCGGTCACAGCATAAATACCCATGCTACACCTCCATCAAGCGAGGTGCACGATAGCTTTTTTTATCAAGCCATCGCCACCATATTCTTCGATACTGATTCGAGCATAAAGATATTGACCCCCATACGAAATGAACACTGTGGCGCGATCCTTGTTCTCAATCACAGGCTCCGCAATTTTTGGGACTCCCGCAACCCAGCGGCTGCGATAAAAAAGCTCCACGTTTTCCCTGCCATAAACGTAGCTGTCGGTGCCGCCGTCATGCGGAGGGCAATAATCGATGAATTTGCAATCCTCCGAAAAGCATGCCGCCAGAGCGGCATAATCCTTTGCGGCCATCGCGTTTATTACGTTTTCAATCATATACGCCATCTCCTTCCAATTTGATGATAATTATATCAATATCACATGCGGTTTAACGAGACAATTTAACGTGTGGTTCGGACCTCTTTTCCAATTTGATGAAAATTATTGACAAACGCAAATTCGTTTGTTATCATTGCACACGTACACTTCTTCCCGATACGCCCGCCGCAAGCATGAATACGGCGTGCCACGGTGTGCAAAGTCCGCTGGTGTAGCTCAGCCGGTAGAGCAGCTGATTTGTAATCAGCAGGTCGGGGGTTCAAATCCGTCCACCAGCTCCAACGCAAAAGCCTTGCAAATGCTTGATATTACAGCGTTTGCGGGGCTTTTTCCTATGCGGTTTCCCCCACGAAAATCGGTCGAATTTCACGTTTTTTACCATGTTTCACCATGAGTTAAGGTGTAATTAAGGTGTAACTTTGGTACAATTTTGGGTCAAATTAGGGTCAATTTCTCATGCGCCCGCACGCACTCTCAGCCTCGCGCCGCATCAAACCCCTCCTTCACGTACGTTCACGTACGCCCTCCTTCACGCTCCGCAAGCAATTCCTCCATCGCCAATCCGGCAGCCTTCCCATAAGCGCGGACAAGGCCGCCCTTTCCCAAAAGGACCCCGCCGAAATAACGCACAACCACAACTACTGCGCCAACAACGTTTCGCCGTTGAATCGAATTGAGAAGCGGCAGCCCGGCCGTCCCGCGCGGCTCGCCGTCGTCGCTGTAGCGCGCCGCATCTGCAAGCACATACGCAAACGCGACATGCCGGGCTTTTTTATGCTGCTGCGAGATATCGTCGATGAAGCTTTTAGCGCCGTCTTCGGAGTCTACATCCGCAGCGTAAGCGATAAAACGCGACTTCTTGATAACGATCTCATGCGGCACAAATCATCCCACCAATCAAATTCAATGATAGCGTGGGGGTAGTCCCCCACTGAGTCCCCGAGGAGCGCGAGTTCGCTTATTTGTCGTCGAAAGCCGAGTATAAAACGTTGAAAACCGGGCCGAAATCATCATTTTGGGACGTCTCCGCCTGCTCGCAAAAATAACCCGCAAACACAAGCTCATACTCAGGATCGACCATGATGCACGCACCGCCGTAACCGCCGTGGTTGTAGCTGAGCGGGCTGCGCAGGAAGCCATGGTCGTCGGTCTTGTATCCCTTCAAGTCCCAGCCCAATCCCCAGTTCGCGCCAAAAACCCTGCCAAACCAAGGCGACGGCGGCACGCTCTCATTATGGTTGCGCGTCATCATGCGCACGGACGCGGGGGATAGCACGCGCTTGCCATTAAACGAACCCATCTGCAGCCACATCTGTCCGAATTTTGCCATGTCGTCAAGCGTGGACTTCAGCCCGCCGGATGCCCCTGTGTCCGTCATCATTCCTTCGCTGTTGATCCATTGGCCGCCTTTGAAAGATTCGTCGCGAATGACGAACCGGTCACGTTTTTCAACGGGCAAGAACCAATGCGTGTCCGTCATGCCGAGCGGGTCGAATATCTTTCGTTTGGCATATTGCTCCAGAGTCTCGCCGGTGATCTCCTCGATAATCGACTTGACAAGGTTATAGCAATAACTGGAATAACTGAACTTCGTCCCCGGTCTAGATGCAAGCGGGGCTTGCAGCATCAGAAGGCTCCTGGCTTCCTCCGCAGCTTCCCTGCTCTCTTCGACCTGCGGCAAGCCGAGCTTCTCGCGCGCGGCCATGAATTTCGGAACGAACTCCTCATACTCATATTCACCCACAATATCCTTTATGTACTTCCATTGCTCTTCGTCGTCAATGCCGGTCGTATGGCACAGCAACTGCCACATGATTACCTCGTCTTTGTGCTCGCCAACGAACTCCGGGCGGTATTTTTGCAATTGGTCATAGAAGTCGAACCAGCCATCTTCCTGCAAAATCGCCGCGCAGGTCGCCAGCACGGGCTTCGTCGATGATTGGAGCGGGAAAATCGCATCCGACCGCAACGGTCCGCCATTGGGCGTCTGGGTCCCATAATCGCCGTTGAATATGAGCTGCCCCCGCCGCAAAATCCTGAATCCCATGAATGCATGCTTTTTCTCATCGACCATCCTCCGGCAGTATTTGTCCAAATAATTCAGCCTCGGCAGGCAGACGCCAATCGTATCGGCCGCGTTGATCGCCGAAACAGGGATACTCTCGCATAATTTCATCGTTTTCCCTCCAGAAAGATTTTTATTGCACCACTCTCATTCTCATTTAAGTGGTTCTCAACATCAGCCAGCGTTATTGCTTCGCGTTTGATTTCATTAGCCACAAGCAGAAGATCGATGATGCAAACAGCAGCGCCCTTCGATTTAGTTATTCTTGTAATCCGGTTTATCTGGTCTTTATACATACCGGTGAAATGCCCTGCTACGAACATGAAATAGTATCGTTTGACATTATCGGCAAAATGCTCCCACCATTGATTCGGATTCTCAAGAATATCCCTACGTTGGTTCTCCTGCACATATCGCTGCATTTCATCTGCTTGCTCAATAGGAAGCGAGTAGCCTTTTGAATATGCTTTTGTATCAATGATGATACCATAATTATCAATTTGTCCGGCAGTATATATTATCCCATCAGGTTTACGGCTGCCTCCTAAATGCATCCCTTCATATCCACATTCCTCAGTCAACAACTGGAGCGTTTTCATCTCAAACAACCTGTTCTGTTTGCTGTCATAAGCCAAATCAACCAATGATAGGTAATCGTGTGGAATATATGTGATCGCTTCTCGTAATTCGTCTTTCGCATGCTCAAATTGCGACTGTGTTATCCCCATCCTCACAGGGATTATAAAGTCATTAATTGTATCGCGCCATGTGTAACTCTCCCCCTCAATAGCAATTTCAAGCCCTATGCTGACTAATCCATGAATATCATCATCAACAACCATTTTTGAAGATGCAATATTATGGCCTTCTAAGTAAGCTACAATGTTTTCTGCTGTTATTGAGCCTGCGCTTTCGCTTAGCAGCTTCACAATCAATGAGCGCCGCTTGCGCAGAAACTCTCTATCATCTTCCTTCGATGCGAGCATCTCATAACATAATGTCTTGAGAATGCGTCTATGGCGACTCGTCCCTTGTGATCTTCGCAGAGCAGTAAGACCTTTAGCCGTTATCATGTAGGCCTGCCCGATTGTCTCAGAATATGCATGGCTACCAATTGCGACAGTTACGACCTTTTCAATCTGCTCAACGAGTCCCAGTTTGGAAAGCCAACGCGCGATCATTCTCGCATATTTATCGGACGAGCCTTCCCAATTGTTGCGCATGGCAGTTTTTTCAGCATTGTCCGAACTCATTGAGAGCGAACGAGCCAGTATTGACTGTGGCATGCTGGTAAAACCGCCTTCACCGGAAAACCCTAATTGCCTGCCAATTTCAAATTTCGTCAGATGCGCATTTTCTTCTGCCAATAATGTCAGTACCCTGATTACAGGCGGATATGAGAGCATAGCGTCAACAAGGATTCTTTTTTCCTCCTCGTTCAGTTGAATGCTCGCTCCGCGAGCGTCGGACAACTCCAGTCCCGTATCCGTGATTGAAAAGGAGTCGTCTTCATACTTGTAATTAATAAAACCAAGACAATGAGCCCACCGAACATACCCATCAGCAGTCCAATTATCTGTATAGCGCTTATTGCCTTGCCCGGTAACTATCGCCTGCACGATAGCGTCGCAAGGAGCAGTGGAACGTATCGTTCTACCTGTTCCTACCAGATGTAAATAGGTAAGACTTAGAGGAGTGGCACTAAGAGCAGCAACCAATCCATCGCGAATGCTGCCTGGCGCGACAAGATCAGGGATTACCGTCTCCTTAATTCTGGTGTTTACATCGGAGTCAATATCAAAGACAGCAACCACATCACATAAGCTTCTGAAATTGCTCGGATTTTGAACCCACCCAAAAGTCCGGAACTTTACGTTCTCAATCTGTTGTATACTTATCATCTGCAGCACCTAAAAGTTCGTAATTAAAACTTCCTCACTTTCTCCTTTCCTAGTATTATAGCTCGAATTTGAATAATCATTCTCAATATGGGTGACAGTATACTTATCACACCAGTCTAGCAGAATTTTGTTACTGATTCCCTTGTGCGACAGCACATTGGACAGTGCAAACTTTACACCCTGTGCATCCAGTTTGTCAAGCAACTCATACAATTCAATTTCCTGCGTCTCTTTCCAATCCTTAAAGCCACGATTGCCATCATTATAACTACCTGTTGTAATGAGATACGGCGGATCGCAGTAGACCATGTCGTTAAAAGAGAGTTCGGACATGTCAAATGCATTGAACTCCTGAGCAGTAAAAATAATGCGTTTCGTTTTGATTCTTTCAAGAAACGCAAGCAAATTGCTTCGCATATTTTCCGAGAACTGGCTGCGATGCCTGCCAAACGGATTATTGTACTCAAGATTATTATTAAACCGGAACTGGTAGTTGAAAGAATAACACGTGAGCGTATATAGGTCAAGCGGATTCTTGGTTGAATTATAATACTTACGAAAACAAATGAATCCTGCTTCATTTTCTTTCGATAGTGAATACTCAGCTATCCTATCCTCGATATGGCGTAAAATCTCTTCGGTCTCTATCTTTTGAAATTCTTTAAACATATCAATAATTTTTGTATTCATATCGTTACAAATCACTTTGTCTGCGTTGATATTTATCCCAACATTACAGCCACCGGCAAATAAATCTACAAACGTACCGATTCTGTCAGGAAATATCGGCATCAACTGTGGCAAAAGCTTGTATTTGCCACCAATGTAGTTGAGGGGGCTCTTAATATATTTCATACGTTTATACTGGTATTTCACCCCATTCTCCGCAACAGACAGCAATGGGAATGATTTAGGTTTTGGAATATCCTTTCTGATATAGAAGAGATACTCACTTAGCGACTCTGTTATATTCGCAATTTTACTTTTATACTTGCGATATGGGATGCTATATCGTTTGTAGCTGTAGTCCAGACAATGCCGCTTCAATACCGATTCTATCTGCTCCGATGACATTAACCCTTCAGTGCTGTAGCTCATAATTATATGAGTGAATTGCGCTTTATCGATAAGGTCCTCAAACGTATCGAGGACCTCTGATTTTACGCAATATGATGACTTAATATCATCATAGGCTCGCACGCCCGTCACGCCAAATATTTCAGGCTCGTCATATCTGGATATCGTTTCAAGCAAATGGTAATTCGGCGCATATTGCCTTGAATTATATGGTGGGTCCAAGTAAAGTATGTCTCCGTCAATTTCACGAATCAGCGAATTTGCGTCAGTATTGTAGCTGTGATTAGAACGGCCATTATCAAGAACATCAAGCCGCGACATCTCAAATGCTTTGCATGCGCGTTTGTCCCATTCTTTCAGATAAGCTCCATAAGTGCCGGTAATATTCGATATGTACGGCACCCCTTCAATGAGCGAAGCCAGCAGATAATAATACTCTGACTCATTGATATGATCCGCGCTTTTCCAAGCCTCAATTGTATTGCGGACAAAATCAATACGCGCAGCGTTTTGTCCGGTCATATACATACGTTTGTTGTTATCGCTCGGAGCATAGTTGTCGGCAATAAAAGATGAATAGCACTCACTTCTTATGATATCAGTTTCTTCAAGATACTTCAATGGATCCGCAATGCCAAGACTTAGCAGTTTAGTAAACGCTGGTTTAATATTATTTTCAACTGTTGCTTTCTGGATGACATATGAGAAGTGTAGAAAGTCATTTGAATGAATTTCATACTTAGGCTTAAAATACCTGGCGACGCTCCCTGTTCCGGCAAATATATCACAGAAAACACACTCGCGCCCTGTAGTATTTTTGTTTATTACTGCTTCGATATCTCCAAGCAATTGTGCTTTACTTCCAATGAATCTCATAAATATGCAGCCTTTCACATCCCTGAACATCCTTGTTTCGTATTCTATCATTATCATGTCAGCATTGCAAGCGCAAGGTCAATTTTAGCATATTCTCTTATGTGTACAATAAAACGGACTTTTGACTTGCATGGCGCGACTTGCGCTATGTAATTTAAAAAATGCACCTTTCTTCATCGTCTCATTCACAAAATTTTCTACAATTTACCCATACAATTTTTCAATTTTTGTGGTATAATCATCTGCGTTGGAACAACCATCAAAACACCCTGAAAGGCAAGAATATGATAAAGCAAGTATTTTCAAAGGTTTTCGGCACCCACAATGACAGGGAGCTGAAAGCGATCGCCCCCATCATCGACAAGATTGAAAGCCTTGCGGACGAATACAAAGCCCTCACGGACGAAGCCCTGAAAGCAAAAACCGCCGAGTTCAAAGCAAGGCTGCAAAAGGGCGAAACCCTCGACGACATCCTGCCCGAGGCCTTCGCCGCCGCCCGCGAAGCCTGCGACCGCGTCATCGGCCTGCGCCCCTTCCATGTCCAGCTCATAGGCGGCGTCGTCCTGCACCAGGGCCGCATATCAGAGATGAAAACGGGCGAAGGAAAGACTCTGGTCGCCGTAATGCCGTCATACCTCAACGCGCTCACGGGCAAAGGCGTCCACATCGTCACGGTCAACGACTACCTCGCCCGCCGCGACAGCGAATGGATGGGAAAGGTCCACCGCTTCATGGGCCTGAGCGTCGGCCTCATCGTGCATGGCCTCACAAGCGACGAAAGGCGCGAGGCCTACGGCTCCGACATCACATACGGCACGAATAACGAGCTCGGGTTCGACTATCTGCGCGACAACATGGCTCTATACAAAAAGGACATGGTGCAGCGGGGCCACATTTTCGCAATTGTTGACGAGGTCGACTCCATTCTGATCGACGAGGCGAGGACGCCGCTCATCATTTCCGGGCAAGGCGACGAGTCCACTGAAATGTATAAAAATGTGGACGATTTCGTCGCAAGGTTGAAAAAAATCGTTTATGCCTCAACAGACGAAAAAGCGCAGGAAGACGAGTCGCTCGACGCAGACTACATCGTCGACGAAAAAGGGCGCACGTCCACCCTGTCCGCCAGGGGCATATCAAAGGCGGAAGCGCATTTCAACCTCGAAAACCTCGCCGACCTCGAGAACACAACGCTTTCGCACCACATCAACCAGGCTCTCAAAGCGCATGGCGTCATGCAACGCGACGTCGATTACGTCGTCAAGGATGGCGAGGTCATCATAGTCGACGAGTTCACGGGCCGCCTCATGCTCGGGCGCCGCTACTCTGAAGGGCTCCACCAGGCGATAGAGGCAAAGGAGCATGTCGAGGTCGCCCGAGAGAGCAAGACGCTCGCGACCATCACGTTCCAGAACTACTTCCGCCTATACGCCAAGCTCTCCGGCATGACCGGTACGGCACTGACCGAAGCGGAGGAATTCGGCGCGATTTACAACCTCGACATCATCGAAATCCCCACGAACAAGCCGCTTGTGCGCATCGACAATCCCGATATCGTCTTTAAAAACGAGGATGGCAAATACCGCGCGATCATCGATCAGATAGAAGTCTGCCACAACAAGGGCCAGCCGGTGCTGGTCGGCACCGTTTCCATCGAGAAGAGCGAGATTCTCAGCTCGATGCTCAAAAAACGCGGGGTCGCGCACAATGTCCTCAATGCCAAGCACCACGAGAAAGAGGCGGAGATCGTCGCGCAGGCAGGCAAGGTCGGGGCCGTGACTATCGCCACGAACATGGCGGGGCGCGGCACGGACATCATGCTTGGCGGCAATCCGGAGTATCTGGCGAAAAATGACTTGAAAAAAGCGGGGTTCACGGACGAGCTGATCGCCGAGGCGACCGGTTTTGCGGAGACCGCCGACGAGGAGATCATCGAGGCTCGCAAGCTGTTCTCCGATAGCATGGCAAAGCACCGAAAAGTCACTCTTTCGGAAGCGGAAAAGGTCAAGGAATCCGGCGGCCTCTTCATTCTCGGCACCGAGCGCCACGAAGCGCGCCGCATCGACAACCAGCTCCGCGGCCGTTCAGGCAGGCAGGGCGACCCCGGCGAGGCCCGGTTCTACATCGCCTTGACGGACGACATCATGCGGCTGTTCGGCTCCGAGCGCATCATGGGCATGATGGATGCGCTTGGCATGGAAGAGGACATGCCTATCGATAAAAAAATGCTCTCGAACGCCATCGAGACCGCGCAGCGCAGAGTTGAAAGCCGCAACTTCCAGACCCGCAAAAACGTCCTTGAATACGACGATGTCATGAACAAGCAGCGCACGTTGATATACGGCCAGCGCCAAAAGGTGCTCGACGGCGACGACATCAAGGACAACATCCAAACGATGATTTCAGAGGTTATTTCCGCTGCTGCCGGCGCCGGTTTCGGCGAATTCGAGCGTCTGGACGACGGCGCGCAGCTCGCGGAAGCCCTCGCGCCGCTCGAAGGGCTCTTCCTGCGCAAGGGCGAAATAAAGCTACCCGAATCGGGATTCACAAGGAGCGAGCTCGAGGACCTTCTTGAAGAAAAAGCAAAAGCAGCGTATTCCGCCAAGGAGCGCGAGCTTGGCCCCGCGCCCGGCACGGACACCCCTGTCATGCGCGAGCTCGAGCGCGTCATCATGCTCCGGGTCGTCGATGAATATTGGATGGAGCACATCGACGCGATGGAAGGCCTGCGCGACAGCGTGCGCCTGCGCGCCTATGGCCAAATCAACCCCGTCGACGAATACAAGCGCGAAGGCTTTGATATGTTTGAGGCCATGGTGGACGGCATGAAAGAAGAGGTCGTCCGCCGCATGTTCACAGTGCGCATCAGAAAGGACGACACCCTGCAAAGGCGCGGGGTCGCCCGAAACATCAACGCGCAGGCCGAAAACGTTGGCGGCGACGCTTCCGTCAAGAAGCAGCCGGTTAAAAAAGGCCAAAAAATCGGGCGCAACGACCCTTGCCCCTGCGGCAAGCTCCGCCCAAACGGCCTCCCCATGAAATATAAGGATTGCTGCGGGAGAAATGTCGTTTAAGGCTTTGTTCTGCGCAAAGACCCCATCAGTCCCGATGGTTTGTGGGGCGGCAGCCTCACGTCAGAAAGGTATATAAACAGTGTTATTTCGACGCAATATTGCACAAACCCCCGGCGAAGAGCGGCAGCCCCGGCACCGCCCGCTACCGGTTCAACGCACGCAGCAGCCCCGGCACCGCCCGCTACCGCTTCAACGCACGCAGCAGCCCCGGCACCGCTCGCAGCGCATCAGTTCGCCGTCGGCTGCAATCGCGCTCATACTGTCGGCCCTGTGCCTGCTGCATGGCTGCAGCTTCACTGACAACCCCGTCGAAACCCCGACGATTACGAACGAGCAGCAGCATGACGCGCCGGCCACCCATGACGACCCTGTCCGCACGGTGCCGGACCCCGGACAATTCACGCTGCGCTATGTCCCCGACAGCCCTCTCAATCCGATCACAGGCCTCAACCGGGACAATATCGTGCTGGCATCCCTGCTATACGAAGGCTTGTTCAGGCTCGACTCAAACCTCGGCGTCAGCGCCGTGCTCTGCGACAACTGGGAAACAGAAGACAACATCACGTTCAAATTCATCATAAAACCCGATATAGCAATGAGCGACGGCTCCCTGTTGACTGCCGAGGATGTCGTCTATTCCATAACGCAGGCTTCCCAGAAAGGCCGCTTTGCCAATAGGTTGAGCGTTATAAAGAGCATTACCGTCGATGAGGAAGAATTTCTGACATTCTACATCGTGCTTCGTTCCGCAAATAGGAATTTCATCAAGCTGCTCGACATTCCCATCATCAAATCAGGATCGATAGACCACCAGATCCCCCCCGGCACCGGCCCATACATATTCGCCGGCGGCAATGTCATGCAGCTCGCGCCTTTCATCAGGCACAGGTCATACAATTCGCTGCCCGTCCCCATGATAAAGCTCATCGAATGCAAGGACAACGAGCTGGCGGAGATGTTCGATAGCGGGATACTCAGCTTGCTTGTCGACGACCCCGCCGACACGCTTGATATAATCCTCAACCGCCAAAATGAGCTGCGCGCGTTTGAAACGACCACGTTGCAATATATCGGCTTCAACACGCGCTCCGCAATCTTGAAAGACGTCGACGTGCGCCGCGCCATCGGCAGCTCGATCGACCGCGCGTACATAGTCGGCTCCATCATGCCGGGACAGCCATTCGCCGCTCCGCTCGCCTTATCCCCGGCTTATCGGTTTTATGATAAATCATGGGAGCAGCTTGCGTCAGACCCGCTCATTGAAATGTCCGCCCTGCTCATTCATGCCGGGCTGAAGGACTACGACAACGACTCGTTTCTGGAATACCCCGACGAGTCGGGAGGATACTATAAAATATCTCTCGATTTCATCGTCAACAGCGAGAATAAATATAAAGTACGTGCCGCCCACAAAATCGCAGATACATTAAGAATGTATGGCATCGAGATCATCGTCCGCGAACTGCCTTGGGAAAACTTCACAGCCGCGCTTGCCTCTTCATCATTCGACCTGTATTATGGCGAAGTGTCGCTGGGCGCCGATTTTGATATGTCCCCGCTGCTCCTTCCAAACAGCAGCCTGAATTATGGCAAAACCGGCAATATATATTTTGAACCTTTGATTGAAGCGTTTCTCTCTGCCGAAACCGACGAGGAGGAAAGAGCCGCGGCCGAAACATTGTGCGACGAAATAAATATTTATTCGCCTTTCGTGCCGCTATTATATAAAAGACATGCCATGTTCACTCCGATCGGCGCAATAACAGGGGCCACCCCGAGCCAATCCGGTGTGTTCGGCGCAATCGATAGTTGGACAATCGATCTCACAATGCTAACGTGAGGCTCCGGCCCACAACAGAAAGGACAATAATTTTATGCCTGTATTCAGATGCTATACAGAAAAACAACCGCAATACAATGTCGATGGAGAAACGCTGCTTAATGAGCTGCGCGGCTATCTCGGGATTCAGGGACTCGAATCGGTCAGGATATTGAACAGATACGATGTCGAGGGAATTTCTCACGACATATATGAGATGGCTCGCTCTCTGGTTTTTGCGCAGCCGCAAACTGACATAATATATGATGAATCGCCTCCGGCTTTTGCGACAAGCTACCGAGTGGTTGCCGTTGAACCGCTTCCTGGCCAATTTGACCAACGAGCGGACTCATGCTCCCAATGCCTGGCAGCCCTCATCGAGTGCCCGCCCGCAGCCTCAGAACCCGCAGCCCCCGCAGCCCCC